>Ga0326513_10002156_pt1 | contig 14616 bp, 18 predicted proteins | sample 2_2465_0518_D_FD_203654 | JGI IMG/M metagenome (GOLD analysis project Ga0326513, IMG submission 203654) | Bovine rumen microbial communities from UC Davis, California, United States - 2_2465_0518 | ecosystem: Host-associated > Mammals > Digestive system > Stomach > Rumen | place: USA...
CCGCCGCGCACACGCAAGCGAAAAATCCGGGGCCGGAAAATCCGGAGGAAAACCCGCCGGGCCCCAGAGGAACCCGCGAACGCGCGCACGGGCCGCGGACACGATCCGCGCACGGGAAACGCGGACGCGCTGCAGCCGATCAGCGGCAGCCGGAGCCGTTCACCCTGGAGGCGCAACCCATGACACCGATTAAGGCAATACGAGCCTACTGTATGAGCTGCTGCAGGGAGAACCGGGCCGAGGTGAGAGCCTGCCCGGCAGCTGCCTGCCCGCTTCACCCCTACCGGATGGGCCACAGACCGAAGCCAGGCGCGGAGGATCCGGAAGAGGATGTAAACGAAGAAATGTGTCCAGACTGGACACCAAAGGAAAAGACCGGAGGTGAATAGAGATGGCAGGATCTACAACTTACAGAACCCTCGGCGCGCGCGTCCAGCTGGACGGCGAGGCCGAATACAAAAAAGCCCTTAGTGAACTCAATGCGGGCAACAAGACCCTCACCTCGGAGATGCAGAAGCTCAAGGCGGAGTTCAAAGGCAATACCGAAAGCACGGAATACCTGACCCGGGCGGGCGAACTCCTGGAACGTCAGCTCCTGCAGCAAAATGACAAGGTCAAGCTCCTGCAGCAGCAGCTGCAGGCAGCCGCCCGGCAGTACGGCGAGAGCGACACGCGGACCCAGCAGTTCGCCGCCCAGCTCAACCGGGCGCAGACGGCGGAGTACGACCTCCAGCACGCGATCGAGGAAAACACAGCCGCCCTGGAGGGCCAGGGCGAGAAGTTAGTCGGCCTCGGCGACACGGTAGATCAGCTGGCGGGCAAACTCGGAATTAATCTGCCGAACGGAGCAAAGGACGCTCTCAACGGCATGGAGGGCCTTTCCGCCGGAACCGTGGCAGCCATGGGCGCGGCAGCCGCCGCAATCGCAGCAGTAAGTAAAGCCGTGCAGGAACTCGGACAGCTCACGCTGGACGTGGCTGCCCAGGTTGACGAGTATCTCACCCAGAGCGCGATCACCGGCGTACCTACTGAGATGCTGCAGGCCTGGGACTACGCTGCGCCTATGATCGACACAGACGCGGAGACTATCAAAGAGGCCATGACCAAGATTACAAAGGCCATGGGAGACGCCGCAGACGGAAACGAGGCGGCGCTCGCAAAGTTCGAAGAGCTTGGAGTCAGCATCCAAGACAGCATGACCGGAGGTCTCCGATCGGCGGAGGATGTGTTCTATGACGTGATCGACGCGCTTGGCCAGGTGGAAAACCAGACGCAACGGAACGCCACCGCCATGGATCTAATGGGCAAGAGTGCCCAGGAACTAAACCCGCTGTTTAACGCAGGCAGCGAGGCCCTCAAAGAGTACGGCGAGGCAGCCAACGCAGCCGGGTATATCCTCGACGAACAGCAGATCAAGAAGCTGGGCGAGGTGGACGACGCGTACCAGAAGCTGCAGCTCACGATCGAAGCCAACCGGCGGCAGCTGGCCGCGGACTTCGCGCCGGCGGCCAAGGAGGCCATGGAACTCTTCTCCGACGCGGTAGCCAAGGCCGGCGAGATGCTGGAACGGTCGGGGCTGATCGAAAACCTCGCGAGCATCATCGAAAGCCTGGTCGACATCCTGCGGACCGGCGGCGAGATCCTGACCGGGCTCCCGGGCTTTAACACCGCGCTGGACGCGCTGCGGGTCACCCTGGGCGCCGTGGCGCAGTTTGTGGCCGTGATCGCCGACGCCGCGGATATCATCAAGAGCGTGCTGACGCTGGACTTCAAAGGCTTTACGAACGCGATCGGTTTCGGTTACGGCAGCGGAAACCCCAACAACTACCAGCGGACCAGAATGCAGCAGGACGGAACCTATGACCAGTATAAGGAATTCCATTCGAACCTGCGCGGAGAGAGCACCCACGAGGGGCTCGGCTACGACCCGGCGACCGGTCAGTACTACGACATCCGGACCGGGAACTACGTCTACGGTCACAACGCCGGAGGCACGGAGAACTGGCGCGGCGGCCTTACATGGGTAGGCGAAGCCGGGCCGGAGCTGGTAAGTCTGCCGTCTGGATCCAATATCATGAACGCACAGGAAAGCAGGCACTTCGGCTCTGTGCATATTGATAACATCACCATAGACGCCCGCAGCGTAAAAGAGTTTAATGACATTATAGAAATGGTTCATGATGCTGCGGCTAGAGAGTGGATGCAGTAAATGGAAAACCAAACACTTTCAGAGCAGGCTGAGAAGATTTTGAGGCGGCTCTCTTTTGTATCGTTCATGTCTGCAATGCTTTCTGAGGAACAACGGCAGGCAGAGAAGGCCGCAGCGGAAGAAGAATTAAACGCACTTGCCCTGGAGGATCCGGAGCTAGCAACAGAGATCTGCAACAGGACGGATTACTTTCCGAAGAACGTTCCCGCGGGATGGTATTATATCGGCCACAACGTAATAGTAGACACCTGGCGGCTCTCATTACTGAAAACGCCAGAAGATAAGCTGCGCTTTATCCATCTCTGTAAAGTAATGGCAGCGCTGCAGGGACACGGGGACAAAATCACATAAAACGCGCTGCCTGGAGCGAATAGGAGAAACCCGGTTGAGCAATCCTTAACCGCGGCTCTCCCTATTGTCTCCAGGCGGCAACTTTTCGCGCCGAATATAGAGCCCGGCTCCGGGTTTAGCGTGAAAAGCTGCAGCTAGCCTGCTAGTTTTCGCCCAAAACATGAAGCCGGAGGCCTGGGCGATCTGATAACAGACCTTCCCTTTTTCATCCTGGGCGGCTTGTGTTGCTCGCAGCGACTCAAAACAGCCAACCGGCAGCTAGGCCAGGCGCGGATCCGAGCCCATGGAGGCCCAGGACCCGGCCTCAAAATGCTTTTATTGTTGCCAAGAACAACTTCGAGCCGCAGCCCGGAATACAATCGCCCCCGGCGCGCAGCTGTCCAGGACCTTCGGAGCTGCCGCCGGGGATCCTCTTTTCCCCTACCGGCTGCAGCCTGGTAAAGGCAGGGCAACCGGCGCAGGCCTGCAGCGGAGGCTATTACTCCCGGACCCCCGCAGAGGGAGTAATAGCCGGAGCGACCGCAGGCCGGAGACGGCAGCCCGGCCCCTGCCGTTCATCCTCAGGCCCCGCGGGCCGAAAGTACAATCGCCCCCGGCGCGCAGCTGTCCAGGATCTTCGGAGCTGCCGCCGGGGATCCTCTTCTCTCCTACCGGCGCAAGGTGTCCATTCCGGACACCGGAGACGCGCGTTGACGTTTTACGCGCAAGACGTTTGCGAAAAATACCGCTTGCAAACTGCAAATATATTATGTATACTAGGGGATGGATAAGAGAAAGTAGATAAAAGAGGGAAGGAGCTTTTCACCGTGAAAGACTTAACCGCGGAACCGATCAGCAGCCCACCGGCTGCCCTGCCGCAGTTCGATAGGCTTTTCGCGCTTTATGTTTCCCAGGTGGACCGCAGCGAGAAAACCGCAGCGACCTATACCCGGAATCTGCGGCAGTTTTCCGCCTGGCTTCACTTCCAGGGCATAGAGGCCCCGGCGCGGGGCGATATACTTACGTATAGGGCCTATCTGCAGGAACCTCACCAGGCTATCGAGTTTGACCCCGTGACCGGCTGGAAGTACAGAACCGACCGCAGCGGGGCCCCTGCCGTCGTAGTCTGCAAGGCAAACACCGCAGCGCAATATCTGCGCACCGTCGCGGCCTTTTTCAGCTGGACAGCTGCAGCGGGGATCTATCCGAACATAGCGGCAGGCATACACGCCCCGAAGATCCGGCACAACGCACACCGGAAAGAAGCCCTCTCCCCTGCCGACGTTCTGACCATAGAGCGCAGCATAGAGGCCACAGAGGCCGCGCAGCGCATCGCAGCCGCCGGAGCGAGCAAAGACAGGGCCGGAAGGATCCAGCGCAGCGCAGAGCAGGGAAAGCGGCTCAGGGCCCTTTATTTAATGGCTGTATGCTGCGGCCTGCGCACCGTGGAGCTTTCCAGGGCAAATATTAAGGATGTGGAAACCATCAACGGGCAAGCCTGGCTTTATGTATGGGGAAAAGGCCACAGCGAACCGGACACAAGAAAACCACTCGCGCCGGAAGTCAAGGCAGCCCTCGACGATTATTTGAATACCAGGGCAGACCGGCCCGGCGGCAGTTCTCCCCTATTCGTAAGCACCGGCAACCGCAGCGGCGGCAGGCGTATAGCTCCAACCACAATCAGCACCCTCTTAAAAAATGCAATGCAGGCCGCCGGATATGACAGCGAACGGATAACAGCGCACAGCCTCCGGCACACCGCGGGAACAAGCGTAATGAACTTGACCGGGGATCTATTCATAACACAGCAATACATGAGGCACAGCAACCCGGCAACAACGGAAATCTACTTGCACAATCAGACAGAGAGCCGGGAGGCCGAAATTGCACAAAGGCTTTACACCCTATACCACAGCCCCGCGGGCGCAGCCCCCGAAACGCTGGAACATGTAATAGAAACATTAAGCCCGGCGCAGCTGCAAAGGCTGCGGGCGGCGATCCGATAAAGAAGGGAGGCGCAGGACATGGAGTTAACACCGGAAGAGGCCCGGCTTATAAGCACGCTGCGGGAGATTGACCGCGGGAACCCTCTAGGAATAGACGCGTTCACAGAGGCGGGAATACTGCCCACCCTGCAGAAGATAGCCGCCGGACAAGCCGCCGAGGGCGCGCGCAGATACCAGCTTTTCATAGAGCAGAGCAGAGGCCAGGCGTTTATAGATCTGCGAGAGGCGCAGCGGGAGAAGTTTCCGGCAAACGACCCCCGGCCCGCAGTATAGGAACCCGAAGCCAGGGCGCGGGCCGTCGCGGATCCGGGCCCCACAGATAACAAAAAAAGGAGGCGCAGCACATGACAGAATTTACCATTTTGCTATCAGACAGCGACACGGATCTATTATTCCGGATCAAAGAGGCGCGGGGCCTCGACGATCTGACCGGGAACGAATTTGCGGCCTGCCTGCTGGAAGCAGAATTGCACCGGATGAAGCGGGAAATTCTTTCTAATTGAAATAATATTGAATAGCACAATTAGAAAAAGGAGGGAAAAAGCGTGTACAGCATCGAAGTAAACAACGGGGGAACCCTGGAGCTAGAGCCAGGCCGGGGCGGCATAACCTTAACCAGCCGCGACCACTCCGGAACCGTAACCCGGCGGGATTTCTTCGGAGACGCGGAACTTGTCATAGTTGCGGATCTTCTTCGCTATCTCCGCGACAACGGAACCCCGGAAATATACCTCTTATCCGATGAGATGAAGCTATACTTGCAGAACCTTATCAGAAACGGGGATATAGAAGAATATCGGATATTTCAGTAAATGAGGAGGGCAGCACCGGAGAAAAACCGGCGAGACGCAAGAAAACGGGAGGCTTTGACACATGGCTATTTTAGCAGTTGTAAACCAGAAGGGCGGCACGGGGAAAACCACCACCGCGGCAGCACTTGCCCAGGCGGCAGCGATCCAGGGCGCGCGGGCCCTCGCGATAGACCTAGACCCACAGGGAAATTTAAGCTTTGCCCTGGCTGCAAATATGCGGAAGGGCTCAACCTATGATCTTTTGACCGGAACACCGGGGGCGCAGCTTATCCAGAAGAGCCCGACCGGGCCGGACATCATACCGGCAAGCAGAAACAACGCGACTTTAACCACAAGCCGCGGCAGCGCAAAGCGGCTGCAGGCTGCGCTAGCCCCTCTAAAATGGGATTATGATTTCATCGTGATAGACTCACCCACCGCAGCCGGAGAGCTGCAATACAACGCGCTACAGGCAGCAACCGCGCTTGTTATCCCCCTGCAGGCCGAAAGCTTTTCTATACAAGGGCTTTACCTGGTAAAGGACACCACCGACCAAATAAAGAAAAGCAATCCGGCACTAGTAAAGACCGGCATCGTGATAACAAGGTATCTGAGCCGGAGCAATATTGACAAGCTGCAGCACCAAAACACCATAGAAGCCGCGCAGCAAATGGGCTTTGATTACTTCGGAACGATCCGGGAAGGGAAAGACATAAGAGAAGCGCAGGCCCTCCGGGCGAACCTATTCACAACCGCGCCGAAATCAAAGCCCGCCCTCGACTATATGGAAGTATATAAGAATCTGACGGAGGGCTAAACAACGCGGGCTGCATTATCGGAATACCTGGCGGCGATCCTGAAGCACTCTTACCAGCTGGAAGCCGGAACGGGAACGGATTCTGATTTCATAGACCTTCAGAGACTAGAGGCCAGGATAACAGACGCATATAAAGAAGGGCAGATAACTGCCGCGCAGGCCGGGGGCCTCTCCACGCTCGCCGCAGATCTGCACCAGGAATACAGAAAGCAATTAAAATTAGATCTATAAAGGGAGGACAAGAAACCATGGCAAAGAAAGACTTATCAAAAATCAATAATGCCGCACTTTACGACACAATAGAGGAAGCAACCGCGGAACCGGCCCCGGAGCCGATCCGGCGCAGCAAGCGGGATATTCCCCCAACCGCGGAAGAGATCCAGGCAGCCAGGGAGCAGGGCCGGACCAGGGGAAGAAAAGGAATCAAGATGCTCCGCGTGAATATGTCATTCTATCCGGAAGTACACGACTATATCAGGATCATGGCCCAGGCGCACGGCATGACCATAACCCAATATACAAACGAGGTTTTCAGAAATGACATGAAGAGAAACGCGGCAAGCTATGAGGAAATCAAAGCTTTAAGGGAGCGTCTTAAAAATGGATGAAACCAGAACCGGCGCAGCTGCCGCCGATCAGAGCGCGCGCGAGGTGTCCGCAGCGGACACCGGACACGCGAAACAATCACAACAGCAACTAGACGCGCAAGACGTTTCAAAGGTTATAGATTTCAATACGGAGCCAGACCCGGAACTTGACCCCGCAAGCCCTGCCTTTAATGAAATGAAATACCGGGAATATCTCAGCAAGTGCGATGTATCAGACATAAAGCACCGGCTCGACAGGATCATGACCAGGGCAAACGACGCAGCCGCAGCGGCGGCAGAGATCACCGGACACGGGATCATTCCCCAGGCGATAGCCGAGGAAGCTATTACAAGCCTGCGGGAACTGACTTCTATTATGCAATGGGCACGGGAAGGACAGCGCAAAATATTAACCCCGGAGCTGCGGCGGCTTTTTGACATCGTAGACGAAACCGGGGAGGCCGTAGATTGGAGCGCAATAATTGACGGCCTCAAAGCCGGACAGGACAGAATAGACGCGCTTACCCCGTTCCTGGAGGCAGAGCTTCCGGAGATCCATAAGCACCCCGGTTATGAAGATATGCAGGCCGAGGAATTAAAAATATTTTTGGGCCTGGACGGGGAAACGATCCTCGACGCACCGGACGGGGAGCCGATACCGGAATTTATCCGGGAAGCGATCCAGCGCGCCCAGGCGGCTGCCTATAAGGCAGGGCTGCCGACCTCCAAAGCAAAGCGGGCCGAGATTATACAATATCCCGTGGACAAGGTGAACTCTACAATCTGGAACCTATTGCAAGAGACAACCGGCAGGCAAGTAAAGTTTGCACTTAAAGCAGAGAAAGACGGCAGCAAGAAGCCCCTTAATATCTATTATTCTATCGATTTTGACCAGCTGGAAGAAACCGGAATCAAGATCACAAAGAAGCTGCAGCCCTTTGACAAACGCGTATATATCGCAATCTCAGCCCTCTATAATGCGGGGAATAATGTTATAACCCTGACACAAATCTATTTTGCAATGGGAAATACAGGAAGGCCACCGAAGTACACGCTGCAAAAGATCCAGGACAGCATAACAAAAATGACTCTTGCCCGCGTATTCGTGGACAACACCGAAGAAAGCCAAACATACAGCTACCCGCGTTTTAAATATGACGGGGCCCTGCTCCCGCTGGAGCGCGCTTCTGCCGTCGTAAATGGACAGCTTGCAGATGCAGCAATTCACATTTTCAGAGAGCCCCCCGTGATGACCTTTGCAAAGCAGCGCAGACAGATAACATCTATTACCGTTAAGGTATTACAAAGCCCCATCAGCAAAACCGACGCAAATCTAATGATTGATGATTATCTGATAGAGAGGATCACCGCGGCGAAAAACAGGAACAAGCCTAGCAAAATCCTATATGAAACACTCTATGAAAAGACCGGCATTACAACGAAGAACCAGAGAACCCGCGCACCGGAGAAAATCAAGACCTATCTTGACCACTATAAAAGCTGCGGCCTCATTACCGGCTACAAGATGTTAAAAGACGGGATCCAGATTGAATATTAACCGGGCCAATAAAGAAAGAGACAGAAAATCGATACCCCCCGGACTATCGATTTTCTGTCCCCAAACTAGCGAAATTTTGTCCACCAAACTAGCGAAATTTTGATACCAAACTAGCGAAATTTTGATACCAAACTAGCGAAATTTTGATACCGACCAATCGCGAAACCCTCAGTAAATACAGGGCCTCCGGGCCCGTCAAAAATCTGTAAGTATTTATAAGTATCTGTAACTCCGTGCCGGGCGTTTTGACGCCCGGCGGGCCGAAGTATTATAATATCCTCACCCCGGCCCCTTCTTTCTTTTATGGGCCGAATGAAAAAGGACGGGATCCACAACCGGCAAGCGTGGAACCCGTCCGAGGCCGTCAACACATAGCGCAGTATTTCCGGCAAGTGCTATTGTAGCACCCTGCCGGGAGAGAATCAAGAAAAAACAGGAGGCTATAACAGCATGGACAGAGACAGAGCAAAGGAAGAAATCAAAGCGCGCTGGCGGGAATTTTACCCAGCGGACAGAAAGAACGGCATAGTTTGCCCTATATGCGGCAGCGGATCCGGGCCGAACGGATCCGGAATAGTAGAGGATCCGAAGAGGCCCGGGCAGCTGCATTGCTTTGCCTGCGGCTTTGACGGTGATATCCTCGCACTTATCCAGAAAGAGCGCGGGCTTGATTTCCGGGCGGCCCTGGAAGCTGCAGCCGATGAACTGCGGCTATCCCTCGACGATCTGAAGCCGGGAACCAGGCGCAGCACAGCCGCGGAAGATTTCGGCCCGGCTGCCGATCAGAGCGCGGGCCCCGTGTCCGATCCGGACACCACCGGCCCGGCCCGGCCCCGGCAAGACTTCACGGCATACATTGAGAAATGCCGGGAGCGTATTCTAGACCCGGCAGCCCTCTCTTATCTACAGGCGCGAGGGATAAGCCAGGAGGCCGCGCTTTTCTGCGGCCTAGGCTTTGACCCTGCCGCAGATCCGGCGCGCGCTCCGGGAGCAATGGGCAGCGAATACAAGCCGCACCCCTGCCCGCGTCTTATTATCCCCATGATAAACGGAAACTACACCGCGCGCCGGATGGACGGAGCAAAGGATTACAAATACAGCAATAGCGGAGCCTCTACAATATCAGATTTCCGGGGGGCCCTCTATCCTGGACAAGGTATGGTATTCGTTACCGAGGGCGCGCTAGACGCGGCAAGCATTATAGAGGCGGGCGGGGAGGCTATCGCCCTGAACTCCGTAAGTAATGCCGGGGAACTTCTCCGGATGCTGGAAAAGAAGCCCACCGGCGCAACCTTGCTGTTATGCCTGGACAATGACGAACCAGGGAAAACGGCAGCGCGCAGCCTCGCGGAAGGGCTGCAGCAGCTCAATATCAGCTACCAGGATGTAAGCGCGGCGATATGCGGCAGCTGCAAGGATCCAAACGAAGCTTTGACCACGCGGGGCCGCGCAGATCTAGCCCAGGCGATCCAGGACGCGGCAGCCCACGCGGTAAAGCCGGAGAATACTTCTTTCTACCTGGACACCCTCATGCAGGGAGAAATAGAAAGATTCAGGGAGGGCCGCGGAAGAAAAACAGGCTTTGCCAACCTGGACAAAGAAGCGGGCGGCCTCTATCCTGGCCTCTATGTAATAGCGGCAATCAGCAGCCTAGGAAAAACGAGCTTTGCCCTGCAGGCTGCCGACCAAATAGCCGCAGCCGGTACAGATGTTATATTTTTCTCCCTGGAACAATCGCGGCTTGAATTGGTAAGCAAAAGCCTTGCCCGGTATACATACAATACAGACCCGGTACATGCAGCCACAGCCCTGCAGATCCGGCAGGGCTATATAGATGACGGAACGCTTGACGCGATCCAGGACTACAAGCGCGACATACAAGACCGGCTTTCCATCGTTGAGGGGAATTTCTCTTGTAATGTTTCCTTTATCCGGGAATATACCCGGCAGTATATGCAGCGCACCGGAACAAAGCCGGTTATCTTTATTGACTATCTGCAGATCCTCCAGGGGGAGCCGGACAAGCGGCAAAGCACAAAAGAAATGATTGACAGCACCGTGACCGAATTAAAACGGATAAGCCGGGAGTTTGATATAACCGTTTTTGTTATCAGCAGTTTAAACCGGATGAACTATTTAACCCCGGTATCATTTGAGGCCCTGAAGGAATCCGGCAGCATAGAATACAGCGCGGACGTTATATACGGGCTACAGCTGCGCTGTATCAATGAAGAGCTGTTCAACAAGGAAAGCAAACTCAAAGAGAAGCGCGAACGGATCCGGCAGGCCAAAGCGGCAAACCCGCGGGAAATTGAATTGCTTTGCCTGAAAAACCGGTACGGGATCAGCAGCTTTTCTTGTTTCTTCGATTACTACCCGGCGAACGATCTTTTCAGACCGGCAACCGACTTTATAGACGATCCACCGAAAAAAAGGATATAACAAAATACTCACGGGCCGCCCTTCTACTTGCACAGGCGCGGCCCGTCCTGATATAATAGACGCAAGACAACATAAGGAAATGAGGTATGTTAAATGATGACAGAAGAAGCGCGCGAAGCTCAGAGAGCTTATAAAAGGGAATGGATAAAGAAAAACCCGGAGAAGAAGAAAGCCCAGAATGAAAGATACTGGGCCCGAAAAGCGGAGAAATTGAAAGCGGAAAAACTCGCCGCGGCAGAGGCTGCAGCGGAGTGACCGGACCAGGGGAGGCGCGCGGCGGCCTCTCCTTTTTATCTGCCGAAACGCTGATCAGACGATGACAGCATAAGCACATCACGCGCAAGACGTTTGCGCCGGTACAGGATCCAGCACGACGCGCGCGCAGAAATATAACCCGCCGAAATATAAGTCAAGGCTGCCGGACAAATCACAAATTTTTTTTATTGTTGACTTTCGGCTAGTGTAAGAGTAAATTATTTCACGAGGGGGAACCCTCGCAAAAAATGAATAGTCTTGTATGAGAGGCCGGAGCGCGTGACGCCGGAGCCCGCAAGCGCGGCGGCTTCTCATTCATACCGGACTGCAACCGGATAAGGTATCACATGAGAACGTCAGAAAGTTTTCATGTGATTTTTTTATGCACAAGGGCACAAGGGAGGGTTAACAGCATGAACAATGAAAAACTCGCGCAGCTAGTCCAGGAGCGACAGGCAAAGCAAAGCCAGATACGGGCAGCAATGAATAACAACGACGTTCGGGGAGTGTTTACCAGGATCCGGGAGAGGCGGGAGATAGATGAGCGCATAGCCGCCGAGAGGCGCAGCGGGAAGCGCGTCATGATCAGCGAGAGCCGCCCAATTGCCCATTAACGGAGGAACCGGAAGAATGAACGTAAAACTTGCAATGACGCGGAACAGCAAGCGCACAGCCTTAAAGGCAGCTGCCGGGGATAGCCGGAACAGAATCAACCGGCAGAACGTGGCCCAGCGGGAGAGCGCGGCACGGAACGTCAACGGCTGCCTTTCCAGGCTTGCAGATCTGCGGCGCCGGCAGGCAGCAGCAGACGCGGCAGGCCTCCGGATGTATGCCGAAGATGTAGGCCAGAAGATCAGATCCGAAGAGGACGAATTAAAGAAAGCAAAAGCAAGTCTTGAAAAGCATTTGCCCTTTGAATTCTATGCAGGGAATTTAGAACAATAACAACCAGGGAGGAAAACATGAACTTTATTGAAAAAATTGCCCAGGCAAAAGAGATCAAAGCAAAGCGGGATTCGGCTACCCAGAATCTCAAATATTATACAGCGCGTTTGGGATCCATTACATATCAAAAAACGCAGGCGGGACTTGATGGAGACTTTGAAAAAGTCAAAGAGCTTGAACAGGAGATACCGAAAGCGGAGGCCGACCTGCAGCAGGCAAAAGAAACCCTTTCAAATATTCCAAACTATAGGGCCGATCTGAAAAGAGGATGGGTCGAATACATAGAAGCATATAACCGAGACTTTAGGAAAAAGTACAAAGCCTACAAAGAGGCAAAGCGCGTTCTCTGTGAATCCTATATGGAGATAGTAGAAAGACAGAGAGAAATGCTTTCTATCAGACAAGACCTTGCTTTTCTCCTATCTGAAAAGCCGGTAAATTCCTTTGATATTGACGGCAGTTTTGCCCCGGAAGCTCCGGCCCCTGAGATGCTGGAAACCCCGAGCGAAATCGGTTTTACAAAATTCAATGGACACAGCACAACTGCAGATGCTGCCTTTTTCTGTGAAGCAGGTGTTTTGAGCGACAACAGCTTACTAGGAATCCATAGTGTTGTAATTGCTCGTATGCCCTGCGAGAAGTCCTATCTAAAGCCAGGAATCACAAGATATCAGCTCTTAAGCGGCAACATACCAGATTAAGCAGCACCGGCGCATTAACCAGTATATAACAGCTACAATAAAAAGCGCGTCAGGCTTTCAGCGCGCATCCTCCTTTTTGGCAGCTGTTATAGATATTCTCCTTTGGCGCATGGGCGGGTGTCTAAGTCTCGCCCGTCCATGTTCCAATAATATAACGGCTGCAGCTTTTCCTTTCTATGCAGCTGCTATATTATAACCTTGGTTCTCCGGATCAATGCCCCGGAGACAGCCTCACCTCCCTTATAAGGCGGGCGCAGCCTGTACGGCCCGCCGCCGGGCGGGGGGATCACACCTCGCCCGGTATCATCAAAAAGGATTTATCAAGATGAAACCGGAAAAGATAAAGCTAGTTATTGACGGAAAAACCATTGAACGCGGGAAGCTGTCCAAAAAAGACCCCCGAATGGTTTTTTACATTGAACACAGCAAGATAACAGAACGGCTCAAAGCGGGAAGGCCTGCCGATCAGGCCGCCGCCGGATATGCAGAGCGCGCTGCCGCGGAGATCCTAGAGGCAGCTCTCAGCGCGCTGGAGGATCTCGCGGCCCAGGATCCGGAAGCAGCCGCCAGGCTAAAGAAACAATTCTTTCTAGCGGCTTCAGGCCGCCGCGTAACCTATGCGGACGGGGAGCCCGTAGAGCATGAAGAGTTTGAAGAGGTATAAAACATCATGAGACGCACAAAGCACAAGAAGCAATTAAAACCATCAAGCTATATTATCCTGGCAGAGCTTGCAGAGGCTAACAGGCTTTTTGAAGTGGCGATAGAAAAAGGCGGGAACCTCAAGTCCGGAACGGAGGAATACGACAGAATCAGCGCAGCGGCAGAGGCGAAGCTTGACGCGCTGGCCCTCCAGGATCCGGAAGAGGCAACGCGGATCTATATTGCTAGCCCTTATTTTGATGAGGGCATAGACCCGGATTTAGAAGTATATCTCGGGCACGGCATCTTTCTGCCCCGCGAGGATCTGGCAGAGTATGACACCCCGGAGAAGCGGGCGGCCCTGCTGAGAGAATCTGAAGAGGCATGAAGCGCAGGCGCAAAACGTTCATAGGCGGGAACCTGGTTAAAATCATTGAGTATACCCCACCTTTTCCGAATGATAGCCCGCAGATCCGGAGGGAGAAAAGGAAAGTCTCCAGGCTGGCCCAAAAGGCGCAGAACTTCAAGCACGCCCAGGACAGATTAGAGATGAAGCTCGCGGCGAACTTCAACAGCCAAGATTATTTTGTAACCTTCACTTATAAGCCAGGCGAGGAACCGGAGAAGCGGGCCCAGGTAAAGAAACACAAAACGCAATACCTCCGGAGGCTGCGGGAGATCCGGAGCCGGAGAGGCCAGGCTTTGAAATGGGTTTTCACTATTGAGGATAAGCGCGGAGAGGGCCGGTACCATATGCATGCGGTTATCAATAGCACCGGCTCAAAGATTGACCAGGAGGAAATAATATCTCTCTGGGATTATGGGCACGTTCATATAGAACGGCTATTTAATGCGGAGCATGACAGCGGCGATCAGTTCAACTCCTGGCTGCGGCTTGCTATCTATATGACCAAAGAAAGACCGGAGGACGGACACGACGACACCCCGAACGGCTGGCAGATATACAGCTGCAGCCGGAACCTAGCAAAGCCTATTGAGCTGCCCTCCGAATGGGTAGAGGAGGCCGGACCTATCAAGTTACCGGCGGGAGCTGTCCTCATTGCCAGCGAATGTGTAACAACAGAAAACCTGTTTGGACAGTATCAATGCATTAAGTATATGACAGAACCTCTCAGGCCGTATAAATCAAAACATAGGCGCAAGCCTATTTAGGCTTGAAAGAGATATTAACTTTAGAACGTGGACAGAGAATCGCTCCGGCACGACTTCACACCCGCACCCGCGCGCGATATAATGGACGCGAGAGGGCGAGGCCAGGCGATCCGAAGCACTCCCCCCCCTCTCCGGCCTCGAGCGAATGCGCCGGAATGAC
>Ga0326513_10002158_pt1 | contig 14614 bp, 29 predicted proteins | sample 2_2465_0518_D_FD_203654 | JGI IMG/M metagenome (GOLD analysis project Ga0326513, IMG submission 203654) | Bovine rumen microbial communities from UC Davis, California, United States - 2_2465_0518 | ecosystem: Host-associated > Mammals > Digestive system > Stomach > Rumen | place: USA...
AATGCCGTATTGGATGCCCGCAAAGACGACCTGATCCATTTACCGAATCACAAGCCCGCAGTTTGAAAAAGAAAGAGAGGTATACTATAATGTTTATTACACTTCCCAATAAGCTCTACGATGTACTCCGTTGGGTGGCGATGTTATTCCTTCCGGCACTTGCTATTCTTGTGCAGACGATCTTCCGGATATGGGGACTCCCTTACGGGAATGAGATTACCGCTTCAATCGTTGCGGTGAATGCTTTCCTGTCGGCGATCCTGGGAATAAGCAGCATAACTTATCAGAAAAATAAGAAGAACGAAAAATAATTTTTTGTCACGTGACAAGGCAAAAAATAAAAAAAGCCCGAAATATCGGGTTTATAGAAAGCTGATGACGGGAATCGGACTTGTTATCGGCTAAAAGTTAAAAAACATTGAATTATCAACAAACCCCGTAGTTATCAATGCTACGGGGTGTTTTTTTATCGGATTTTTTTTCAATTAAAATCACAAAATTAAGGGCAATTTACAATATTTTTTGTCACGTGACAAATCTTTGAGGGTTATAAAAGCCCCTCAATGTTTGTTGACATACTCCGCTTCGCTTCCTCAAGATCCATAGCGTGTTTGTAGACTGTATCGAGAATTTGAGTCGTCTTCCAACCGCCGGCTTCTTGGATCTGTTTGTCAGAATATCCGAGCTTGTGCATATAGCTGGCGAAGAAGTGTCGCATCTTGTGGAGTGAGAAGTGCGGTATTCCGAGAGCATTTTGAGCATCTATGAGGTGTTTATAGATTTGTCCCGGAAAGCCGTTGAAGACATACCCCTGCTGCCGGATCTTGCTTGCAATGTAATCAGGGACAACTATGCTCCGAGTGGAGTCAGTCGTCTTTGTGGGCTTAATAACCCATTCTTTGTTTTCATTTTGGACTTTTGCCTTATTGATGATAAGTCGGTTGTCTTCCGTCAGATCGTCAATCGTGAGGGCAAGGATCTCGGATCTCCGTAGGCTCATAGCAGAGAGAAGAATCGGGATCTCATACGGGGAGTCTTTGACGTATGCGAAAATCTTGTGTACTTCTTCTTCGGTTGGTATATATGGTGTCTTTTTTTCCTTTTGCGGTAAGGTTACTTTTCCAGGAGCGATGCCGTAGAACTTCAGAACGGACACAATGAAGCCGTACTGATTGGAGACAGTCTTCGGGGAGTGCTTAAGGGAGAACTCGTTTACTTCCGTTTGTAACATTGCCGTTGTTATCATGTTTATAGGAGTCGCTGATAACTTTTCCGATATGGCTCTTATTTGCCCCATATAGCCCCGAATTGATGAAGGCGATAAAATATTCGATTTGGACTCAATATAAGCCTTACAAGCGGTTTTAAGTGGCATAGACGGAGACACACGGACTTCCTTCATTTTCTCCGCAAGAAGAAGGTGTGCTTCTCGGTCTTTTGGCTTATGATCTACCGTCACGGAGTATGTTTTTCCTTTTACTGTCTCCCGGATGCGGTAGGAGCCGGAAGGTAGTTTGGTTATATTCATTTTAAACCTCTCATTCGAGCTGCATACGCCAGCATCCTTTTAACTGCTTCCCTATCTGCTTCTGAACTATTTCGATAATTTTCTATAAGTATATGCTCGTCATTAGATAGATTTACCACATTTTGCATTCCGGAAATATTCTCTTGGATGGAAGATAAAACTTCTTTATGCCATTTATCCTGCATTGCTTGATCGAGTCCTATTAAATAAGACGAATCACAGCCGAGAGCTTTGGCATATTTTTGAATAGATCGCATAGAGAGATTGTCATCTCCAGTCTCAATTTTGCATATCGTGGATTTGCTTTTTAAACCCAATCTTTTAGCAAGTTCTTCTTGTGATAGTCCTAATTCTATTCTGACTTCTTTTATTCTTTTTCCTATTCCTGTACTCATAACGTCACCTCCCTGAATCAATATTATAATAAATTGATATATTTTTCAACTTTTTTTGAATTAAGGGTTGCGTTTTATTTCAACTTGTGATATATTGACAACAGTTGGGTAATAACTCAACAACACAACATATTGACGGAAGGAGGATTATTAGATGGTTAACACACAACTTCTTGATGAAAAAATTGAGAAGTCAGGGCTAAAAATCGGCTTTATTGTTGACAAACTCGGAATCTCATGGAATGGCTTTAATAAGAAGAGAACCGGGAAAACACCGTTCAGAGCTGCGGAGATTTACGTTATCGGAGATCTTTTAAGTCTTAATGATGCAGAGAAGGACGAAATTTTTTTTGCAGACAAGGTTGAGTCATAACGAAACGGAGGTGTGAGGGAACAATATGCGACCAACATCGGACACCATCGGACTAAAGATGCGACACTTCAACGACTTTATCCGGTGGAGCATCAAACAGAGGGGAGAGACACAGGAAGGTCTTGCCGATTACCTGGGAGTGAACCGAAGCACAATCAGTTATCGGCTTAACGGAAAAGTTGAATGGACCTTAAAAGACGCTTTCAAAGCGTGTGAGTATTTCGAGACTACATTGGAGGAGGTGACAAAATGAAGCTATACAGTAGGAAACTTGAAGTGCTTAAGCAAAAAGAACCGGTATTCTTTCGGGGCGACAACAGCGAAGAGAATTATCTTAACTCGGCCCTTTGGCTCTTGTGTGATAAGTTGTTCGGATATAGATTCTCGCCGCTGATAAGCGCAGACGAGATCCCAAGAGATTCTATCGAATATGCACTTAAGGCTTACGACGAAGGATATGACGTAATACTTGCTGACGGAAAACTTCTCGGTTTCAGAAATGGAATGCCCTCATAGTGTTGGCAGCACTACAAGGGCAAAAGAAAGGATCTAATTAGTATGAACAAATTATTTCGCACAACTATTATATCAAAATTCCCCGAAAAAGACAAGGAAATACGGACAAAATGGTGGTATTGGCTGCCGGTTGGAGCTTCTTTCGTGGTTTGCCTTATCGGAATTGCTGTTCTCGGCTATATCGTCGCCGGTATTCCCGACAGGTTGGAGTATTACGCAGAACCTGTGGAGCTGAAAGCCGAGCCTATCAAGCAGATTGTTGAGGTTATTCCGATAGAGATCGAAGTCGTTGAAGAAGATCCCGAACCGATACCGGAGCCGACGGTACACATGACAGACGACGACATTATTGCGGCGGTGGTTATGTCCGAAGCCGGAAACCAAGACCTTCTTGGAAAAACAGCCGTTGCGGCAACCGTCCTTAATCGGGCAGATTACTTCGACATAACGATAGAACAAGTCGTAAATGCTGAAAACGCATACAGTTATCCCTATTACGGTGTAATAACAGCGGAGTGTTATAGAGCCGTAGAGATTGCGAGAGAGAATCGGGATCTGTTTCCGGCAACAATGATGTACTTCCGAACAGAGAAGTATCACAGCTTCGGAGAACACTACAACCAAATCGGAGACCATTTTTTCTCCATGATAGAAAGCGAGGAATGAAATGGGAAAACGAGTATCAAAAGCAGATATGTGTTACACGGAACTCCAAAAGGCAGTGCTGAGCATGGCAGGAAAGTACAGCGCATACGAGGTCTTCAATGACTGGATAGAAGCATCCGCGCTGGCTGTTGCTAATTCAACTTGTTCAATCCACCACAGGATATGGGAAGACCGGGAGAAAAAGTACAAAAGTATCATGAATAAATACAGCCCCGAAGAGCAGATTAAATTCTGCGAGATGCTTGCATGGTTTGTTGAAGACATAGAAGACAACCCAAGGGATGTACTGGGCGAAGCGTTCATGAGGAGCGGAATGGGAGCAGATGCTGCTGGTCAATTTTTTACACCGTTTAACATCTCGCTACTTATGGCGGAAATGAACGTGGAGAACTACAAAGATGGAGAAATAACCCTGAACGAGCCTTCTTGCGGTAGCGGTGGCGGAGTGATTGCTGTAGCGGTAGCACTCAAAAACAAGGGCATTAACTACCAGCGGGTCATGAAGGTGGTGGCGCAGGACTTGGACTGGCGGTGCGTTTATATGTGCTACCTTCAGCTGTCATACATGGGAATAGATGCAATCTGCGCACAAGGTGACACATTGCTTGACCCCTACAGAGAAGGCTATCCCCCCGCAAGAGTACTGAGGACTCCGAAGAACATGGGGGTGTTGGTATGAGAGAAGAACTGGCGATTAAGATCATCAATACAATCATGCCATATATGTCGGGCGAAAACCTACAGGATGTAAAGCTGAAGCTCACCATGATTCTGAATGAGTACGAGATCGGCAAGAGATGCACGGAGTTAACTATTGCAAACGAGGACAAGAACACGGCTATTCTACGAAAATTTGTTGCAGCGAAGCTGGCATCGGGAAGAACGACAAAAACGCTGACATTCTACCGAAACAGCCTTGAGATGTTTTTCCGTAAGGTCAACAAGAACTATGACGAGATCACGGCAGATGATATCCGGCTGTATTTAGCGGTTAGGGTGCATCAGGACAAGGTATCGAAGACAACCGCCAACAACGAGAGACGCAATTTGTCAGCCTTTTATAACTGGCTATATGTCGAGGAACTGATTCGGCATAACCCCATGGCAAAAGTTGAGCAGATAAAAGTTATTAAAGGGAAAAAGAAGGCATTCTCAGACTTGGAGCTTGAACAGATACGGAACGCCTGCACAACGGCAAGAGAAAAGGCAATGATTGAGGTTTTGTGTTCAACATGGTGCAGAGTGACCGAGCTTTCATTGATTCAGATAGCTGAAATGGACGGCAATGAAATCCTTGTGCATGGTAAGGGCGAAAAAGACCGCATTGTGTATCTGAATGCAAAGGCACAAATGGCGGTGCAGAACTATCTGGCAGAACGAAAAGACACGAATCCCTACTTATTCCCAAGGGCGAAATATGCAGGACACGCATTAACGCAAAAAGGCTCAGCCAAATCAAGCGTAAAAAGCTGGTACAAGAATCCTGCACTTGTTGACGAAACAAGACCCATGGATAAAGGTACGGCAGAGAGTATTGTCAGAAAGCTTGGAAAAAAGGCAGGTGTGGAAAATACTCATCCTCATAGATTCAGAAGAACAGGCGCAACAAATGCCCTGAAAAGCGGAATGCCATTGATTACAGTCTCGAAGCTGTTAGGCCATGCCAACATAAACACAACGCAGATTTACTTGGATATATCAGACGACGAACTTGAGCAGGCACACATCAAATATGTGAGATAGGAAGGAAGGAAAAGGATGACCGAGAAACTTTTGGACTGGAAAGACAGGGAATGGATATATGAACAATGGTGCAACGGATACACGCAGGTAGAAATCGCAGATGCTATCGGATGCAGCCAAAAAACAATACAGAGATCCCTTTACAAGAAGCAAAAAATCAAGAAGCCATTAGTTTACGAAAGAGAGGAGAAAAGACAATGACACTTTATGACATTCAGGGCGAATACTTGAGACTGTATGAGCTTGCAACAAACGAAGAAGATCCGCAGGCATTCCTTGACACATTGGAGAGCTTAAACGCAGACCTTGCGGAAAAGTCAGCAGGTTATGTTTCCGTAATCAAGCAGCTTGATATGGAATCTGACGAATGCGACAAGGTGATTGAAGCCTTTAAGCGTAAGAAGGAAGTCCGTCAGAATAACATCAAGCGCATGAAGGAAGCTCTGCTCGGTGCTATGGATATAGCGGGCTTAACGGAGATCCAGGCAGGCAATTACACGCTTAAGATTGCAAAGAACGGCGGCAAGGCTCCGCTTGAGATCCCTGACGAATCACTTGTCCCGGAGCGGTTTATGAAGATCAAGTACGAGCCGGACAAAGAACTGATCCGTAAGACAATCGAAGATGGTACAGACCTTCCTTTTGCGGAGATCAAGGAACGGGGCAGACGTTTAACTATTAAATAGGAGGAAAAAATTATGGGCTTACCGGTATTAGTTTTAGGAGAGAGCGGATCGGGTAAGACGTTCTCAATCAAGAATTTTGACACGGAAGAGGTCGGAATCTTTGCCGTTGAGAAGTCAAGGCTTCCGTTCCGTAAGGAATTTAAGGTTGCCAAGAATGCGACCTACGAAACAATTATGAACTGCTTTAAGGGTGGCGCAAAACTCAAGAAGTACGTTATAGACGATTCACAGTATCTGCTTGTCAATGAAATGTTCGACAAGGCGAAGGATGCAGGATACGGAAAATTCACGGATATAGCCGTGCATTTCCGAAATCTTATCCACTACATAAACCATCAGCTCCCGGATGATGTGATTGTGTATTTCTTACATCATTCCGAGACAGACAGTAACACAGGGAAGATTAAGGCAAAGACTGTCGGCAAGATGCTCGACAATCAGCTCACAGTCGAAGGATGCTTCTCAATCGTGCTTTTGGCTTCGGCAGAAGGTACAGAACACTATTTCATTACCCAATCAGATGGCTACACCACAGCAAAGAGTCCTGAAGGAATGTTTGAGCTTCGCATTCCGAATGATTTGAAGGCTGTCGATGATGCTATCCGGGAATATTACAACATAACTGATTCAGACGAAAAGGAGGAATAATTTTATGAAACAGTTTAACGGTTTTAGCGCTGCTCAGGAAGCAGCAAAGAGGACGGCGGGCGAAAGACTCCCGATCGGAGCGTATGTTTGCCAGGTTAAGAACGTCCAGTATGTCACAGGAGAGAAGGGCTATTCCGACAGGATAGATATTCTCTTCGACATTACGGAAGGTGAGCATAAGGATTTCTTTAAGAAACAGTATGACTCAAATACTTCTGAAGATAAGAAGTGGAAGGGCCGTAAGTCTATCTATGTTCCGAAAGACGACGGATCAGAGAAGGACGAGTGGACGAAGAACGCTTTCGCAAAATGGATCAACGGATTCGAGGATTCTAACAACGGTTACAAGTGGGACTGGAAGGAAGAAAAGTGGAAGGGCCTTTATGTCGGGATTGTATTCGGCGAGACCGGTACCAGAATCGAAGGCAAAGATATTCTCTACACCGAGCCGAGATTCGCTTGTGATGTTAAAAAGGTTCGTGACGGATCTTACCCTAAAGCAAAGTTTGTTTCAAAGAACGGCTATGGCGACAATAACTCCGCTTCCTCTTCGTCAGACGGATTTATGAGCATTCCGCAGGGTGCAGAAGAGGAGATCCCGTTTAACTGATGGAAGGCTTCGAGGTTCAAAATTGCCTTGATTCGTTTCGGATTCTTGTCGATACTGCGGAACAGCCGACAGAAGAATATCAAAGAAGATGCGATTCTTTCGGCTGCCCGTATGTACGGCAGAATTTAGATTACGGCGATTATACCTATGATTTTATACTTCCGTCCGGTCAATGGCTCCATGAAGGGGCGAGCCGTGTTCGTGGCGATTCCGTCATAGAACGCAAAATGTCACTTCGGGAGCTTTCCGGGAATCTTTGTCAGAACTGGGAGCGGTTTTGCCGAGAGTTTGACCGAGCTTCCGAACATAACGCTTCTATCTATTTATTGGTAGAAGATGCTTCCTGGGTGAAGATTATTACCGGCAAATACGGAACAAAATTCAATAGCAAAGCATATCTTCATAGGTTACTAAAGCTCATGGGAAAGTATCAGATCAAGCCGATCTTTATACAAAAAGAGCTTTCAGGGCAAATGATTTACGAGATTCTTTACAGAGAAGCGAAGCGGAGATTGGAGAACGGAGAATATGGATAAAGGGTGGATAAAGCTATATAGACAAATACAAGATAATATGTTGTGGACTGATTCCGAGTCATTCGATAGAAGATCCGCCTGGATAGATTTAATTCTTATGGCTAACGTACAAAACAAAGATATCATGTATAGAGGTCAGACCATAAAGATTAAAAGGGGACAAGTTTATACAAGCGTGAGAAAGTTAGCCGATCGGTGGCATTGGAGCCGTGATAAAGTCAATCGATTCATAAAAACGCTCATAAAAGCGCACATGGTTGAACACGATACCCGCACACAAAGTGCGACACTTCTAACCATTGTAAAATATGGCGATTATCAGAATCGAACGGACGCTAACAAGTCCACTAATAAGTCCACAGACAAGGACACAGACAAGGACACAGACGAGTCACTACTAAAGAATATAAAGAATGATAAAGAAATAAAAGAAAGCGCTGCGCAGACTCTTGACGAGTCGCTTGCGCTCCAAGAAGAACCACCTGTACCGGGAGCTGTTAAATTACCCGGTGGCGGTTGGAATTATTCGCCGGGTATAGACTGGGGGGATGATGATTGAGTTTTTATGAGTTTAAAACAGAAGATGCAGAACGGTTTGCTCAAAATCATGGCCCCGTTACTCGATTCGGGAAAGAAATGCGGTTTCGGTATTGCCCGTACTGTCACGGGGGAGCGCATAAAGATAAAGGGACCTTTGCTATCAATCTGGAGACGGGAGCCTTCAATTGTCAGCGGAGTAGCTGCGGAGCTAAAGGCAATATGGTTACACTGTCAAAAGATTTCGATGATTTTGAGATTTCAAGGGAAGTAACCAGTTATTACAACATAAACAACTATAACGGCAGATTCCGAACCTTTAAAGATGCTCATAGGGTTACGGAATCAAAAGACGAAGCGATTGAATACTTGAAAAGCAGAGGAATTTCGGAAGCTGTCTGTCGTAAATATGAAGTCACGATAAAAGAAAAAGGAATCCTGATCTTTCCGTTTAAGGATGAAAACGGAGTTCTTAAGTTTATCAAGTACCGAAACATAAACCCCGCAGAAGGCCAAAGCAAAGAATGGTGTGAAAAGAACTGTATGCCGATATTGTTCGGAATAAACCATTGTACGAGCTTCGACAGGTTGGTTGTAACGGAAGGACAGATAGACTCGCTCTCACTTACAGAAGCCGGAATAGAGAATGCGGTTTCGGTGCCAATTGGCAAAAATGGCTTTTCTTGGGTTCCTTATTGTTGGGATTGGCTTAAGCAATTCAAACAGATCGTTGTGTTTGGAGATTGCGAGAACGGAACCGTAACACTCGCAGAAGAGTTTCAGAAACGATTTCCGAAGATAACCAGGACGGTCAGAGTAGAAGATTATCAAGGTTATAAAGATGCGAATGACATTTTACGGAATCTCGGAAAGCAAGCCTTGATAGATGCGATTGAGAATGCGGAAGCTGCTCCAATAAAGCATATTAAGGAAATGGCAGACATAGAAGCGATTGATATAGAGAATCTTCCGGCTATCAGTACCGGGACAAAAGAACTAAACGACATTCTTTCGGGAGGGTTTCATTTCGGAGATTTTGTTATTCTGACCGGGCGAAGGGGCGAAGGAAAATCAACAATGGGTTCGCAGCTTGTCGTAGAAGCATTGTCAAAAGGCCACAATTGCATGATTTATTCAGGCGAAATGCGAGACATAGCGGTTAAGAACTGGATAGATCGGCAAATTACCGGACTGGCTAAACCTTATAACTCTCTTTTGGCTATGTGTGAGGATTGGTATAGAGGGCGGCTATTTATCTATGACGACAACGTGATCGACGAGAACGAAACAGACGATCTTATATCGACGATAGAGGATGCCATTATTCAAAAGAATGTAAGATTTTTCCTGATAGATAATCTTATGACGGCTATGGAGTCAGCGGCAAGCACTAACGAAGCGTTATATCGTCAGCAATCGGAGTTTTCGGGTAAACTTGCAAAATTGGCCCGAAAGTTTGAAGTAGTGATCCTGTTGGTGTGCCATCCTCGAAAGAGTTCCGGAGTTCTTGAGAATGATGATGTTTCGGGATCGGCAGATATAACCAACAAGGCCAGTATAGTAATGACTTATTCAAGAGTGATTATGGACGGAAGAGAAATAGATCCGGCGGTCCGTAATTTGGCAATAACCAAGAACAGACTTACTGGAAAGCTCGGAACAATCAAAATGTTTTACTCGGAGAATAGTAAGCGAGTCGTGGAGCTGAAAAGCAAAGACATTCCGAGAATGTACCTACAAACAAACCTTAAAGATTCTGATGACATGGAAGAAATTCCGTTTTAGGAGGGAATATGGAGAAGAAAAAACTATATCAGCTTATAATCACGGGTTGGGAACTTGCAAAATTCTATTTTTCAAGAGATTACAAAACTCCCGAAGAATATGACGAGTTTGTTAACCTGGGAAACGACCTTTTGAAAAAGACCGCAGCAGAATACGGAACAGTCGGTAAGGAATACAACTTTATGCGACGGATGATTGTAGCGGTGAACGAATATTGCGACCAGGAATGGAGAGAATCACACCAAGGGACACAAACAAGCCTATTTTAGAAGGGAGACAATATGGAAAAAATCAGAGCAATTATCAAACGACCTGACGAAAAGTACGGTCATGTAACAAATATCAGCCCTACGCTTGAGAACTTACAGAAAACAGTCGGAGGGTATATCGAGCCGGTATCGTTTGACGGATGGGTTATCCTTTGCAACGAAAACGGAAAGAACGAAGGACTCCCTTACAACATGAGACTCGGAAACGTGGACGTTCTTGTCGGAACTATCGTTGTACTCGGTACCGAAGGCGAAGAGTTTACGGATTGCCCGGTTGACTTTAAGGTATGGAAGAAAATCGTTGACAGATGGGAGGGCTGACATGAGTTTTTCGGAATTACAGGAACTTGGCATAGATTGCTACGTAAATAATGACGGCGGGTTGTGGTATTGGAACGGAGCCACCGCAGAGAGAGTCGAAGAGGACACGGACGATGAACCTTGACAACTACGAATGTACCGGACAGCTTTCCTTGACGGATTGCATGAGCTACGAAAACCTATACCCGATACCAAGACTTCAAAAACGGTGGCTTGACGAGGAAGGTTGGACGGATGATTGGCACTATGCCGACAAAGAGACTCCGACAAAGGACGACTACTACCATACCTTTTGGCAAGTACGGCTCCGGAAGGATAAAGATTACGAATATCAGTACACCTACACGACCGCACTCTTCCACGAGGGTAGTTGGTATCTCTATAATCACACGACGAAGAAATGGCAGCCACCGTTTCCGTGGTACACGATCCTGATCGGGTGGGTGGTAATGCCGACGGTATATCAGCAGAGCGAAGCATTTATCAGCACGATTGGAGCTGACATAGATAAAGACAAATACAGGAGGGTAATAAAATGACAGGCAGATGGATAACAGGTCGCTTACCGGAACGCTCCGGAGAGTACCTTGTAACAACTCGGACGGGGTGCGTGTGTATCGCCAAGTTTGGCTATGATTTATACAAGCCGCACTCATGGAACGGACGTTTTAAGGATTGTGTGATAGCTTGGCAAGAGCTTCCGAAGGCTTTCAGGAGGGAGTAAGCATGACTCTAAAACAGTTTTTGAGGAAATACAACAAATGCCCGTTTTGTCGTAGCTATGCAATAGAAGGGAATCTCTGTTATGGGTGTAAATGGAGATTCGGACACGGACAATACGCTAAAGAAGGAAGGGATTTTGACTTATTCGATCCCAAGCCTTCCTGGAGAGAAAGAATGAATAAAGAGGTGACGGAATGGGATTCAAAATAGAGGATAACTGTGTGGGATGCCCGATGGGTTGCATACATTGTGGAAGAAGTCACGAACACGTTTATTACTGTGATCGTTGCGACGCCGAGAATGAGCCACTATACGAAGCAGACAACGGCGACGAAGTATGTTGGGAATGTTACAAAGCCCAGTACACCGAAAAAATATGCGATGATATGGACGAAACCAAGTGCGCACATTGTGGAAACGAAGCCGAGTATATGTATCTGTTCGGGGATGAGTGGGTGTGCGAGGATTGTTTACGGAATATGGCGGAAAGGATAGATACGGAATGAAAGGTCAAATAACCATCTATGAATGGTTGGGATATCCCAAATATTATGACCAATGCAGTAGACAGATGCAGTCATATATTCGCGAGGGTTTTCGTAATTCTTACGAGGAAAAGCCAGATCATGAATGCCTTTGCGCTGTTATTGACCATGCAGGGTACAGATGGGAAAGCCGATTTTATCAGAATCAATTTGGCATATGGGTTTGGGATGCAACCAAAAGTAGAGGTTATGACATTTGCTGGTGGAAAGAGAGGTGAATACTGATGGAATTTGAATTACCGAAAATAAATGTCAGCGTTGAATATGACAAAGAAAAAGACGAAATTGTTTTCGTTATTAACGGAGTCGAAAAGCGTGTCAAAACCGAAGATATGATTACTGAAATGGAGAAATTGCAAGAGCAGAACACCACATTAGAACAACAACCTTGTGATGATGTGATAGGCAGAGCCGAAGCTATGACGGAAATAATGATGTTCGCAGGAAATGTGAAAACCGATGAAGAAGATATTTATATCAAAGTGTCGGACGCAGTGCAGTTATTGAGAGAGTTGCCACCCGCAAATTTGCAAGAGCCTTGTGAGGATTGTATCAGCAGAGAATACATCCTATCAAAAGCCCATATATGTTGTAGCGAATTTGCAGATGATGATGACTTTTGCGTTGATGCTGACGACATAAAGGAAGCACCGAGCGTTCAGCCAAAGCCAAAGACAGGGCATTGGAAAAAATTAAATGTTGGTTATGGATGCTCTGAATGTTCTCTTGCAACCAATAAAAGCGGAGTGGACTTTTACAGATTTTGCCCTAATTGCGGAGCAAAGATGGAAAGTGAGGATAAGGAATGAGCGGTGGAAGTTATAACTACATATACAGCAGATTATCAGAAGAATGTGAAAACAGAATGTATGATGCTGAAATGGATGACCTTATAAAAGATTTGTGTAAGGTATTGCACGACTTGGAGTGGTGGCAGAGCGGTGATACATCCGAAGGACAGTACAGAAAAACATTAAGCGCATTTAAGAAAAAATGGTTTAAGGGAGATAGGGAGCAGAGACTAAAAGGATATATTGATGGACAGATAGGTATAGTGAGAAGTCAGTTATATTCCTTGATAGGTGAGCCACAGGAAAGTGAGGCAAGAAATGAAAATGCTGATAGAAATAGATGACAAGGATTACGCCAATATAATGTCGGATTCCGAAAGAAACCTTAATCATTACGAAAGGTTGATTAAAAAGGGTAAGCCGATTCCAAAAGGACACGGAGATTTAGTAGATAGAAACGATTTGAAGTATGAGAAATATAACAGTTATGCCTATGCTATTGCAAATGCACCCACAATCATAGAAGCAGATAAGGAGATACAGAATGAGTAAATTACACACGATCCAGGTCAATGTCCCGATCTGCCCTTCCTGTGGTGGTGGCCTTAAGCACAACCAAATCATGCAGAAATACCTTTGCCATCACTGTGGGACACGCTTTAAAGTAATCGGCTTCGGACAGGCCGAGCGAGAACTAATATGTGAGGAGGAAATCAAACATGGCACAATGGAAACGTAGTAACCTTCAACCGGGCGACACTGTGAAGCTCCCCGAATCGGTGTTCATTACCGACGGAAAACGGCTTATATCTTCCCGGTATGTCTCTGAAACGGCAGCAGGCTTACTCATTGAACTCTCTTTCCTTCCGTCTTACTTATCGGAAGAGGTCGCAAGCTATACCTTTAAGACCTTCCTTAATTGGCCGTCTATCTACTGCGGAGCCTTGAAAATCTGTGACGGACAAGGTGAAGAGATCAGAGCGGTGAGGAGGGATGCGGAATGACGGCAAAGGAATATCTACAGCGGATCAGATCTGAACGGTTGGAGATCCAACAGTTTGAAGAGCGGATAGAAGAACAGCGGTACTCTTTGCTTCCTTCCGGAATCCGATACGACGTTGACAAGGTTCAAACGTCTCCCGATGATCCTATGATGCGAGTATATGCGGAGATAGATAAACTCGAACGGAAGATTAAAGAACACCTCGAACGACTGACAACACGCTATAATATAGCCATGTCAAACATTCTGCTGCTTGACAAGTCCGAACATAGGCAGGTACTCGCTCTATATTATCTGGGACAAGAACGGCTTACATGGGCTATGGTTGCCGAGAAGATGGCATACTCTGAACAGCACATATACGAGCTTCACAATGACGCTATCGCAGAACTTGAACGGATTTGGAATAATCAGAGTGAATCAGAGTAACCCTTTATAGTATACTGTAAGAGGTGAAATACAAATTGACCTTCACTTAATACCTCTTCAAAAAATGGCTCCCCGGCCTTTTTTGAAATACCCCCTCCCCTTCGGCTTGCCTGGATTCGGCTTACCCCGGAGGGGTTTTCAATTGTACCCCCTATGCGTGAAGAAATAACCCGCCCCTTCCGCCCTCAATACGAGGCGAACAAAAAGATAATACTTGCCACTCAGGAACTGTGTGCGATATGTGGACAACCTGTTGATAAGACTCTCAAGAGTCCTGATCCAATGTCGGCAACAATCGACCACATAATTCCAATTGCAAAAGGTGGTCATCCGTCAGATATGGCAAACTTGCAACTCGCACACCGTATGTGCAACCGTGCAAAAGGCACGAAAATAAATCCCGACATACCCAAGATCGAGATAGATCCTAACCGAAACCTTCCGCAAACACTTGATTGGCGAACGGCTTAAGGTATGGGGGGAGAGACCCCTAAACCGGAGACGGCGAGG
>Ga0326513_10002159_pt1 | contig 14614 bp, 6 predicted proteins | sample 2_2465_0518_D_FD_203654 | JGI IMG/M metagenome (GOLD analysis project Ga0326513, IMG submission 203654) | Bovine rumen microbial communities from UC Davis, California, United States - 2_2465_0518 | ecosystem: Host-associated > Mammals > Digestive system > Stomach > Rumen | place: USA: California...
GCAGCGTAACTTTAAGATTACGCTGACTGACAATACTCAGCTCTCGGAAGTGGTTGTCGTAGGTTTCGGCCAGCAGAAGAAAGCATCTGTTGTAGGTGCTATCACTCAAACCGATGCCAAGACATTGGAACGTACTGGTGGTGTTACAAGCCTTGGACAGGCTCTCGCAGGTAACCTGCCAGGTGTTGTTACAATGAGTGCCACTGGTCAGCCAGGTGATGAGGATCCACAGATTGTTATTCGTGGTGCGTCATCATGGAATGGAAGTGATCCTCTTGTTCTCGTTGATGGTATTGAGCGTCCGATGTCAAGCGTTGACATCAACTCTGTTGCAAGCATCTCTGTATTGAAAGACGCTTCAGCTACTGCAGTGTTCGGTGTTCGTGGTGCTAACGGTGTTATCCTGATTACCACAAAGCGTGGTTCGGAGGGTCCAGCTACTATTAATATCAACGCTAATATGACATTGAAGTCTTATTCTAAGCTTCCTGATGCGATGGATTCTTATGATGCACTCGATCTTCGTAATAAAGCGATTGAGAAAGAGTTGGCATACGACCCTACTTCTTGGGTAAAGTATACTCCTCAGGCTATCATGAACAAGTATCGTAATCCTGCAAACACTGAGGAGTTCGAACGCTATCCAAATGTGAACTGGATTGACGAGTTATTGAAGGACGTTGCCACATCTTACAACGTGAATGTGAATGTTTCCGGTGGTTCGAAATTTGTGAAGTACTTCGCTAATGTTGACTACGCTCATGAAGGTGACCTTTATAAGAAGGTGCCCAATACACGTGGATATGAGCCAGGATTCTCCTACGACCGAGTAAATGTACGTAGCAATTTGGACTTCAACCTTACGAAAACAACTCAGTTCCATGTTAACCTCTCTGGTTCTCATGCAGTACGTAAGGCTACTCAGGCTCAGTATGAGAATCTAGTATGGTCTGCATTCTATGGCATCGCCCCTGGTGCTTTCCGTCCTCAGTATGAAAATGGTATGTGGGGATACTATGATCCAAACCCAACTCAGGCTGCCCAGAACGCTATGGAATACTTGAGTACAGGAGGTATCGGCTATACAACAATGGATCGTTTGAATACAGACTTTACTCTTGAGCAGGATCTCAGCTTTATTACTAAGGGCTTGAGTGCTCAGCTGAAGCTTGCATTCGATAACTCTTTCCAGGAAGGCGGGCGTGGCGTTGATGATACCAATGACTGGGAAAAAGATGCTCACTATTGGATTGACCCTGACACAGGTGTTGGCGTTTCTGATGTACAGCCGGAAACAAATTATAAATTTGACTATAAGAACAATGTTGCATGGCTTTATGGAGCTGGTTCTGTTCAGGATTGGATGACTTATCGTCGTGTGAACTACTCTGCACAGTTGAACTATAGCCGCACTTTTGGTAATCATACTGTAGGTGTGATGGGTAACTTCAGCCGTGAGAATTATTCTACCGGTTCTGCCTCTCCATATCTCCGTGAGAACTGGGTGTTCCGTGCCACTTACGACTTTGCTCATAAATATATGTTTGAGTACAATGGTGCCTACAATGGCTCGGAAATTTTCTCTAAGGATAATCGTTTTGCATTCTTCAACTCAGGTGCTATCGGATGGATGGTCAGCGAGGAGAAGTTTATGAAACCTCTGTTGGAGAAGCACATTATTGATATGCTCAAAATCCGTGCTTCTTATGGAGAGATTGGTGATGACCATATTAGTAGCGGGCGTTGGCTGTTCCGCGATACTTGGTCAAATACAGGTAATTTCCGTCCAGGCATTGTTGGAACAGGTAGCCCTGATTTCCCCAAAAGCGCTTATACCTGGTGGCAGCTGACTCAGGAAGGGAATCCTGATTTGCACTGGGAGAAAGCAAAGAAACTCGATGTTGCTGTCGATTTTGGTTTTCTGGGTGGTTTGATTACCGGATCATTCGATTACTTCAAGGAGAATCGTTCAGACATTCTGATTGCTGGTGCCGACCGTGCAGTTCCTTCTTACTATGGAGGTTCTGCTCCCGTCGCCAACCTTGGTAAGGTTAAGAGCTCTGGTTATGAACTAGATATCCGTTTCAACAAGCAGTTGAACAAGGACTGGCGTCTTTGGGGTAATTTCGCATATACTCATGCCACCAATACTATCGAGGAGCGTGATGATCCGAAGTTAATGCCTGAATATCAAAAGAAGGTAGGTAAGACTATAGGTCAAACCTATACATATCTTGATCATGGTTATTATAATAATTGGGATGAACTATATGGAAGTACCGCTCATGACGACTATGACAGTAATCGTTTGCCTGGTAACTATATAATCCTCGACTATGATGCCGATGGCGTGATTACTACGAATGATAATATCCCTTATGGATTCTCTAACATTCCACAGAATACATTCAATTTCCAGATTGGTTTTGATTATAAGGGATGGAGCGCGTTTGTACAGTTCTATGGAACAAACAACGTTTCACGACAGGTTAGCCTTCAGAGTTTGGCTGACGCCCGTACCTCTGGTTATCATGAGGGAAGCTACTGGAGTCCAGACAACCAGAATGCTGACGTTCCCCTCCCTCGTTGGAGTTCGAATGTGAAGGCGAGCAACTATACAGATGGTACTCGCTTTATGTATGATGGATCTTATCTCCGTTTGAAATATGCGGAGATTGCTTATACATTCTCTAAGGAGAAGTGGTTGGCAGCTGTCGGCTTGAAGAGTCTGAAGGTGTATGTGAATGGTAACAACCTTGCTCTTTGGACAGACATGCCTGATGACCGTGAGTCGAATACTGGTGGATGGAGTGCTTATCCAACAGCCCGTCGTTTTAACTTAGGTCTTAGAGTTACACTATAACTTTATATAGAAAAAAATGAAAAAGTCATTGACATATATTCTTGGCGTATTGCTTGCCGGTACATTCACCATGACTTCATGTACCGACTATCTGGAGAAGGATGCGGAGACTGTACTTCAGAAGGAGGATGCGTTTAAGAATTTCAATAATTTCCAGGGATTTGTAGAAGTCATTTATAATGTCATCCCTGATGTCGCTAAAAGCCACTGGACAAGTTGCTTTAACTGGGGCGAAGACGAAGTCCATACCTTTGACAGTAATTGGGCAAATAGTGTTTTTATAGGTATGGTAGATAATGGAAACTATCGCGGCTATTTCAATAATTCGTCATGTTTTTTGGATCGTGACTGGTCTGTTGATGGTGACCGCTTTAAGAAATCTCTTTGGGGTGGTGGCTGGTATGCCATCCGTCAGGCAAATATTGGCTTAAAGGCTTTGGAAGACGGCCTGCTTACAGATGCCAACACAGAACAGCGTAACCTTATCAAGGGTCAGTTGCTCTTCTTCCGTGCTTGGTTCTATTTCGAACTTTGTACTTATTGGGGAGGTTTGCCATATCTTACTGAGCCTTTGGATCCAGGAGCACAGTTCGACTTGCCTCGTTTGACTTTCCAAGAGTGTGCCGAGAAAATGGTAGAAGATTTTCAGGCTGCTGCAGATTTGTTACCTACCAATTGGGATAACACTTCTACAGGAGCGCAGATTGGTAAGGGAAACAACGAATTGCGTCCTAACAAGATCTGGGCATTGTCTTACATGGGTAAGGCGTTACTTTATGCCGGTAGTCCTCTAATGGTTAATGGTATCGATGCAACAGGTGATACATACAGATATGATGCAGCCTATTGCAAACGTGCTGCTGATGCTTTAGGTCAGGTGCTTAGTTTGGTAGAAGCCGGTCAGACGCAATATTCTTTGGTTCCGTTTGATGAATATCACACTCTGTTCTGGACTCAGAAGCAGAATTGGCTGATGCCTGGCGGAACTGAGGCAATTATGCGTAGTACTTCTTATGGCGCAGACTCATATTGGCGACAGGCAAATGTATATGGTCCCAAGGAAATTGCTGATGGTGATGGTATTGTATTACATCCCGCAGCTAATTACGTGAACTATTTCGGTATGGAAAACGGATTACCTCTGGATGCAGATGGTTCCGGTTTTGATAAGACCCATCCATGGAGGGGTCGTGACCCTCGTTTCTATTACAATTTTGTCTATGATGGTGTTAAGTTGTTTAGTGGTCAGCCTTCTGAGCCGTCAAAATATGACTTCCAATATGCTAACTTGTATGATGGCGGTAACTGTATACAGGACCTGCATAGAAGTCGTACGGGATATTTTGAATATAAGTTTATTTCGAATGACTGTAATTTAATTGATAATGGTCATAGTGGATGGTCTAATGCTTTCCATATCCACCTTTCTTGGCTTCGTCTGGCTGATGTTTATCTTATGTATGCCGAGGCTGCTGATATGGGGTATGGTGGTGCTAAAGGCAAGTCTTCTACCTGCTCTCTGACTGCTGAAGATGCTGTCAATAAGATTCGTGAGCGTGCTGGTGTTGCCAATGTAGATGCCCGTTATACTGGTTCTGCCGATAAATTTATGGACGAGATTCGCCGTGAACGTGCTGTAGAGCTCTCATTCGAGGGACATCGTTTCAACGACCTTCGCCGTTGGAAGTTGTTGACAGTATATCCATACAATGTCAAGACAAGGCATAAGTTTGACCGTGTTCCTGGGAAAACAATTGACCCCAAAACTGATGCATACCATCCAGGTCTAGACATCACTGTTGATCCGAGGGACAATGAAGTAAAGAACTTCAGAGAGGAAGTTATTATTGAGCGCAAACTCTCTGCTAAGCATTATTGGCTCCCCTTCAAGAATGAGGATGTTATGATTTATCCCGAGTTCAAGCAGAACCCTGGTTGGTAATTCTTTAAAAGATTAAACATTAAAGATGAAAGATTCTATGAAACATAAATTATTATATATGTCAGCGATCATGGCATTGTCGACAGCCGCACCTGCTGCAGCCCAGACAGAGACAGAGGCAGATTCTGTTCTCGTCAATGTGGCCTTCCGTGCTGTAGACCAGCAGGACTTGCTGGGCGGTATATCTGTCATCGACATGAAAGAGCTGTCAGAGAAAGCGTTTGACGGCTATAGCCTGACGTTTGTTGACAATGTGGTCGGTGGTTTCAACGGCAACATCTGGGGAAATAATGAATACCTGACTGTTGTCGACGGAATGGTACGTGATGCAAACAATGTGCTTCCTACCGAGATAGACCAGATTACCCTTTTAAAGGGTGCGCAGGCTGTGGTTCTTTATGGTCCCCGTGCAGCCAAGGGTGCAATCCTGATTACTACCAAGCGTGGTAAGGAAGGCGATCTTCGTATCAATGTACATGCTAATGGTGGACTTTATGTTCCTAAAGTATATCCTAAGTACTTGGGATCTGCAGAGTATATGAGTGCTTATAATCAGGCACGTATTAATGATGGACTGACTCCAGAATACTCTGACGAACAAATCTATCATTTCGCTTCAGGTGAGAACCCCTATCGTTATCCTGATTTCAATATGCTCTCTTCTGACTATATTAAGAAGGCATACTCGCGTTATGAGGGAATTTTGGAGGTAACTGGCGGAAGTGGTCGAATGAAGTATTATACCACGACAGGTTATTATCGTGAGTCATCAGCACTGAAAGTTGGTAATACAAAGGACAACTACAATAGCCGCTTCTTTGTTCGTGGTAATATTGATGTTGAGCTCAATAAGATTCTGTCGTTCAAAGCAGATGCTAATGTTACATTCTATGATTCATTTTCTGCAAAGACTGACTGGTGGGGACAGTCGGCTACTCTTCGTCCACATTTGGTTGCTCCACTTGTTCCTATAAGCTATATTGATGCTGCTGACATCAATTCGTTGAATATGGTTAAGAATAGTGGCTATCTGCAGGATGGTTCCTTCTTTGGTGGCACACAGGCCAACATGACTAATCCTTATGCTGATGCATTTGCGGCTGGTGACAATAAATATGTTAGCCGTCAGTTCCAGTTCAACTCTCAGTTTGATGTAAACCTCAATTCATTGTTGAAGGGCCTGATGTTCCGTGCCAAGTATGGTATTGACTATGCCTCAACTTACAATCAGGGTTATTCAAACCAGTATGCTACATTCTCTATTGACGAGAACAAATGGAACAATGCTTCAGGCCAGGACCTTCTTGGTAATATTACACAGTATAACAAGGATTATAAGACAGGTGACGAGACTATATCAAATTCAGCCTATCGTTATACATACAATGTATCTGGTCAGTTTGATTTTACTCGTACATTTGCTGAGAAGCACAATGTGTTCGGAATGCTGTTAGGCAATATATGGCAGACACAGAAGAATGGTTACTACCATCGTGCTACTAATGTGAACCTTGGTCTTCAGTTGTCATACAACTACGATCATACTTATTACTTTGACTTCAGTGCAGCAATGCCTTATTCTACAAAGATGCCAGAAGGTAAACGATCTGCATTCTCTCCATCATTTACTCTGGGATGGCGTCCTGTAAAGGATGTGTTGAAAGATACCTTCGTTGACGACTTGATGATCACTGCTTCTTACAGTGTGATTAATCAGGATTTGGATATCACAACAGGCGACAGCACTGATGATCGCTATTATGGTGGGTATTATCTCTATAAGTCCGTGATGCAGTCTGATGGTTGGTATGGTTGGGCTGACAATGGAGGTATGCCAGCTACAGGGTTCCAGCGTGGTGACAATGAAGAAATGACCTTTGTAAAGCGTAAGGAGTTTGCTGTAGGTCTTCGTGGCTCTATGCTGAACAAGATGATTACCTTTGATTTCAACTTCTTTACTAATAAGATGGATGGTGGTCTGGCTCGCGTAGAATCGCTTTATCCAAACTATTTCACCCAGATTGGTTATCCCTCTTCTTCTATTATACCTTATGTTAATTATAATATCGACAAACGTACGGGTATTGATTTTAGCATTTATTTCCAGAAGAAACTGGGTCAGGTTGATATGAAATTAGGTGTCAGTGGAATGTGGTACAAGAGCATTGCAGAAAAGCGTGATGAGAATTATGAGTTTGCATACCAGTCTCGTATCGGCCAGCCTCTTAATGGTTATTGGGGCCTCCAGAGCTCAGGTCTCTTCCAGTCGCAAGCTGAGATTGAGGCAGCTCCAACACAGACATTCGGTGATGTAAAGCCTGGTGATATTCGTTACGTTGACCAGAACAACGATGGTAAGATTGACTCTAACGATGAAGTATTCCTCGGTCGTTGGGATTCTCCTTTCATGAGCGGTATCAATCTGACTCTTAAATGGAAGAACTTCACTTTCTTTGCAATGGGTAACCTCTATTTGGGTGGTCACGGTATGAAGGAAGGTTCGTACTTCCGCTTGAATGGCAGTAGCAAGTATTCTGAGATTGCCCGTGACTCATGGACACCAACGAATACTGATGCAAAGTATCCCCGCCTGACAACAGGTAATGGTGATAACAACAACCGTTATTCAGATTTTTGGATGTACAGTAATGATCGCTTCAGCCTCCGCAAGGTTCAGTTGACATACAGCTTCCCTGAAACTGTATTTGCAAATTCATTTGCCAAGTTTGTGAAGGGGCTGGATATTTATATAGCCGGTAATAGCCTGCTAACTATTGCCAAGGAGAGCAAGCTGCTTGAGATGAATGTCGGTTCTGCGCCTCAGACACGCTACTACAGCATTGGCTTTAAGGCTTCCTTCTAAACAATGTAATTCTAAATGAAATAAAGATATGAAAAATATTAGAAAAGTAGCAATACTAACAATGATAATCCCCATGATGGCTGCTCTTGTTGGATGTGACGATACGTTTGATCCAGCCGTGGAGAATCATAAGGATAAGGAGCAATTGACGGATATGCCTCAGTGGGCAGTAGGTTTGCTGGGACATGCGTATATCAGTAATCCTTTAGGCCAGACGGCCGGTCAGTGGTGGAAATGGACAGAGGTAGCAACAGATGACGCTGTATCCAACGACGTTAACAATACCTATCTCCGTATGGCTTCAGGTACTTGGCGCTCAGACAATAACCCGATGGATAACTGGCGTTATCTGCGTGGATCATGGCAGTATATCAATCAGTTTATCGAGCTTGCTCCTACTGTTACATGGGCGAATGACGCAGTTGCCGCAGAGCTATACAAACAGCGTTTCCTGGGTGAAGGATATGGTATGCGTGCCCTCTATATGTACCACTTGTTAATGGCCCATGCTGGATGGTCTGCTGATGGTCAATTGTTGGGTATACCCATTTTGACAGAATCAGAAACAGTCAACTCTGATTTCAATCTTCCTCGTAATACTTTCAAGGAATGCATTGATCAGTTGAATTCAGATGTAGAACTGGCTATCAAGTATTTGCCAGAAGACTACGGAAACATCTCTGATAATAGTGCTGTCCCTGCAAAGTATCGTGAGGCAGGTGCCACTGCCGTTACTTATACACGCGTCTTTGGTGACCATTCCAAGAACCGTATGAGTGCGCGTGTTGCAAAAGCCGTTCGTGCTCAGGCTGCTTTGCTGGCTGCCAGTCCAGCCTATAACCAAGGTTCTGGTGTAACATGGGAAGAGGCAGCCAACCGTATGGCTGAAGTTCTGAAAGGGCTTGGCTCAAATCCTATAGCGATGCTTGATCCTAATGGTAATAAGTGGTATGCTGATTATAAGTCAATGGAAAAATGGGAGGCCGGTTATAATCCTCTTGAGGTTCTCTGGCGTTCAAACAAGGGTGGTGATGATGCCAATTCTGATGAATGTGTTGAGAAGCAAAACTTCCCACCGTCATTGTATGGAAATGGACGTGTGAACCCTTCGCAGAACTTAGTTGACGCATTCCCTATGGCAGATGGCACGCCAATTAGTGAGTCTGCAAACTACGATCCTCAGAATCCATATGCTAACCGTGACCCACGTCTTGCTCTTTATATTGTTTATAATGGATCTCAGGTGAGTGGCAAAACCATTGACACCTCATTAGATGGAACAACTGACGATGCTCTTAACCGTTATGATGGGCGTTCAACCCGTACTGGCTACTATCTGAGAAAGTTGTTAGTAGAGGATGTTATATGCAATCCAAACAATGCTACAGGTCAGACGCATATAAAACCATGGATGCGTTATACCGAGTTCTTCCTCGGCTATGCTGAGGCAGCCAACGAGGCATGGGGACCTACGGGTTCTGGTTCTAACGGTTTCTCAGCATACGATGTAATCAAGGCTATTCGCCAGCGTGCGGGTATTGATGCCGCTGATCCATACTTGGAGAAGTGCAAGACCAGCAAGGATCAGATGCGTGAACTTATTCGCAACGAACGCCGTATCGAGCTATGCTTTGAAGGCTTCCGTTTCTGGGATCTCCGTCGTTGGAAGGTAGATCTGTCTAAGTTGAACGAGACTGTTAAGGGCATACGCATCTCTAAGAATCACTATGAGGTAATTAATGTCGAGGAGCGTAAATATCAAGACTATATGTACTATGGTCCAATACCATATTCTGAAATCTTGAAATTCAGCGAATTAACCCAGAATAAGGGATGGTAATTAAACATTGTAAAATTCTAAAAGCTATGTATAAGAAATTATTTTATATAACCAATATGTTGCTGGCAGCTTTCTTTATGACTGCCTGTGATAATGGAGAATGGAGCTTCCCCGACAATACATATTCTGCTGTGTATTTCTCCTACCAGTCTCCTATCCGTACTATCACTTTGGGTGAGGATGCAACAACGGACAATTCGATGGACAACGAGCATAAGTTTCAAATTATGGCTACCATAGCTGGAGTCTATGAGAATAATAATGATGTTGCTATCGATATCAAGATTGATAACTCTCTCTGCGATGGCACCAAGTTTGATAATGGTGAGCCCGTTGTTGCAATGCCCTCTAACTATTACACTTTGAGTGGAAACCAGATTGTTATTAATAGCGGTCAGGTGTTGGGTGGCGTCACTGTTCAGCTTACAGATGCGTTCTTCGCAGATCCGATGGCTACAAAACTGAATTATGTGATTCCTGTAGTTATGACTCATGTTGCCAATGCCGATAGTATTCTCTGCGGAAAAGTTCAGGATGGAGTCGCTAATCCAAGTCGTGTAAAGTCTTCTGACTGGTCTGTATTACCGAAAGACTATACACTCTATGCAGTGAAGTATATCAGCAAGTACCAGTCAAACTATCTGCGTCGTGGTGTAGACAACTTCAGTGGTGCAAAGACAGGAAAAGAGATACGTCATGCAGAGTTCGTAGAGAACGACGAGGTGCTTCAGAACCAGTTCTCTACATTAGGGATCAATACAGTTCAGTGGGCTCGTCCTGCCAAAGACAAGGATGGAAATATCATCGAGTGTAACTTGAAACTTGACTTCGACGCAAGTGGAAATTGTAACATAACTTCCAATTCCACAGGTGTAACCGCTAATGGTGCTGGTCAGTTTGTTGAAAAGGGTGATAAGAACAGTTGGGGAAACAAGGACCGTGATGTTCTTTATCTGGACTATACCATTGTGTATGACGGAATAACATGTGCAACAAAGGATACACTGGTTGTACGTGACCGTGGTGTAAAAGCTGAGTGGTTTAAGTTGGCTAATTAATAACGTTTCAGATTTAAATGAATAGTAATATGAAACATATGAATAAGATTTTCGGAACAATGCTTCTGGCAACGACGTTATTTAGCTCGTGTGCCGACATGGATCCGCTGGACTTCGCCTTTGAGAAGCCTGCTTCAATTGAGGGAATGGAATATCTGGCAGATTACAAGGCATTGAAAGATTATAAAAGTGAAAACAGTAGTGTCTCGCCCAACTTCAAGTTGGGCATGGCACTGGCTGCTACAGATTACAATGCCGATGGCATAGTAACCCGTATTGCCAATGCTAACTTTGATGAAATCGTGGCTGGCAATGAGATGAAGATGAGCTCTATCGTAAACGATAAGGGTGGAATGGACTTCGGTACTGTTGATGCATTTCTCATGAAAGCAGCTGATAATGGTGTAAATGTATATGGACATACACTTGCCTGGCATGCTCAGCAGCCTGTAAAATGGCTGAATAGCCTGATTAAAGATAAGGAGCTTGATATTGATCCTGATGCCAAATTGGAAGAAGAGCAGTATATGCAGGATTGGACAACTGCAGATGCCTACAACATGTGGGGGCAGTTCTCTGAGGCTACAGGTGCTAAGATAACAATGGATGGTGGACTCAATTTGACCACAACAAATACAATTAACAATTTCTGGGAATTGCAATATATGATTGCTGATGGCATGACCGTCCAAGCTGGTAAAGATTATGTCCTGCGTGTTCAGATTAAGGGTCAGCCAGAAGGTAGTGTCCACTTTGTAATCGGTGCATGGGGCAAAGATATCAAGACCGGTAGCTTGAGCTTTACTGGTGATTGGGAGAGCAAGGATATTTCATTCTCATTCGGTGAGGATGTTGGTGGAGTACATGTACTTTTCCAGTCTGGTGACTATGCAGGAAGCTATACTGTTGGTAAAGTTCAACTTCTTTCTTTAGAGACTCCAGCAATGGAAGTTGAACAGGAAATATACTCTATGGACTGGTCAAAGGCTGATTCATATAATATGTGGGGACAGTTCTCTGAAGCAACAGGTGCTGTTGTAACTATGGATGGTGGACTTCATTTGACCACAACCAGCAAAATCAATAATTTCTGGGAGTTACAGTATATGGTTGCTGATGGTTTCTCTGTTAAGTCTGATACCAAGTATGTAATGCACATCACCATTAAGGGCAGTCCTGCAACAACCAACTTACATTATGTAATTGGTGGTTGGGGTAATGATATCAAGACCGGTACTATTGCATTCGATGATGGATGGGCAACTAAGGATATTCCATTTACTCCAGGTTCTGACGTAAGTGGTGTACATGTACTGCTTCAGTCTGGTGACTATGTAGGTAGTTATACCGTTAAAGACGTTTCTATTTGCGAATTGGTAAGTATGAATGCCATACCTTTGACTCCAGAGGAGAAAAAGGATACCTTGACATGGGCTATGGATAAGTGGATTTCCGGCATGATGGAAGCTTGTGGTGGTCGTGTTAAGGCATGGGATGTTGTAAATGAGGCAATCTCTGGTGCTGACACAGATGGTGATGGCATATACGAACTCCAGCACGGTACAGAGGGTAATACCAGCGACTTCTTCTGGCAGGATTATCTGGGTGACCTTGACTATATCCGTACTGTTGTTTCCAAGGCTCGTGAGTATGGTCCAGAGGGCGTTCAGTTGTTCATAAACGACTACAATCTTGAGAGCGATTGGGATAACAATGCTAAGTTAAAGAGTCTCATTGAGTGGATTAAGCGTTGGGAGGCTGATGGCGTAACAAAGATTGACGGTATCGGCACTCAGATGCACTTAAAGTACTATTCTAATAAGGCAATCCAAGACAGTAAGGAGAAAGCTATCGTTGAGATGTTCAAGTTGATGGCTGCTTCTAAGAAACTGGTGCGCGTTAGCGAACTGGACATCGAGTTCGTTGATGCAAATGGCAACAATGTCAACCAGGGTGATATGAGTGAGAGTCAGCTGAAGACTGTTGCAAACTTCTATAAGTGGATTATTCAGCAGTATATTACTCTTATTCCTGCAGCTCAGCAGTATGGCTTCTGCATTTGGACTGCTATCGATGCTGATCCTTCTACAAGTTGGACTCATCAGCAGCTTTATGGCCTTTGGGATAAGAATTATAGCCGTACTCATGCCTATGGCAGCTTTGCTGACGGTTTGAGCGGGAAGTAAATATTCAAAGCTTGGGAAAGTTGTTCGCTCCCCAGTTTTAAACCCATTGTCTGTCTTAAGACTGACAATTTAGAACTTTACATTGTTTTGGGGTCTGGGCTTGAGAAAGTCCAGACCTTTTTCCACAATTATTTCCTAATTTAGGTTTTATTTTGTACCTTTGCATCCAAATAGGATAGTTATGAGAATAAAAGAATTCACAAGTGCTTACTGGCAACAGCTGCTATTTTTGTTGGTAGCGGTGGTTTTATTTTGTTTCTGGGCCTATGTGCGTCCAGATAAGGTAGTAGTGCGTGAGACATTCCAGATGTTTCTATGGAATGTGGATTATTTAGCTGACCGTGTGGCCGTGCCAGGAGGCTTTGCACGCTATAGTGGTGAGTTCCTTGTCCAATTCTTTAAGTTTGTGACATTGGGTGCTGCTATTTATGCTCTTCTTTTTACTTTTATAATGAGGTTTTCGTGGATATTGCTAAAGCGTGCTATACCTGCATTCAACAAGGTCTTCCTTTTAGTTTTATCTTGTCTGCTAACAGTATATTTGTGCTATCTTGCATGTGATATAGAGGTTGCCACAACACTTCAGATGGCAGTCTTCTCTGTTTTGACATTAATGCTTGCTCTGCCAAAAAGACGAATACAGAGTTTGATATGTTCTTTGTTTTTGATACCTATAGGATATTGGCTGATTGGACCTGTTGTTGTGGCTTTTCCATTATATCATTTGAGCTGGCTTAGGGAGAAAGGTTCGCGGATGAAAACGGTTATTGAGTCGATGGCAATGATACTATTGCTTACGATCAGTGTAATCGTATCGTCTAAGTTTGTACCCTATCAGATGGAAGAACTGGCAAAGGGTTTGGACTATGTGATGATTCAAAAGGGAATGTTCGGCACAGACGAAGAAATAGAGTATGACTATCTGCAGCGTTTAAGAGATTGGGAAGGCATAGTGAAAAAGTCTCATAAGGAACCTCCTAGTTCTCTCTCATGCGAGTATACCGTAGTATTAGCGAAGTATTATACTAATTTTTGTACAGATGATGAATTGAAACTCACTTTACAACATCCAGATAAGGTGCTTACAAGTGGGGCTGCAGCGATGATTATGAGCGATCACTATATGCATATGGGATTTACTAATATGGCGCAAAAGACGGCTTTTGATGCTATGGAGTGTGTATCTGATTATAATAAAAGCGCCAGAGCGATGGTAAGACTTGTTGAAACCAACATTATTATTGGCGAGTTTGATGTGGCGCTAAAATATATCTCAATTTTGGAAGAAACACTTTTCTACCGCAATTGGGCTATGCAGATGAAGGAATACGCTTTGCATCCAGAGAAAATCAAAAACTCTCCAGTATATGGGCCACTACAGAAAATTTATGGTGAGACCGTTGATGTGTTTTTCTTTTAAATAAATTTGATTATGAAAAGAAATATAGTATTTAGTGTTTTGACCGTTTTACTTTTGTCTGCTTGTAGTTCGAGTCCTGAGAATGTCCAGGAGATAACTAAGTTGCCAGAGATTTATCCCGATTACATTGGGGTAACAGTACCCGTAGACATCGCACCATTAAACTTCTCAATGGCTGATGATGCCTTTACTGACATAGATGTTGAGGTGAAGGGCAAGATGTCTGGTAATATGCATGCAAATGGCAAATATGCAGATTTTGATATTGATGATTGGCACCAGCTGCTGAAAGACAATCAGGGGAGCCAGTTGGTGTTGACGGTATGTGCACGTAAAGACGGGCAGTGGCTAAAATACAAGGATTTTACAATTGATGTCAGTAATAATCCTATAGGAGAGTGGGGAATAACATATCGTCGCATTGCCCCCGGCTATACCATAT
>Ga0326513_10002161_pt1 | contig 14611 bp, 17 predicted proteins | sample 2_2465_0518_D_FD_203654 | JGI IMG/M metagenome (GOLD analysis project Ga0326513, IMG submission 203654) | Bovine rumen microbial communities from UC Davis, California, United States - 2_2465_0518 | ecosystem: Host-associated > Mammals > Digestive system > Stomach > Rumen | place: USA...
ATATATATTACGCACTCGAACACCTGTTCCCACAGACCTCTCGGCCGACCCTCAATCTCATGGACCTCCGGCGCGATGTCTCAGCGACTACTCACATGACAGCGCGTGGTACGCTGTTGAGTTGTCTCGTGTGACTACTCTGAGGGAGTACTCGCCGAGGGGGAGTTGGAGGTGAGGTCCATTTGATATGAATAAAAATTTATTTTAAAATTTTTGTTGACATATAAATAGAACTATGATATACTCTAAACAGTTAAAGAAAAACGGATACGGGTTGCCGTAGAACTAACCCGAGAAAGTGAGGTACATTATGAGTACATTAAAAGTTGTTAGAGGTTATTACATTGATAGTGACGGAAGCAAAAAGGACATTTACACTAAATCTGACAGTACAGTTACATCCACAATTCAGTTATTAGCAAAGGATTACAGAGATAAGGGTCGTGTTGAAGCTTTTGTGTTTGATGAAATGAATCAGAGCTTAGATAAGAATTTAGGATACTACAATAAAAACGAAATAGCTGGTGCTGGTCCAATTGAAGTAGGTTACTTAATAAGTAATGACAAAAAGGTTAAGATTTTGGGGTGATAACATGAGAAATCAAGGTTATAGAGAATTACGCAGTAAAATTGAAGGTGAAAAACAATCAGCACAAACAATTATATTCGAAGCTGCTGAACTTAGAATGAACATACACGAAAGATTATTTTATGACGAGGAATATGCGGACAGTGAAGACTCCGATATAAAATTAACAGCACTCGAAAAGTTTAAAGCAAAATCACCTCGTCATATAATGAGAGGATGTGTGGATATGTTCAAAGACTTTTGTGAAAAATATTATCCAATTACAACAGACCCTGCACAACTCGCATTAATTGCTGAGAAACCTTGGATAAGGATGGTAAGATATGCAAGTTGCGATGACCAAACAAAAGAAGGTCGTGAAAACTTCTATTACATCATCGATTATGCTATAAGGACATACATTGACTTTTTACAGGATATAAGGAAAGGCGAAGAGAAATGACTAAATTAAAAGGCGGAGCACTTTACATTTACACTTGGCTTAGTTTCATAGATATATGCGGAAATTATCCATTACTCAAAAAGCCAAACATTACTGATGAAAAATACAGAAAATGGAGGTCAAAGTATGAAAAGTAATGTTTATTGCTTTGACATGGGCCCGACTACGTCGGGTCTATGCATAGCATTATACAATAGTATTATGCAGGAATTATCAGGACATATTAAGGAGATAGAACAAGGAAAAGCCGATGTCATTTCGATATTCATACACCCTGAGATGACAAACCTCGGTAATGAATGGAAAGTAGATATGGAGTCAAGGAGGAGATATGAAAATGACTGAGGAGACATTTATACAATATATCATTAATCAATATCGTGGTGAACAGGGATGGATTAATGATACAGAGGTAACAGATTTCTTTAGATGGTATGTAAGCAAGGGATATGCTCAGCCAGTAATTGATTATATCTTAGGACAAACAGGAACAGAAAATTATTAAAAAGTAAACAATTCAAGCGTCAGAAATTTGTGCAAACTGACGCTTGAATTATACCCTAAAAGTGATATACTTATAGGTACTTGGAGGTAAATAAATATGAAGAGATTAGAACAAGCCATTTCTAAATTGGAGTCCTATGGGTTTAAGGTCGACAATAAAGACGCAATAAGACAAATCGCAGAGAGTGGAAACGTATACGTTCCAAAAACTCAATCAGCACTTCGAAGTTTTATCCAAAAACACGGCGGTGTCTATTATGAATATAATCAGAACGGCACTAACAAACAAGCTTACTTTACACCCGAACGTATGGAGACAATGTATCAATTCAGGGTTAGTGAAGCAAGGATGGGTAAAAAGCCTATTTCACAATTTATGGCGTGGAGAGGAATGGAAAAGGCAGAACAGATGGGAAAAGAGTTCCGCCCCCTCACAAAGAAAGAACAAGCCATTTTTGATGTATCTAATCAGGTTAAGGGATTAAGAACATCAATGAACAATGCAGGAATACCTGTACCAATGATAGATGAAGTAATCTATATGCTTGAAAATCTAAAGCCCGAACAGGCTAAAGCGATACTGGAACAAAATCAATATGTTTATGACTTCTTCGATAGTGACCAAGTCGCTATTAAGTCTAATTTTTCAGAGTTTTATCAAACTATTCAACGAGCATACAAGGCAATCAGACCAAACGACAATGTGTTTGAGATAACGCCTAAGAATGAAATGAGCGTAAGAATAGCAACTCAAACTAATTTCCAAAATGAGAGTATTCTCGACTTACTCTCACAAATTAAACGTAACCAAGAAAGGAGATAACTATGAAGGAATTTAACTACTATGTGGCAGACTTTGAAAACAATACACCAAGACCCGACATTTATGCAGAAGATGGTAGTGTATCAGATGGTGACCTTATTTATTCAATCTACCAAGATTATTGTGAAAAGTCAGAATTTGAAGAAATTGAAGATACATTCGATACAAGAATATGGGCAGCTGCACTCGGTCCTGTAATGGAAAACCCTACTGATGACGATGTAATAGTTAAGAACAGTATCGAAGGCTTTATCTACGAGGTACAGAAATTACCTAATAAGTCTGTAGTTTATTTTCATAATTTATCATATGATGGTCCTTTATTACTTACTTATCTTCTGTCAATGGGATATAAGGAAAGTAAAAATGGCACACCCCTCTCAGAGGAAGAGTTTAATGAAATGTTAAACCTTTCTCCTAATAACACAAGGGAGTGGGTACAGGAACAGTCAGATAAGCGTAAATGGAACCGTTGGCCTAATGCAAAAGAGTTTACAGCTACTATAACAAGTGATGGTATATGGTATTGTTTTAGAGTACGTTTTTCACATACACGTAAATGTGTTGAATTCAGAGATAGTCTGAAAATCTTACCTTTTTCTGTTGATAAGATTGCACATGACTTAAAAACTAAAGCACAGAAGTTAAAAGGTACAATTGATTACAATATATATCGTGGGCGTGAGTATGAGATGTCAGATGTAGAAGAAAAGTACATCAAAAATGACGTTCTCGTTCTTATGGAAGGTTTATATAATGTTAAAGAATATGGACTCCTTGATAACCTTACAATAGCATCAGCTTGTATGAAAGACTTTAAAACAAGGGGTGGACAGATTACATTAAAGGAAGCAAATAAGCATTTTAGAGAAAAGTTCCCTGTAATTGACCACGAACTGGACCTTGATTTCAGAAAGGCATATAGAGGTGGTTGGTGTTACGTACATACACCAGATACTATACATAACAATGTAAACGGTTATGTATACGACGTCAACAGCCTATATCCGAGTGTTATGTACCATCATGAATATCCAATAGGTGAGCCTCACGAGGTTGATGGTACTGAGTTTGAAAAATATAAATATCATTGCTATTATGTTAAACTTGAATGCACCTTTAAAATTAAACCTCATCATTTACCCTTCATACAGATAAAGCATTCACGTTGGGCAGACAATGAATACATAACAGATAGTGGAGAGGAACCAATTGAACTTGTTTTATCTAAGCCCGACTTTGAACTTTTTCTGGAACAATATGACGTTAACTATTCAATTGAGAGAATGTGGTGGTTTGTATCATCAAACACTGTATTTGATGAATATGTTACTAAGTGGTATAAGTTAAAGGCACAAGCCGCTAAGGAAAAGAACCTTGTACTTAAAATGATAGCAAAGCTCTTCCTCAACTCTCTTTATGGTAAGTTTGCAATGTCACAGATACAGTTAGCAGGACATCCTTATCTTGATGAAAATAACATATTAAGAATAAAGGGAACGCAAGAAGCTTCTGATGGAGTTTACATTCCAATCGGTGCATACATCACAGCTTATGCAAAGGGAGTAACAATAAGAGCCGCTCAAGAGAACATTGACATATTCTGTTATTCAGATACAGACAGCATCCATCTCTTAGGTGAAGCAAAGGGTATAGCAGTTGGAAAAGCACTCGGTGAGTGGGATAATGAGACCTGTTTTGACAGGGCAAGGTTCGTAAGACAGAAGACTTACATTGAACATACCACAGTTGAAGATGGAGAAGAAGTGACACCATACTGGAACATAAAAGCTTGTGGCGCAACTGATGAAGTGAAGACAAGAATACAGTATAAGGTTACCGATTATACGTATGATGAAAAAGGTATACGCAAGGCAATCTTTCATATATTAGAGCGTGATGAAGATGAAAATATACTCAGTGAAAAACGCTCCGATGATGAAATCATAGAGCGCTTTACACACGGACTTATTGAAGCAGGTAAACTCACAAAAAGGAAAGTAGCAGGTGGAAGTATAATTACAGAAACAACATTTTGCATTCGTTAATTTGCACAAAACCTCCAAGTAAAAATTGTGCAAGTTGTCTAATATATCATTTCTAAACAGATGCGTTTTGATTCTAATGAGTCGAAGCGCATCTTTCCTTTTGCAATTGCCTCAATAATATGCCTATAACATACAGAAGCTTTTAATGCTTGATTAGGTGAACCGTCAACAGTTATTGTGTAACGAATAGGGTATGTTTCGTCTACTTTGGTTGAAATATAATATATATCAGAATACTGATAATACTGTACACTATAAGTTCTATTATCATTAATAAGAGTAGCGACATAATATGACCTTCCCCATCCGTCAGGAGTACAAATACCTGTCTCATTATCTAACATCCAGCTATCATCCATATAATCAATAGTCTTATTACCAGCAAAAGCACGACCCATACCAGACAAGGCATGTACTTGTGCTAATTCCTTATTTTCAAAACGAAGATATACATATCCGTCGCCTCTATATTTACGAGTGTTAGCCTGTAAATTACGTGTAAGACCACACTCTTGAAAATATGGATTCATAATAGATAATGTGTTACTTGCAAAAATGCAGGGCAAGTAGCGACGCTGTTCTCCAGAACCTCTTGCGATACTTGTATGTACGTCAAGGAATTTACTCACTTCATCAGTCAAGTACTTGCCCGTTGCATCCTGAAACTCATCAAAGAAGCATATGCCTACATCAACGAATGTAGAGCTGACCTCTTTAACATTTCTAACATTCTTAATATTTATAACATAACCAACTTCAACTGACTCTTTCTCTTCATCTTTACCTTTAACAAGATAGATGTAATTGAATACTCCCTTGATGCCTGTCTTCTCTTCAACAGACCATTCAGGGTAATACATATCAACTGTTCCCTTTAAAATACCAGGGGCGAAGTTGCCTAAGCATTTAGCTTCACGCACATACAAGCACATTTTATAACCTGTAAGCGGTAAGTCAACAACTCCCTCAGGTCCACCATTGAAAAAGATATTAAGAAGAGTTAATCCTATTGATGTAGTTTTACCTACACCACGAACTCTTGACACAATGAAAAATGCCTCTGGGTATTCCCCATTCTTGTCTTTCATTTGTAAAAAGTGTTTGCAGTTAAAATAATTATTGTTAGCCATTATGATACCTCACGATGAAATACTATACCAGATAAGAACCTCGAACGAATCCACTGTGCACTCTCTTCTGATATACCAGTTATGTTAATTGAACTACACTTAACATAACCCTGTGTATAATCACTATTGAAAGGATCTGTATGGAAGCAAGCGAGTGCTCTATCGTTACTCTGTGATGTTGCCCCATTATGATGAGAAAGACAAGGTCTTCTGATTGAGCCGTTCGTATAACCGAACATATCAAAGTACTTTGTGTATTGCTCTCTAAGTCCTTCTCTCAATGTTACAAAATCAAATCTTAACCCGTCAAATCCTGTAAGATAAGGAGTAATATCTCCACTTGCGGGTGAGAAATAATCTTGAAGCTGTGCACCATCAGCCATAAACCTACTCATATAGCCGTTTGTCTCATAAGGAGCACCACTTACACGAGCAGTCATTGCCTCTTCAGCAGCTCTACTTTGAGAATGAAGTACGCTTGCCTGTCCTCGCTGTTGTGCAACCTGTGCTTGATACATAGCATTGCTACCAGCCATAATTGTTCTACCGAACTCACCGAGCTTATTAGCAGCTTCTCCGAGAGAATTACTTGCAAGTTCACTTCCCGCTTTAGCAAAAGCGTCACCAAATATAGGACCACCTATTGCTCCACCGATAGCTCCCCCTAAACCAGAAGCAATTCTCTGTCCAGTTTGTGAACCGAGTACTTCATTAGTTAAATTACCAAATACTCCTGTCTCATATAAGTTAGCCTGAGCACGTGCTGTTTTTGCATTTGCAATATCCAGTTGATGAGCAATAGATGAGCCGTGTTGTTCAATCAGTGACTGTCTTACAGCCGACTGATATACGATGTTACCATCTATTGTGTATGCAACCTCAGGGAATGCAGGCAAACTCATACGCTCGTTCATATTATAAGAAAAGCCTTGATAATCACGTGGTACAAGTGAACCAACGGGTACTCCAGCTGCTATGTTACCTGTAAGTGTAAACTGTATAAGCTGTGGATTCGCAAACAGTTCAATATTATAGAGTTTAATAACACCGTCTGATGCAATTACTCTTAAATAAGAATAAGGTGACACATTCAACTTGTTAGCACGTAGACTAGCCAAAGTGTATGGTGTCGATATAGCAACATTATGACCAATAATATTACTTACAACACTACCATCTATTAATCTAGGTGTTAATACAAATGTGGGAATATAATATACACCAATAATGGATGATGTCATCTCATTACTTGCATAACTATCTAATACATCCTGAATACGACCAACACCTGTTGTGTCAGGTTTTTGTACTACAATGTAATAAGGCTGTGGGAACTTACCCACTGAGAAATAATCTCTATATTGTGACTTAGAAATATATACACCATAAAGTCCACGACCATTTTGATTAGTTTCAATATTCTGTGGGTCAAACAAACCAGCAAACTGTTGGTCATATCCTAAACCTTTTTCATCTTCAATAGCAACAATTACTATTCTGTAATCATCTTCATTAGCGCCACCATAACGCAAATAGGAGCTGTCTCCCCTTTCCATTGATTGTGTATAACTACCATCACTGTATGCAAAAGGAGATAAAGCATTATACTGTAAAGGCTCAGCAATAGGTAAACCTTCTTGAGTGTATAAAGTATTACTATCACCTGTGATGTATGTTCCTACAGGGGATGTTTCCCTCTCAACCTGTGCATAAGATATTCTGTATTCAAACATATCAGTCTGAAGCCAGTCGATACCATAATACACATCAACCACTTTATTATTTACTCTTCGATAGTCAACTATCTTACAGTAATAAACTCTGTTACTATTACTCCATTCCTCATGAGATGAAGTAAATGACAGATAATTACATCTCCAAAGATATCTTGTATCTGCATAATTAAGGGGAATTCTTATTACGCCATCAGCGTGATTGATATAAGAAAACAAGTTAGGGTCAACCTTGTAATTATCCTCTGATATTACAGATTGACGCTTACTTGCATAATAGCTTGTTCGTTCACTTTCACTAAGGAAGAACATATCAGGCTCAACATCTTCATAAAATGTTACTTGTCCATTAGGAATTACATTAGCCATTTATTTCTTTCTCCTTTACCTTATTATACATCTGAGTACCCGACCCATTTCCACCTAAAAAATGATATACATTGTAAAGTTCTTCAAATTCATTATACTCATCACGAGTTATTTCGTCTTTTTCCTTTAAATTTTGATAGAGTTCGTTCATCTCTCTACGCAAGAGCAACGCAAGCGCTTTGCTTGCATTGTCCTTGTGTGCATCTTTCTTTTTAAGATAGTATACAAGATATCCGACTCCTGCATTTGTAACTATGAGCAAAAGCTCAAATATGTGTCTGAATATTTCTTGCCAGATATCCATTATTTTACTACCCCCTTGTTAATCATATGCTGTACTAACTTATAGTTCTTTCCGAGCTTTTTCTTTCTTGTTTCATCGTTTCCATATTTACCTGCAAGGGTTTCCTCTGCAAGCTTGAAGCACTTATTAATGAGTGTCTGTACTTTCTTGTAATTTGCACCGAGCTTAACTTCACGTGTATCACCTGTGCCATACTTTCCGTCTATTGTCTCAATAGCCAACTGCTCGATGGTTTTCTTCTCTCTCTTCTCAGGTCCTTTATGTTCAATCTTACCATTGAAGACATTACAGTCAACCTCACCAACAACACCTTTTACGATACCACGTGATGTGTACTGCCACATTGAATAGCCAGGGTTCTTAATTGACTCTCTTCCATTGTTAGCTCCCCATTTAGCAATCCATATAGGATACAGGGATGTAGTCTTATCATTAAGCTTATGCATTGCTGAAGCAAATGTATAAATACCTACCTGATAACCAGCTTCGTTCATTCTATCACCAAAGCACTTAGCCTGTACGTTCCAGTCTAAATGCATTATTGACCTATCCTCTAAGTCGTAGTAAACAGGAAAGTCAAGTGTCTTTCCTTTTAGTAATCTTATACAATGGTCAGCCTCATTTTCTGCCATTTTTGGTGTTTTTGCATAAGAATAAATATATACACCTACAAGCAAACCAGCTTCTCTTGCGTTCTTGTAGTTTACCTCAAACCTATAATCATCCTGTGATGTTATGTCTCCACCATATCCTAAACGAATAATAGCGAAATCATAACCAGCTGCTTTAACCTGTTTGAAATTAACAACACCATTGTGTTTACTTACATCAATACCTTTCATTTTACACCTCCAAACAGTGGCGACATTTTTTGTTCATCTATATGTCCCTGCATTAATGTATTCATCATTGCTGTGGGGTTAGGCGTTTCAAATTGCATTCCTGCATTTGTACCCATCTGTTCTACAAACATACGCTGAGTCTCAGCTTTATATTGTCTTGTCTGATTTTGTTTTTCTCTCATCTCAAGTTTAGCCCACTCAAGACGTTGTTTATTAGCATCAGTGAGTTCTTTATTTGTATCACCCAACATACTACTGGCGGCTCCTGTTGCTTGCTGAACTCCACCAAGCATTTGAGAACCGCTTGTTGCACCAAGGGCATTTACAACTCCACCCGCTATATTCATTGCACTGGCTACACCAGATAAAATAGCACCTACTGCCATTATTCATCCTCCTCTTCATAAGTATAATATTCATTGTAATAATGAGAACTTATACCAAGAATTGCTCCTAAAAATGTATCAACTGCTGTGATTGTTCCTACGATTTGTTCAGCATACGGAAAACCCCATATCCCTGCAAGTGCAAAATAAAGAGTGCCTATTGCAGGCAACCATATCAATGCGATTTGTTTTAAGATGTCATAAACTTTGTCATTCATATCTTTTACCTCACTTTCTAAATTCAGGAGATTGTCCTCGAACCGGTTCTCTTCCGATGACTTGGAGGCGGTTTATTTCACCCGTGAGACCCACCAAATGCGAACGAGGCACAACCGTCCTGTTAGTTTAATTATATCACAATACAGTTAAAAGTCAAGTTGTGTAGTATAGGTCAATGTTATAATGTAAGAAATTATCATCTGTCATAATACTGTTTACTCCTGCGTCTATGAAGATTTGCCTTACATCAGTATCTGTTATTGATTCAAGTCCACCTGTAGTTACAAGATAACTTGTAAACTCAGGTTTTAATAAAGCAGGTTTCTTAACACTTGCTGGCATACTATCATCATAATAGTACCTTGAAATAAGATTGTACCAACTATCATATGAAATGGTCCATTGTCCCTCAACAGGGTTATATGCTCTAAAATCTGATGTATTTACATCAACAGTGATATATTCGGTTTCATAAATTCTCTCTTCACTTTCAAGGTTATAAAGGGAAGTTATAACAGGTTCTCCATTTGATAAATAGAATATGCTTGCGTTAATCTCATCATCACCGTCGAAATTATCATCAAACGTCATATAACTACCCATGTCTGTAAAGGGTACTCCTGTAAATATATAATCTGGCCATCTATATGTAGGTGAGTTTGGTTCAGGCTTTTTACAAGTGATTTTATTTATGTAATATCTATAAGTGAGCCTAACTACACCAGAATAATCGTGCGAGGTCAAATAATTTGGGTCATTAGGAGTAATTACACCAGTACCCTCAATATCAAATTGAAATTCATATACAGAAGATTTAAGTGATATGTTTGTAATTCTTATTCCGCTATACCATGGCTTTCCTAAATTCATTGTGATATGTTTCTCAAACCTAATTGGTCTTGAAGTAGTGGGAGTTTGTTGTAAATCAAAATAAGACACAAATGAAGTAGGTGCTTCATTCAAATTACGTGTGGTAAAGAATGGATATTTTCCTTTTAACTTTGGTATTCTTCTCTCTCTTCTTATCATGATACTGCCTCAATAGAACAATTGAAAGGTTGTGAGTATCTCATAATCTCATCAGGTTGTCGTACATACACGCGACTTGCTGTACCAACGATGAATTCAAATGTTAATGATGTTGCTTCACCCTCAGTAAGAATTACATAAGAACTCGTATATGTAGCTCTTGTACCAGTGTTGTGTGAGTAAATACTTGTAACAGCATTTCCCCAAGTTATCTTAATCTCATATTCTGCTCCAGCAGGAAGATTACGAAAGAGGAAATTCATAACTATCATCTTAGTGTTATTTGGTAAATTACCAACAGATGTTATCCCATTACTGTATGATGAATCTGATAAAGACATAACAGTTCGGGTAAAGCTGAATGATGCCTTACCCTTACCTGCTACCTCTTCTAAATGTTTCTGACATATATCTCTCATGTTGCACTCCTATCTGAATCTTATCTCTGACAGATATGTTAACGCACCAGACACTGCTGTTATATGTGTTCCTGCAGGAATGAAAACACTATTGTTAGTTACTCTAAGTGTTTGGGTTTGATTGAGTGAATCAGATATAGTAACTGTTCTAGCAGTAGTTGTGGCATTAGTTATATACCCGTCACTAGTAGTAACAAATGGAGTTAAAGATGTAGATAAACTTGTTGACACATATACTACAGGTCGTTGTGAATTTTCATCGTTAATATAATGTTGATATGCAATAACACTGTTTAACGTTCCATTATTAACTGTTACAGAAGTTAATATCATTCCTTTTTTAACAGGATATATTATACCTGCTGAATCATATTTTGTTAAAAGTGTAACGGTAACGGGAGTGGTGCTTTCCTTATCTTCAAAGGTTAGTATTACACTACCATTAGGTGATGATACCTTTGTTACAATTATACCAAGATAACCCTCACTTATCATTTCTATTGGAAGTGAGGATGTGTCAATTGTGCGAGCTACCATTCCGTCATATTTGGTTGCTGTCCCGTTATATGACACGAAATATAAATTACAGTTGGTAAAACTTGTATTGTAATTAAAATGCACTTCTGTTATATTATCACCCTTTGTGATTGGTATAATCGAACCTGTAGGAACCGATGTCGTAGATGTTGCATTTCTAATACCTATATTTTCGCCATTAATTGTAACAGATATTATAGGGGTACTTGAACTTGAATAACTTGTAACCCTTCCCGTTACAATTATGAAACCATCATTCTCAGCCGTCCAGTCTAAATTGGTGGCTGCACTTATAGGAGTAGTATTTATAGCAACAGGTGATGACACTGTGTAGTTATCACCTTTTTTACCCTTAATCTTTTGATAGTATATATCAACACTCTCAAATTCACTATCGTCAACGCTTGTGATAACCATACCTGCTTTAACTGGTAAAACAAAACTTCCCTTATACAAAGTCGATCCAGAATGATAATAAGTATTAGGACTGAAAGTAATATCTGTATCATTAATGGTAATTGTTATTGACGATGAAGCAAGGGTTTTACGAGTTACATCAATCTGTATATTTCCGTCATATTCACAAGTGTAAGGTAAAAAGCTTGTGGTACTAGAATAAATACCAACATTACCATTCATGTAATATGAAGGTAAAGTTGTATCATCTCCTCCACCGCCTCCACCAGAATGAGCATCAACGTATGCCTTTATTCCATCCGACGTTACAGGGTTCTGACTGTTTGCTTGCGGAGTTGAGTCAAATGTTAATGCATTTTGTTTACCTTGTAAAGCTGCATATACCCCACCCGACATTACAGGATTAGTGCTATTCTGAGTAGGCGCAACATCAGTTGTAAATGCGTTTGCCTTTCCTTGAAGTGCTGTATACACACCACCACTCTTTACGGGATTATCACTACCAGACGTAGGAGTGTTATCAAATGTAAGAGCGTCTTGCTTCAAACTGATATTGTTATTAATCAACTGAAGCTCATCATACACACCACCAGATTGTACAGGATTCGTTGAGTTCAATGTAGGTTGTATGTCCGTTGTAAACGTATCTGCTTTACCTTCCAAAGCTGCATACACGCCACCACTCTTTACAGGATTACTGCTTCCAGATGTGGGTGTATTATCGAATGTGAGAGTGTCCTGCTTACCTGCTAAACCTGAATTAAGTTCTGACTTAGTTGCTAAACCACTTACATCAGGAATAGCATTTGCAACTTGTTGTATAGCTGAATACGTTCCACCAGAAGAAACAGCGTGATTAGAACCGCTTGTAGGAGCACTATCAATAATTACACTTGGTGGAATTTCCTGTTCTATCTGTTCTCTAACATCTTCTACATAAGAAGGTGTTACTGCAAGAGTTGTACTTTCTTTGTCGGCTTCTGCAAAAACTGATTTAAGCTGTGGTATAGCTGTATACACGCCACCACTCTTTACAGGATTGTTACTGTTTGGAGTAGGAACATTATCGAATGTAAGAGCGTCTTGCTTCAAACTGATATTGTTATTAATCAACTGAAGCTCATCATACACACCACCAGATTGTACAGGATTCGTTGAGTTCAATGTAGGTTGTATATCCGTTGTAAACGTATCTGCTTTTCCCTGTAATGCAGTATAAATTCCATCACTCTTTACAGGATTATTACTTCCAGAAGTAGGAGCATTGTCGAATGTAAGTAAATTCTGTTTCGTTGCAAGAGCATCATTCAATTCCTGTTCAGTTACATAATCACCTGAGGGAGGGTCAATATTCTGTAAGGCTTCATATACACCACCAGATGTGACAGGGTTTGTCGAGTTCTCCGTAGGAGTTTGGTCAAAAGTAAGTGTGTCCTGTTTACCCGCCATTCCTGTGTTATATGTAGACGTATCAACCTTTTCCGCCAATGCTTCATATATTCCGTTTGACTTTACAGGATTATTACTATCCTCAGTAGGTACATCATCAAAGGTGAGTGTATTCTGCTTTCCAGATAATGCCGTATCAACTTCGTTCTTTGAATAAGTCTGCTGTTTAGTATAGTAATTTGAAAGGTCAGCTCCAGGGATATTATCTATCTTATTATCAAGATAGGTAAATGATGAAGCAATTAACTGTCTTATGGACAGTTGCTCTCCCTCTGTGTTTGATTTAAATGAATTGAAATCATCAGTGAGGTCTTGCAAATTACCTGCAATACTTGTGACGGTATTTGAAAGTGTTGTTACAGTAAGTGACAACGCTGATACATCACCCGTGATTGTATCAACTGATGAAGTCAATGCTGATATACTTGTTGTGTGTCCATTTACAATAAGAGTTAGAGCATTTATATCATCTCTTAAACCGCTGATAGTTGTGTTTATTGTAGATATATTTCCAGTGATATTGTTAATTTGAGTTTGAAAATCTGCATCTTCTAAACTTCTAACTTTATTCTGCAATACAACAATAGCACCATTAACTTCTGTCATTGAAGCTTCAAGATCTCTGACTCTATCAGCTAACTGGTCAATATCACCACTACCACCATGCTCTATCTCATCAACGCACCATTTAAGTTTGTCAGACATCCATTGCATAGCAATTTGCCATGTTAGGCATTCCTCTAACACGGCAGGGACAGTATAGCCAAAGGGCAGGAAACGCCCGCCCTCGCACATTTGTAAATCTTTAAGACTGTTCATTCTCTTTCTCCTCTAATGCAGTTACTCTGTCATCAAGCTCTTTTAAGCATTTAACTATAAATGCCAATGCCTGTTGCCAAGTGTAGCACTCTTCAAGTGCTGTGGGCACTACATAACCGAAAGGTAAAAACTTACCGAGGAAACCTAAGTATCTTCTCATAATTTGTCCTCCTTAAAAGATTTGCATAAACAGGTTATCAAATATCTTCCAAACACTATCCATAAGTGATGTTGCCGATATAAGAGTTTCATAATTCATTTCGATGAATTTCTCTTCGGAATGACCTTGCTTATCTTCGTCTGTACTGATATCTCTATCAATAGAGCCTGTACCTGCAACACTTCCTGTACCGGTATGTGCAACTGTATCAGTTCCTGTTTCTGCATTAGTTTGTGTACCTGTTCTTCTATTCTGTCTACCATATGTTGTGCTGTCAATAAGATTGTTAGTGGTAGTAGAATTTGAATTGTAATCTGTCCTATCTGTTACACTATCATTATATGTGGTAGTATCTGTAAGATTAGGAGTACGTGTTGATGAATTCTGTGCAT
>Ga0326513_10002162_pt1 | contig 14606 bp, 18 predicted proteins | sample 2_2465_0518_D_FD_203654 | JGI IMG/M metagenome (GOLD analysis project Ga0326513, IMG submission 203654) | Bovine rumen microbial communities from UC Davis, California, United States - 2_2465_0518 | ecosystem: Host-associated > Mammals > Digestive system > Stomach > Rumen | place: USA...
AGCGCCGTACAGAGCGCATGAAGTTTTCCACAGTTGAATATATGCCACAGATAGGGTAGCTCCCGAACAGTACAAGCCTAGTACCTTCTGTGGCATTGATTATAGGCAGATTACGGAGGCGGTAATCATGGCAGAACTGACTTCAGAACAGATCAGAGAGGTTATAGACCTATACGACAGGATTCAGAACCAGGCAAAGGTTGCCAAAATGACTCATCATTCCCTAAAGACAGTCAGCAAATATCTGATTGCAAACGGAAGAGGAAAGGGCATCGGAGGCAATCAGCACTACAAGATCACTGACGAACAGATTCTCCAAGGGATATCCGATGGATTGACCAGACAGGAGATAGCGGACAAATACGGAGTTCACGTCGAGAATCTTGCAAAGAGAATGAAGAAGCTTGGTGTCCATGCCAAGTATGCGACAAGCGAAAAGCAGAAGATATCAAAGGGATGGCACTTTTCGGAAAATGGTCAAAAATTTATTGATAAGCATTGTGAAGGCAAATATGAATTTCTGGCATATAAAGGTCGGAGATACAGAATCAGGTGCAAAAAATGCGGAAGTATCATTGAGAGAGGAAAAAGCACATTAAAAAAGTATCAGACCACTTGCGAGTGTTACGAAGAAGAAAAGAGAGAACAGAAGGAATTAAGAGAAGCACGAATCCGACTGATGCGCTCTCTTTCGCTGATAGCAGAGTTAAAGATCCCGAAGAAGTGTGAAGCCTGTGGAGAGACGTTTTATTCTCAATACAAGCATCAAAGATACTGTTCAAAGAGTTGCAAAGGACGATATCGGGGAGGAAACTTCAAAAACAGGTGCAAAAAGTACAATGTCTTTTATGACCCTTCTGTCACACCAATAAAAGTATTTGAGAGAGACCACTATCAATGCAAGATATGTGGTCTTTTGTGTAACACAGACGACAACACATGGAATGGATTTTTCGGAGCATGGTACCCGACAGTAGACCATATAATCCCGCTATCAAAAGGCGGTACACATACATGGGATAACGTTCAATGTGCTCATGCACGTTGCAATTCAGTTAAAAGAGACTTAATCACGGTATAAAGAGAGGAGGTCTGGACGTGACAGATCTTGTAGGAGCCGCCAAGAGCGGAAACAAAAGGGAGACACTGATTGCATTAAGAGACATTTTAGCAAACACAATCCAAAACTGTGAGAGCGGAAGAGATATGGCCTCAAACACCAAGCGACTGATGGAAGTCATGGCAGAGATTGAGGCACTTCCAGAAGAGACCACAAAGAAGGTTTCAAAGCATGACCGCCTAAAGAGGAAGAATGAGAACAGGTAGGCAAGAACCGACATATTCAGTCGTTGGTGATTATGCCTATTCATACGGATCTGAAGTGGTTGAAATGTTTGAAGACGAAGGCGGTGCGACGTTTTACCCTTCACAGAAACGTGAATTGGAGCTGATGTTAGCCAGAAACAAGAACGGTGAACCATCAGCTTTAACCATTGGCATTTCAAAGCCAAGACAAAACGGGAAATCCTATGCGGCAAGATATTATGCCGTGTATATGAGCGTATTTGAACACCGAGAAGTTTTGTATTCGGCACACCATAGCACGACAACTAACAAGATGTTCAACGCTCTTTGCAATCTGTTTGAGAGTCCTGAAAGATATCCCGACTTTGCAGCGGACGTGAAGAAAATCAGTCATGTGAGGGGATATGAGGGGATATACTTCAAGGATTGGAAAGACGAAGACGGAGAGATTCATGACGGCGGTTGCATAGAATTTGCAACGAGAACCAACAGCGGAGCCAGAGGCGGTACATATTCGGTGATTATCATCGATGAGGCCCAGGAACTGACCAACGAACAGCAAGAAGCAATGCTTCCTGTCATTTCAGCAGCATCCGAAGTCTCCGACGTAGAAATGATGCCACAGCAGATCTTCATTGGAACTCCTCCTAATTCGGCTTGTCATGGAACAGTATTTGCAAACATGCACCGAGACGCACACGGAGAAGAAAAGGGCGGTTTTTGGTGGCTTGAGTGGAGCATAGAGAGCAAGAACCTCAAAGAGACGATATGTGATGCTGACAGAGCTCTTGAGTTGGCCTATGAGACCAATCCCGCTATGGGTTACAGAATAGCCGAAAAGACCATCCTAAACGAGTATGAGACCATGAGCATTGATGGATTCGCCCGCGAACGACTCGGATGGTGGAGCCCTGTTGCGACGGAAAAGATAGATTATGCGATACCGGCAGATGTCTGGGATGCGTGCAAGTCATCTGAACAGAAGCCGGAAGGGAAAACGGCATACGGTGTCAAATTCAGCGCGGACGGTTCGGAAGTATGCCTATGCGGGGCAGTGATCGGAGAAGAGAGGGCCAGGATCTCACTGATAGAAGTCAGGCCCACTGGTCACGGTATCAGATGGCTGTCTGACTGGCTGAATGAAAGATACAATAAAGCATCATGCGTGGTAATAGACGGACGGAACGGTGTCGACGTTCTGGTGGACAGGATCTCGGAGACATGGAAGGCGAAGGGGTCGGTGATTCGTCCATCGGTGAAAGACGTACTCGCAGCAGTGAGCGGTCTGGTGGAAGACATCAACGAACAGTCGGTCACATGGTATGAAAAGCAGGAAGCATTGAGAGACAGTGCGGTCACAAGCATTAAGCGACCAATAGCAGGAGGCTGGGGATTCGGAGGAGATAATTCAATCCCGATTGAAGCGTGCGCGCTCGCTCTATGGGGAGCGAAGCAGAGCAAACGTCAGCCCGGTAAAAAAATGCTGATAGGGTGAATGATATGTTGAACATTGGAGAAGTAGTCGGATTAACTGAATACGAGCAGTCGCGGTTCCAGAAGCTGTTGAATGTGTATAACTCTCACAGTATCAAGAATATGCAGAAGGACAGATACTACGAGGGGAAAATATCTCTCGGAGAGGTCAATCTGGGTATTGCACTCCCGGAAAACATCAGAGGACTCGAAATTGGATGTGCATGGGGTGCAAAAACAGTTGATGTTCTGGCTGCTCGCTCAATGTTTGACGGTTTTGTCGGGATGAATGGCGCGGAAGTGGCAGATCTGGACAGAATAACAGTCGAAAATAACCTGATCGCGGAGTATATGAAAGCCTGTCGGGATGAGCTGAAGTACGGATGCACATTCGCGACACTCTCCGCAGATCCTGAAATCGGGGTCAAGATCAGATTTCACTCTCCGCAGACAGCAGCAGCGCTCTGGGATGGCGAAAAGGGTCGTATTTCGTGCGGATTCGCAGTGATAGACTCAATCCCGGATGAAAATGATATATCGTGGACTCCTTCGCTCATAAACATGTACACAGATGAATATATCTGGGTGATCCAGCGGAGAGATACAGTCTGGTATGCGGAGCCATACGCTCACAAGATGGGCCGTCCGCTCATGGAGGCGCTTATCTGGAATGCAACGAGCAATAAACCGTTCGGGAGATCCAGAATCAAGGAGCCAATCAGGAGACTCATTCAGGGATATGTCAGAACAATCGCCAACGCGACAATCGGGCTGGAGTTCTCGACGTCTCCGCAGAAATATCTCCTCGGAATCACGGACGAACAGTTCGAGGCGGTTGTCAACCAGAAGTTCAAGCAGTATGTCGGAAGTATAATCGCATCGACTACTAACCCAGAGACGGGAGAGAAGCCGTCATTCGGTCAGCTCCAGCAAGGAAATATATCTCCGCATGTTGAAATGATCAGAGTTCTGGCGACACAGTTCAGCGCTGCGACAGGTTTGACCGTGACAGACACGGGAGTTGTAAATGATGCAAATCCGACCAGCTCGGATGCTATTCTTGCCCAGAGTCAGACGCTTGTGGGAATGGCTGAACAGCTGAATACCGGGAATGGCGATGCGCTCCGCACGATCGGGATGATGGCGGTTGCAATATCCAATAACGTCGGGCTGAACGACCTGACAGATGAACAGAAGGATATCGTGGCGCACTTCAAGAATCCCGCAATGCCCAGCGTGGCGGTCACCGCGGATGCAGCTATCAAAATCGCATCGGCCCGCGAAGGTTTCGCCGGTACTGATACGTTTTTGGAGATGATCGGATTCGATAAGGCTGATATTCGGAGGATAAAAGCGCAGGAGCGCATGAACATGGGTCTCGCTACGGCAGCGAGCTTGATTGAATGAACAGGATATCACGAAAAGCGTGGAAGAAATATGTCGATGCACTATCAAAGATAAACGACAAGGCAGCGGAAGAGATCCGGCAATGGGCGGAAACGTTCTGTAGTGACGGATCTGGCGGAATTGACTATGACAATCTTTTGAAAGCCTATGACAAGTTCGACCGTAGCTTCACAGATTACTGCTATCTGGTGGCGCGGGAGTATGGCATGGCATCGGCTGCAATGGCTGCACAAATGTATGATGCGACCGCAGAGCTCGAAGGGGCACTCGTTCCCGCAGCAGAGATGGCGGATACGGCAACATATGAAGAAGTCGCAAAAACCGTCAACGGAGTCATGAAGACATCGAAGAATATCGACGAAATGTCGGGAGCGGTGTCGAGACTGGTGAAGAAGGCGGGATGTGACACCACGCTGAAGAACGCCTATCGTGACCGGGCTGAATATGCATGGATACCGTCGGGAGATACATGTGCGTTCTGTCTGGCACTTGCTGCAAACGGCTGGGTGAGCATCGGAGAGCGGACCATCCGAAAGGGATATCAGCACGCGGAACATATTCATAGTAATTGCGACTGCACATATGCGGTCAGATTTACGCAGGACACGCAGGTGGCTGGATATGATCCGGGCAGATACATGGACACTATCAATGAAGCTGCTGAAGAATCTGGTCTCATAGAGTCGGGAGATACTGTTGAACGGAGATACGTGGGAGAAGGTCAACAGATGGGGAAAGAAGTCATCAATGCACTCCGCCGTCAGAACTACGCAAGGAACCGGGAAGAGATCCTGAAGCAGAAGGCAAGCGCATACGAGAAGCGAAAAGAGCTGAACAGCTCGAAAGCAGAAGAATCAAAAGTTGATTGAAGGGCCTCAGGGCTCTTTTTTCATAGGCTACGCGAGCCAAATCGCGGATTATTCACTCAATGGAGGATAAATTGAATATGGCAACGAATGAAACTGTGAATCAGGAAGTGGAACAGGCAACCGAACAGGCAGAAAAGACCTTCACACAGTCGGAACTCGACCAGATCATTGGAGAACGGCTCAAAAGAGAGCGCGAAAAGTATCCCGACTATGATGCACTGAAGGAAAAGGCTGCAAAGCTCGACCAAATCGAAGAGGATGCAAAGTCGGAGCTTCAGAAGGCCACAGAGAGGGCTGATAAGCTTCAGGCGGAGTTGTCCGCTATTAAGCATCGCGAAGAAGTTCGAACCGTTCGCGAAGCAGTATCCACAAAGTATGGTATCCCGGTCAATCTTTTGAGCGGTGAGACAGAAGAAGCATGTGCGGAACAGGCGAAGGCGCTCATAGACTTCAAAGCATCCGCACCGTATCCGACTGTCAAGGATGGCGGAGAGATACAAAACACAATAAAAGGCAGCACCCGCCAGCAGTTCGCTGAGTGGGCGAAAAATGCACTAAATTCATGAAAGAGAGGACAAAGAAATGGCACTTGTAGGAACACCCACCAACAGAACAAGCATCGACCTTCCCGTTGATGTATCAAACGAAATTCTTCAGAAGGCACAGGACTCATCCGCAGTCATGAAGCTGGCAAGGCAGATCGCACTTCCCGGAAGAGGCGCTGCCATAAACGTGATCACATCTGATCCGACAGCATCATGGGTGGGAGAGACAGCTGCAAAGCCTGTCAGCAATCCCGGTCTCGAGACGAAGGTCATGAGAGCATACAAGCTCGCAGTGATCGTTCCCTTCTCGAACGAGTTCAGGCGCGATGTCGCAGCTCTGTACGATGCACTTATCAACAGACTCCCCGGCGCACTCGGACAGAAGTTCGACAATACCGTATTCGGTGGCACGGCAGCTCCCGGATCAGACTTCGATACGTTCGCATCTGTTACCCAGCACGATATCGAGACTGATACCTATGCTGGATTCGTAGCAGCTGACGGAGATATCGCTACGCATGGCGGTATCATGAACGGCATCGTCCTGTCTCCTCAGGGCAAGGGAGTCGTTCTCGGAGCTACAGATCAGGATAAGAGACCCCTGTTCATCAACAGCGTGGCAGAGGGTGCAGTTCCCATGATCCTGGGCGCAAGGACAGAGCTGTCAAAGGGCGCATATGTAGCAGGAACACCCAACGTTCTCGGATTTGCCGGTGACTGGTCACAGGCAGTATACGGAACCGTAGAGGGTGTTGTGATCGACTATTCCGCAGATGCAACACTGGATCTCGGAGGCGGTAACGTGATCAATCTGTTCCAGCAGAACATGTTCGCAGTTCGCGCTGAGATAGAGGTCGGCTTCCGTGCAGACACTTCAGTGTTCAACGCACTGGTTGATGCTTGATGGTAAAGTTCGTCAACAGACGGACGGGCTCAACCTTTTGGGTTGCGGACAACAGAGTTGAAGAGTACAAGGCTGCGGGTCACAAGCTCGCAGCCGATTCTTCTTCGAAAATAAAGCCCGAAAAGGAAATCCCGGACGAAAAGGAGCCTGAAAAGGCACCAAAGGAAAGCGAGTCTGACAGTAAGGTGAAAAAGCTGGTCAAACCCAGAAGAAAGAAGGCTTGAAATGGCATATGCTACGACGGAAGACATAGAAATCAGAATAGGACGCGAACTGACAGAGGAAGAAGCCGGAATATGCTCAGCATCTCTCGACGATGCAGCGCTGATCATCGACTCGTATAACTCTGAAGCAGACGCTGACATCAAGAAGACGGTCTCCTGTCGTATGGTCATTCGTACCCTCGACACTACGTCAGATATACCGCTTGGAGCATCACAGGGATCAATGACTGGACTCGGATATTCGCAGTCATGGACCATCGGAAGTGGTGGAGGAGCAGGAGAGCTCTATCTGTCAAAGCTGGAAAAGAAACTGCTCGGTGCTGGAAACGCTATCGGATCATATTCGCCGGTTCAAGAGCTGGCGGGGAGTTCATCATGAAGGGAATGACAATATATCTCGTTCAAACCACGCAGACAGGCACTGATCCATTCGGGCAGCCTATCGAAACAGAGGAGCTTATCCCGGTGGAAGACTGCTTGGTGGGCACTCCCAGCACGGACGACATCACAGATACGCTCAACCTCTACGGCAAGAAGGTGGAATATGTGGTCGGGATCCCGAAAGGGGACAATCACGTCTGGACAGATGCAGTGGTGGAGATCTGGGGCGAGCGCTTCAGGACCATCGGGTATCCCATGACAGGAATTCAGGAGAATATCCCACTGCGATGGGGACAGAACATCAAGGTGGAGCGCTATGGCTAATAAGGTCAAATTCGAGCTGAACCGGGCAGGAGTCCGGGAGCTCATGAAATCAAACGAGATGGTGTCTGTACTTGAAGGATACGGCAAGAACGCACTGTCCTCTCTGGGGGACGGATACGAGATTGAAACATTTCAGGGAAAAACAAGGGCAAATGTGGAAGTCAAGGCCGTTTCATTCAAAGCACGGCGGGAAAACATGTCGGATAACACGATATTGAAGGCGGTACACTGATATGATTGAAAAATCCATATATGACTATCTGAAAACCGAACAGGATATCGGTGTATATCTGGAGCGTCCGAAAAATCCCCCGGAAAGATACTATCTGATAGAAAAGACCAGCGGAGGCATGACGAATCACATCATGAATTCGACCATCATCGTCCAGTCGTATGCTCGGTCTCTATATGAGGCCGCAGACATGAACGAATTCATCATAGAGCTGATGCTTGAAGCGGTATCTCTGGTAGATATATCGAGAGTATCGCTGAATTCAAATTACAACTACACGGACCCGAACACAAAACAGTACCGCTATCAGGCGGTGTTTGACATTACTCACTATTAAGGAGGACAGAAAAATGGCTAATACAGCAACAAACGTAAGCGCCGGAAAGCCTAACGTCTCCGGGGCAATATGGGCAGCACCCATTGATACCGCACTTCCGACGGACACCAGTTCCGCGCTGACTGGTTTCGCGTGCCTCGGATACTGCTCAGAGGATGGCCTGACAAACAGCACCAATCTGGAGAGCGAGACGGTCAAGGCATGGGGCGGAGATACCGTTCTGACAATACAGACATCAAAGGAGGACTCCTTCGCATTCACTCTTCTGGAGGTCCTGAATGTGGACGTGCTGAAGTTCGTCTATGGCGCTGACAATGTGTCGGGCGATCTTGCAACAGGTCTGACAGTGACTGCGAATAGCTCCGAAGTAGACGAAGTAGCTCTGGTCATCGATATGATCATGCGTGAAGGTGTGGCAAAGCGTATCGTGATCCCTGACTGCAAGATCTCTGAGGTGGGCGATATCGTCTATTCAGACAGCGAGGCAGTCGGATACGAGACTACGGTGATGTGCATGCCCGATGCGAGCGGAAACACTCACTACGAGTACATGCTGAAAGCGTGACGTACATATGAAGATAAAGACAAAGAGCGGATTTGAATGCAATGTCAATGAGAAGAAGGCAAAGGACTGGAGATTTATCAAGCTCCTTGCGTTATGTGACAGCGGGGATGAGTCGGATGCTCTGAAGGGAATCACACAGGCGGTCCCCTTTTTGCTGGGCGATAAAGGCGAAGCATCTCTGATGGAGCATGTCTCGAAGGATGGCATAGCATCGGCGGAAGACATCATGGTTGAATTCAAGGAGATCATGACACAGGTCGGAAACGCCTCGACTGAAACAAAAAACTGATAATCCTTGCCGGTATGATAGCGACCGACAGGGATGCAGTGGTATGTGACTTCGCGGAAACATACAGAATATACGACATTGAAGCTCTCCCGGTGGATTGTGCAGCCACGCTCGCTGCTGGTCTCCGGGAGAATTCTCGTATTCGCATGAAAATGGCGGGAGTGAAAGCAGATCTGAAAGCCATGCTCCTCGCTATGATCGCGGACAACACAGCTATCAACATATACGCAAAGACGAAAGATGCAAAATCAGGGCGAAATAAGCCGAAATCGCTTGCTAAAGCCCTATTTGATACAGAGGATGAGGTCAGACACTTCGAAACGGGCGACGACTTCATGAGAGAGTGGGAGAAATTGACACATGGCGACTGAACTCGGAAAAGCATATGTCCAGATAGTACCATCAGCACAGGGAATATCGGGGTCAATATCGGGAGTTTTAGGAGATGAAGCCACTGGAGCCGGAAAGAAGGCGGGGCTGAACATTGCCGGGGGAATCGGCACGGCACTCAAAGGCGCGACCGGTATAATGGCAGCCGGCACAGCAGCAGTATCCGCAGCTCTTATCAAGGGGGCCGGCGATGTGGCTGAATACGGCGATAATATCGACAAGATGTCCCAGAAAATGGGGCTCTCCGCATCGGCTTATCAGGAATGGGACGCGGTGATGCAGCATTCCGGCACAAGCATGGAAACCATGAAGGCATCCATGAAGACTCTCGCAAACGCAGCGGAGACAGGAAATAAGGCTTTTGAGGCTCTGGGAATATCTCAGGAACAGCTCGCAACCATGTCCCAGCAGGATCTTTTCGAGGCAACTATCGCGGGACTTCAGAACGTGACGGACGACACCCAGCGCACATATCTGGCTGGAAAGCTCCTCGGAAGAGGCGCGACAGAGCTCGGTGCGCTCCTGAACGCATCAGCGGAAGACACTCAGGCAATGCGCGACAGGGTGAGAGAGCTCGGTGGAGTAATGTCTGACGATGCGGTCAAGGCTGCTGCTGCATTTCAGGATAACATGCAGGATCTAAAGACAGCCATGAGCGGACTCGGAAGAGGGCTTATTTCCGAAGTATTGCCCGGATTCAATCAGGTCATTGAGGGATTTACGTCACTTGTAGCGGGAGAAGAAGGCGCGGTCGACAAGCTGAGTACCGGCTTCAGTACGCTTTTCACCAGTCTGGACGGAATAGCGCAAAATGTCGTTGCAAAGATCACGGAAATGTTCCCATCAATCATCAGCGGGATATCGACGTTGCTACCGCAGGTCATCAGCATGGCATCGTCTCTGATCATATCGCTCTCACAGGCTATTATTACTCAGCTTCCGACCATAGTGACTACAGTGATACCCGCGCTGGCAAAGGCATCTCTGGACATCATTGTGGCGCTCGGACAGGCTCTGATCCAAGCAGCGCCGGCTCTGCTCGAAGCGGGCCAGCAAATAGTCCAGATGTTCACTGAATCATTCAATGGGACAGATATGCTTGCTAAGGGCTCAGAGATGCTACAAGGGGTGCTCGACGGCATAACCACATCGCTTCCGGGACTCCTCCAGAGTGGCACTGATATCGTCATGAATCTGGCGAACGGCCTTCTGAATGCGCTTCCCGGACTGATAACAGCAGCCGGTCAGCTCCTGAATCAGTTCGTACAGTTTTTCATGCAGAACTATCCGACCATCATGGAGGCCGGAGCGAATCTCCTGCTGAAACTGACAGAAGGCATTGTGACTCATTTGCCTGAGATCGTAGCAGCGCTCGTTATGGTACTGGGACAGCTGATACTAACCATAGCAACAAATCTCCCTCAGTTTGCAGTGAAGGGCGGAGAAATCATCATCAAGCTGATTGCCGGCATAGCAAAACAGACCGGAAGCCTACTTGTGAAAATCGGACAGGTGATCGCGGGCGTGGTTAAAGCGTTTGCTGATGCAGCAAAAGGGTGGCTGAAAATCGGCACAAACATCGTTCAAGGCATTATAAACGGCATCAAGGAGGGCGCGAAAGGTCTGTTCAGGAGCATTCGGGAGCTCGCAGAGAATGCGCTTCAGACAGCAAAGGACGCTCTGGGGATAGCGTCGCCGTCAAAAGAGGGAGCGTATCTCGGAAAGATGCTCGACAGCGGTATCGCAAAGGGCGTGACGGGCAATCTGGGCGTCATAGATAGCGCAATGGATGAAGCATCCGCCAGAACGCTCGACGGATTCAAGGTAGCTGCGAATGCCAACTACGAGACCACAGGCAATTCAGGCTCCGTGACTTTCAACAATGTGTTCAACATCAACGGCACAGACAGAGATCCGAGAGAACTCGCAGAAGAAATCTCATATTATCTTGAAGCCGATAGACAGAGAGCGGCAGGAGTGTGGGCATGAATTATTTTATATTTGGAAAAATCAATCCTCAAGACTATCACATGTGCGCCGCCGATAAAAATCAGTTCGAAGGTGGCGGAAAAGTGATTGAGACAATCAAGATACCCGGCAGAACAGGGACGTTATCCATTGAAGACGGCTCTTTTGAGAACATCCCGATAACTTATAAGGTGATATGCAAAGGAAACGTCAGAGAGAACATAAAAGCCTTTAGGAATAAACTGTCAGCGACTTCCGGTTATTGCCGTCTGTCAGACACATTTGACCCCGATATCTTCATGAATGCAAGATATGCGGATAAGTTTACGGTTGACACTTCTGACCGCAAGAACGCAGCGTTCACGGTAAATTTTGACTGTGATCCGAGGAAGTTCCTTGTAAGAGGGGAAAAACCAATCAGCATCACAAGCGGATTCAGAATTAAGAACCCCACTTTACATGATGCAAACCCTCTCATTGATGTCGTCGGATCTGGTACGATATCAATCAATTCTGTGTCGGTGATAGTAAGCGGCGTCTCTGGTGAAACAATCATCGATTGCGACACTCAGGAAGCCTATTATGGAGCAGTAAGCCGAAACAGTAATATAACTCTTGATAACGGGGAGTTCCCTAAGCTCACTCCCGGAGAGAACACGATCACATACAGTGGTTTTGCAAGCGTCAAGATCACTCCCAGATGGTGGACTATATGAAACCAATCCTATTCACAGAAAATTCAACAGATTTCACAACTAATGGCATTGGAAGGTTATCTGATGCCATTTCTTGTGTGGTTAGGGAAGAGCGCAACGGACAGTATGAGCTGGAAATGGTTTATCCTGAATCGGGAGCGCACTTTTCAGAGATAGCCATCAGAGGGATCATAGTTGCAAAGCCTTCCGCAAATTCATCTGTTCAGCCTTTTCGCATTTACAAGATAAGCAGACCAATCAACGGAAAAGTCACCATTGAGGCACAGCATATAAGCTATGACCTCACCAAGAATGTGACAATGCCTTTTTCTGTAACAGCATCAGCCACAGCCTGTGCGTCTACGCTTGCCGGTCTAAAGAGCAACGCGGTTGAGAGTTGTCCGTTCAGCTTTTGGACGGATGTTACCACGGTTGCAAGCTACACCCAGATAGTCCCCGAATCTATACGCTCAAGACTTGGAGGAGTGGCGGGAAGCGTTCTGGATCAGTTCGGTGGTGAGTATGAGTGGGACGGATATACAGTCAAGCTCTACCGAGACAGAGGCACGACAAGAGATATCACCCTTCGCTATGGCAAGAACATCACGGATCTGGAGCAGGAGGAGAACATTGCCAACACAGTGACCGGAGTGGTCCCTTATTGGACAAACGCGGACGGAGATCAGGTAGTCACTCTCCCAGAGAAGGTGGTTAGGTCGAGCCATGCTTCCGAGTATTCATCCTTTTTGACAATTCCCTTAGACTTATCAAACGAGTGGGATGAAGCTCCGACAGCCGAAGCGTTAAGGACTGCCGCCACAGTCTATGTGAATCAACAGGGATTCGGAGTTCCTAAAGTTTCAACCACGGTTTCATTCGTGAATCTGGCGGATACAGAAGAATATAAAGACCTTATACCTCTTCAGAACGTCAATCTATGCGACACAATCACGGTTCAGTTTGAGGAGCTGGGGATTGATACCACTGCAAAGATTGCAAAGACCGTTTACAACGTACTGAAGGAGAAATACGACGAACTTCAAGTCGGTTCGCTGAAATCCAACCTTGCAAGCACGATCACAGACATGGAAGCATCAACAGCCCAGTCTATCAGCGACACAGGCAAGAGAGTCTTTGCAGAGGCCAATACAGAGGCCCAGGATCTCATAAACAACGCGACAGCATGGCTCACATCATCCGGCGGGTATGTAGTTGCGGTAAAGAATACAGATGGTACATGGAAAGAGCTGCTTTTCATGGATACAAACGATGTCACAACCGCTCACAATGTTCTTCGCATAAACGAAAACGGCATAGGCTTTTCATCATCGGGTGTAAGCGGACCATACAAGCAGGGCTGGACACTTGACGGGAATATACTGATAGGCGGATCTAACGCGGCCGGATTAACGGTATATAAAAGGGTTAACGGGGTGGATACCGTACTATTTCAGATTGACCCAAATAAGATTATATGGAACACACCAAATTCAAGCATGGATGCATATGGCACTCTCACTCTGAACGGTGGCACGCTGAACATGGGCGGGGAAAATGATGGTGAAATCCATATGTACGATTCAAGCGGCAGAGAGCGTGGACTGTGGAATAGAAGCCGATTCAGAATCAAGAATTCAAGTGGCGATACTATATTCGAGGCATCGGGAGACGGTCTGACTGTAGATGGAGACTTTCACACGGATCATATTGACCTTGAAGATAATACAATAATATTTGATGATGATTCGCGAATTGAAGGCGCGGGGTATGGAAACGGCATCAATATTAATTCTAACACGGTTGTTTTTAGTGTTGACAGCGTACAGGTTACTGAAGATAGAGGAGATACCGGCGTATATACGGGTGATACGGGAAGCTGCTGGGTGAAGCATGATGCCGGAAGTGACACGTGGTATCAGCTTACTTTTGTAAATGGCATATGTGTGGGAGGACTTGACTAATGATAATTCAGAATTTTGATCTCAATTTAATACCGGATTCAGCGCCTGTCGTGGTCCATGTAGATCAGTATGACCACGGCACGGGAAGACTCCGCATATCTCTCTATGAAGGGGATGTACCATATGAACCCAGCGGAACGGCACAGATACAGGGTTCAAAGCCAGATGGCAGAGGATTCCTGTATAACGCTACACTGTCGGGCAACGTGGTGACGGCGAACCTCGAAGAACAGATGACCGCGGTGGCCGGAAAAGTCCTCGCACAGGTGGTTGTGACAGAAACCTCTGGACGCATAGGATCGTTCAAGTTCATCCTCGATGTACAGAAGAGCGCTCTCCCCGATGACACCGATATGTCGGAATCCGACTATCAAGCCATAGAGGAGCTGATTGAAGAAGCGCAGGAAGTGGCAGAGGAAGTCGCCGAGGACAGAACTGCGGCAGAGAATGCTGCCACATCAGCGGAGGACAGCGCGGAAGATTCAGAGGCATGGGCAAAGGGTACAAGGAACGGTACGGCAGTACCGCCTACAGATCCGACCTATCAGCAGAACTCAAAATACTGGGCCGGACAGGCAGAGCAGTATGCACAGGGAGGGCTGAAGTTCGTTGGCACTATATACTTCGCAAGCCTTCCCACCAGCGGAATGCGGGCTGGCGATATGTATAACATCAAGGACGCATTTACCACGGATTCGAGATTTGAAGAGGGTGCGGGCATCAGATACCCCGAAGGC
>Ga0326513_10002163_pt1 | contig 14605 bp, 22 predicted proteins | sample 2_2465_0518_D_FD_203654 | JGI IMG/M metagenome (GOLD analysis project Ga0326513, IMG submission 203654) | Bovine rumen microbial communities from UC Davis, California, United States - 2_2465_0518 | ecosystem: Host-associated > Mammals > Digestive system > Stomach > Rumen | place: USA...
TTCCTCCGGAGGATCTGAGCTTCTCTATGCTCGTGTTCTGGAGAGCTTTGATAAAAGCTATTGTTTCGCCATTCATAAGCCGCCCTCCTTACCCGAGCTCGTGCCATGTCGTGTTGGCCTCGTCATACATGTAGACGGTGCTCGTGTTCATCTCAAAAAACGTGCTGCCGTTCGTGATGGTCGTCCCTTTGTATGTGTCTGTCGGCTTTGTGTCGGAAGACAGCCCGACAAAGGACATGACCGACTTCGCGCGGGCATCGCCGCTTGCAAGATAGGTTATATCCGGCTTGGAACCTGTCAAAGTAATCATTATCTATCCCTCCTTATGCGTTGTCGTTATTTTTATACAGCACCGTGAACGCGATCGTTGTCGAGACCGCTGCATTGGTCGGGTTAATCAGTCCATAATACAGGGTATTCCCGTTCAGATAGGCATATGCAACTCCGATAGCCGTGTTCGCCGGCTTAATTTGCGCGATAGCGATCGGCGTATATCCCGATTTTAATACTACTATGCTTTTCGATGTTATCGCGCCTGCCGATGCGGATTCAGTCCCGGTTGACGTTGTCTGTGTCGCGTATCCATCGCGAGCACCTTCGAAAGCCTGGGCGATTTTTTCGCGCATTGTTGGTCCAGATGCCGTTGTTCTGATAGATGATATTAAACTTGTAAGTGATGACATGGTTTATCTCCTTATTTCTTGATCATGGAGCTTATACGCTTGAAAGATGCGCCAAAAACGTAATACGATTTTGACATGTCGCAAAGGTCTATATGTGCCTGTGCGCAGAGATATGTGTCGTCGATACCGTGCGGATCCGAGACGATATGTACATTGTCGCCTGCCGTAAATCCATCCTGCGTGCTGTCTACTGCTTTGAGATCGATAGCTTTAATTTCGATGGTGGTATTTTGCCTGATGAGCTGACGTAAGTAGCCGCGCGCGGCGTTGTAAATATCCGATGGATTTGTAAGCCCGTCAAAGTGTTTGAAAATTACGCGCCGCCCGTACTGCTTAATATATTGCTCCGAGTAGTCGACGTAAAGCGCCCCGTCGTTTTGATCTCGCGCTGTCTCGCTTCCCTCGCTCCCCCATTGTTTTACGGTGGGAGTGCCTGTCGCGTCACCGACCGCAAGGCATGACGTATACATATCGTCGACATCCTCATGAACTGTGAGGTCGAGCAAGTTCTTTCCGTACTCGATTGTCTGTGTGCATGTTTTGCCCGGCGGAGCCGCTGACTTGTAATAATATGTCGGGGTAAATGCCGAATCCGTAAAAATTACGTTGCTCACACAGAGATATCCGCCGAAACTGTCGATGATATCAAGCATTTCCGCGAGCACCGATTGCGTCCCGTCACATGACCGCGCAAGTCCAGAGGTATCCGACGGCTCCGTTACGGCATGGCTGTACCTGAAACTGCCGGCATGCTGGTCTCGCAACGAATCGTAGAGCAGCCAACTGACGATTTTCGCCAGCGTGATAGTGCTTACAGACTCCTGCTCATCAAACCCACCCTCAATAAGTCTGTCATACTGCGTATCAGCAAAGTACGGGAGCGCAAGGCAGTCGCCGAGCATTCCGATAAGTCCCTCGCACGTTATTATTTCATTGTCCCAGAAATCACGCGATATACCAATAACGCGAAAGTAATGCACGGGTCGCGCAAAGTCTTCGTTATTGATACGAACCTGCAAAGCATGTTCGAGCTTTTTGAACGTCCCGTAATACGCGTGCGTCGGAGCAATTTTAAATACAAAGGAACCGCGCTCATTTACAGCCACATCGATTTCAGCGGATAGGAACTTCAGATTTTCCACGCTTGAATCTCCGACAGTTTCGGGGGTATAAGTGAGGTCGGTTCTGTACAGATTCCCTCTTCTCTTTACCTGATACATTAGAAACTCCTTGGTGTGTAGCTAATCGTCAGCGTTCCGACAATTCGTGTTGTATATACGCTTTGCGATGCGTCCGGCACTACGGTTTTCGTTCTGGTATATGTTCCCGTCGAAGAGTATACCGATGTGGAACCGCTGACATTGAGGTACCCGCTCGTCGCGCCGCTCGAAAAGCCCGTAACAGTCAGCGTAACGGTAATTTCGGGATAATACACGCTTTTCGGCAGTACAATAGTTTTTGCCGAGCCGTCCAACGCAATATCAGTCAGCCCGTTGTCATACAAAAGTTCGTCACTGTCAAAGTCTGTCTCGTCCCATACCCACGGATCTTTTAAGTCCCGCGCGTATTCCTTGTACGGAAGTGCCGTGGCGTTGACCGTCAGCTTTGTAAAATTATCCACTAGATTCGGTGCCTGTACCTTAACGCGCCCGTTGTACTTCCATGCCCTATCATCGTCGAGTACGATATCCATGCGCTTGCCGTGTATCGCGTTCATAACCTTGCTCACGACCCGCGGCCACGACATATCGTCGTTTTTCTTCGCAAACTCGAACGACATTTCGCGGTTGTTGTAGGCCAGACTTCCGCCGGGATATTCCGACGCGTCTATCGGCAGACCGCCCGGAACGTCGATATATTTCTCGTATATCTGCGGAGTGCCTACGTTTGGTGGAGTATCTGTCATGCTCAGCCCTAAATCATCGGATGTGTGGTAGCTTCCGAATGTAATTCCTGTTGACATATCAATACCTTGCCCTTCTGGACGCAAGCGCGCCCAACTGTCTGTCAATCCTTCCGACAAGCGTGCCATCGTCAAGTGTTACGTTAATCTGTGCAAGTGCCTGTAATGCGTCAACTACGTCGCCCATCGCCGCGAGGATCCTGTCTGTATCGCCCGCATCATTCCGCGCCATTTCGGGAGTTTTTGCCGTGTATGTCAGACTGCCGAAGTCAACCGTCGGTGTTACATCGAAAGTTTCGCCGGATAAGTCATCCATCGCGTCACTGACAGCGCCTACCATGTTTTCAATCGGCATGTTGCCTTCAAAACCTACGCCGATGCCGAGCGCCCAGTTCTTGCCGATGATATCACGCGCCTTTTTTGACGGAGACGCAATGCCGAGCCAATCCACCATGCTATTCCATGCACCGCTAACCGCATCGATCGCCGCGCCTGCGAGGTCGTCGGCAAATCCGGTCACGCCGTCGATAATGCCGTTGATTAAGTTCGCGCCGATGCTTGCCCAATCATAGCCCGTTAATTCTGTCAGCACGTCGTTGAAAATCTGCGGAAGCTGAGCGAGCAAATCGGGTATGGCCTGCACGATACCCGCCGCAAGCTGTCCGAGCAGTTCGACGCCTTTGGCGAGAAAATCGGGTAAATGTTCAACAATCGTTCCAATGATGTCACCAAGTACGCCTGCAATGGTCGTAAGAATTTCGGGTCCGTTCTGGATAATGCCCGCGCCAACGTTCTGGAGGAGTTCGACACCCTTTGCCAGGAACTCCGGCATGTTGTCCATGAGGAACGAAATCATATTGACCACGACCTCTCCGAGATTGGCGATTGTCTCGGGCATGTTGTCGAGTATGCCTGTCGCCATCTGAGCGATGAATTCAAAGCCCTTGTCTAAAAAGCCAGGGAGATTCTCTTCTAAGAGCGCAAGCCCCTGCGAAACAACTTCGCTCAGACTTTCCGTTGCCTGCGGAGCGTTTTCGATAATGCCCATAGCAAGCGAGCTGATAAGTTCAAAGCCTTTTTCCAGTATGGTCGGTCCGTACTCCGTCAGCGTGTTAATGATGACTTCTCCGACGCCCAAAAGCGCCTCACCAATGACCGGCAGATTTTCCAAAAACGCCCCTGCAAGCGTGCCGATGATAGAGATTCCTGCCTCGACGATTTGCGGAAGGTTGGCAATAAAAGTCTGTGCAATTGCGGTCACAATCGACGTCGCAACTTCCGCGATCTGTGGGAGCATTTCGCCGATGCTTGTCATCATGGACTGTATGCCCGTTGTCACCATGCCGATGCCCTGTTCGGAATTGCCGCTGAAGATTTCCGTCAGCCCGTTCATGACCTGCGTGATGGATGGCATAAATTCCGACATCATACCGCGAGACAAGCCGCTAAAAGCTGTCGTCATATCCTGCAGGCTATCCTGATAAGCCGCCGCGGATTTCACTGCTTCGTCACTCATCACGCCGCCGAGTTCGTGCACTCTGTCGCGCATGGCCTGCGTGTCTTCCGCGCTTGTGTTGAGCAGTGCGCCAAGTTCCGTCGCGCCTCTTCCAAGCGTTTTACCGGCTAAGTATGTTCTCTGTGTCTCATCGTCAACATTCTGGAGCGCGGTAATGGTCGCTTCAAATAACTCTTCCTGCGACATGTTTGCTATCTCTTCCTGCGAGATTCCGAGGAGTTCGAACGCCTCCGAGCCTGTTTCCGCCGCGTTGGCAAGCGTTTTCATGCTCGCTTTCATGGTTTCCATGGACGTTCCGGAATGTTGCATGACGGCATCCCACTCCTGATAGGATTCCGCACTCATGCCCATTTTCTGACTCATCTTGTCGATATTGTCGCCATACTCCGCGATGCTTCCGACGCCTGCCGCAAGCGCTCCGGTCGCCGTTGTCGCCGCGCCCGAAATGACGCCGAATGCCGCAAGTCCCGTTGTTGCGATGGACTTTAACTTACTTCCGAGCCCTCCGGAAATTTTCTCGCCTGCACTCGCGCCCGCTTTTTCAGCTTCCGGGTCAAGCACCTGCGTAATGCTGTCTGTGATTCCCTCCGCGGAGGGTATGATTTGTACATATGCCGCTGCTAAATCCATGTCTAATCCCTCGCGCTTTCTATGATTCTCATACGTGCCGTCTCAAAGTCCGATACATTTGCAAAGCTCATGCACTGCTTACCCGTCGCCTGCTCCGTTCCCGTGAGCGATGGCAGGATAGCATGCGGAGTTTCGCCGCTTCGGTCTGACAGCATGTACATTAAGTTCCCTAACCTATCAAAAAGAGCCGCAAGGACAAGTGTATCGAGCGACGCCTTTATCCCTGCGGCTTTCATTTTAATGCGTGAATCGTCCCTCAGCCCGGCACTCAGCGTTGCGATGGTGGCAACCGGCAGTGCGTGCATGTCGTATATGCCGTAAGTTTCCGCCAGGTCGCACGCAAGCGCGTCTTTGTCGAGCCTTATCATACCGGCGAGGGTTATGAGTTTTTTAAGGGCCCTGCCTTCATGCTGTTGATGATGTCGGCGAGCTCATGCTGAATGCGCGTTGCCTTGACGCGTCCCTTTTCGTTGCGGCAGTGCTCATACAGAGCCGCCTTGCCGTCCGTCCCGAGAAGAATGTCAAGCACAGTGCAGTATTTTTCCGGGTGCGCGTCCATTTCGACAAACGCATCAACGAGCTCCTGATCATCGCGTGCATCGTCGTCAATTTCCCATGCAAAGCCGGTCGTTGTTTCAATTTTCATTATTTATCTCCTTGCTGTTATCTGATTATGACGAGCTTGTGGAACTGGTCACGCACGCAGGATGTATTCCTTGTGTGTCGAGCCGTTCGAATCGGGCATAGCCGAGATCGTGACCTCATAGCCTGCGACTTCCGAATCGTTGTATTTGATTTCGCCGAGCTCGGTCATGACGCCATTCGGAATGACGATGCGCTTCAGCGCTCCGTCTCGCATAATCATGTCGACAACGTAAGCCTGCGCGGCGACCTCTGCGGTCTTGACGTCGACCGTAATGCCCGCAGACAGCGCGCCGGTAACGTTCTCAGATCCGTAGATGGTCTTGAGTACGTTAATGTTCAGCGTCTCAATGAGTTTGAACTTGAACGTGTCCGGTCTGTCGGTCTGAGATACGAGAACATTATCTCCGCCCCATGCCTTGATGATTGTTTTGACCGGTGAGTTACCGTTGGTCATTCCATCATCGGAAATGTAGCCGAGATTGGCAAATGCGTTGTTAAGCGTATCACTTGCGCTTGTCGGCATGGCTGTTTCGAGTGGTGCGCACGCAACCGCGCCGCCGACGGCAGGCTTGCCCGCGCTTACATTGGTAACATCAGACATAGATATCCCTCCTTAGTAGTGGTGTATGTCATATACCGCCTGATAGCGGTAGTTTTTCGTCGTTGTATCTGTATAGTCGTAGTCGGAGTTAAGAGCGGAAGCGGTCACGCTGTCGAGATTTTCGTGCGCTGCGTCCATAGCTGACTTGACTCGCTCATTCAGAAGCGCCGCATTATATCGGCTGTCTGCATAGGACTGAATCGCGAATGTCGCGCTGTAAAGGTGGTTCTTTTTCGCGCTTCCTGTCTTCTGAAGCAAAACGTACGGAAGCGTTAATCCTTCAGGCGGTATCTCCATCTTGCAGGGCACGTTTGTAAGCGCCGCGTCGAGATAGTCCAGTATGATTTTTTCTATCATCATGCACCTCCTAACGCGCATAGAATCGTGTTGCTGTCTAAGTTCTCCTTTATCGCCTCTTCTGATACCGCGCCGATGGAAACATTGACGCGGCTTTCTCCGACATATTCGCTGATAACGTAACCGTCACCGAGCGATGCAAGCGCAGGCTCGGCACGGTCACGGCAGACTGCCATCATTTCAGGCGATTTCATAAGTTCGCGCACCCCGTTCCAATTGACCTTTACGCGTATATTACTCATAGTGTTCCACCCACGCGCATTTATTCCACCTGAGCGGAACCATGCTTTCGATGTATGCGTCCGTATATGCAAAGACACGTCCCTCAAATGCGATGTCGCCGATGGTAAACGCCACCTTGTTATCTTCCCAGGCGTGCGCGTCGCCTTTTGGAATATAAAGCTGATACTGTGCGTGCTTTCCGTATAACTGAGATATAGTTATCACGTCGGTCGGCGTCATTGGGGCAACGATTATGTCAGAGACGGTTACGGCCGTTTCTGTATAAATCGGATGATTGAATTCATCCGTTCCGGTTTTCGTGCGCTCATAGAGTGTTACATCAATCCCCGTCATCTACTAAATCCTCCAGCGGTGATCTAGATCCTATCTTGTCTCCGATTCCGAGCAGGTGCTTTTCAATCTTCGACAGATACAGTTCACCCGCGCTCGATCCGCTTCCGAGTGTCCAGCTCTGCGAGTACGGGCCTGCAGTCATTGTTCCCTGGGTTGCTCCCATCGGAACTCCGGAAGATGATGCACTGGCAAGTGCTCTCCTTGTCATCCTGCAGGATACGATCTTCTTTTTATCTGAGTCCGCATCGGATGCATAAGCATCTATGATTACTGCTGCCTCTTCCAGAAGTGCTGCGCATACTGACTCCTCGGATGCTGTGAGCGTCCGGAATCCCTGTTCCACTTCGTCTACTGTTGCATATGTAGTACTCACCAGTCACCCTCACCCTCTTCCACTGCTGCAGGTGCTTTGGCCGGGGCCTTGGTTGTCTTCCTGGTCGTGCTCTTAGCTGTTGAGGACTTGGCTGATGTCTTTCTTGTTGATGTCTTTGTGGTCGACTTTCTCGCCGATGTCTTCTTGGCAGGTGCCTTTTTTGTTGTTTTAGCTGCTTTTTCTTCGGTCTTTTCTTCCGTCTTCTCCTCAGCCGCCGCCTTTGGCTTCATGGAGAATTCAGCGGCGAGCTTATCGCCCGCCGCCAAATGAGCTGCCACTCTTTCTTCTGGCACCCACATCGTTACGCCTGTCAGCGTGCTGATCATCTTTCTCATTCTGTCGGTACAGCTCCAAGCAGGCGGCAGAATACGTCTGTGTTTGCGCGGAATCCGATCTCGATCTCAGCGCGGACAGCAAACATGTTGCGCTCCCAAAGGTTGATCGCGGCATTGTTGATCGTGATTGTTGCCTGATCGGAAATTGAGATGCTGACTCCTTCGACAACTCCGTATACGGCCTGTGTCCAGTCTCCCGCTACTCCTACTGTCGCAGGCGTACCGGTGTCACCCTGTACATCCTCATCGACTGCTACGCCTTCAACGAATGCGCCTCTGGTCAGCTTTGTGCGGCTTCCAAGGATCATCGGGATTGCGCCCTCTGCTACAGAGTTGATAAACAGCGGTCTTCCGTTTTCATCTGTCGCTGTGAGCAGGATGCCCTTTGCCTGCGGGCTGATCGCATAGCCGTTAAGAATGCCGCCGGCGATTGCAATATTTGTGTCAGCCGTGACCAGGCCAGCATATGTGTTGCTTGTGATGTCGATGCCTGTAACATCGGCAAATGTGTCAAAGTTGCTGCCCGGTGCCTGTGTTCCGCCAAAGACTGTGTTGTCGAACTTAGCGCCAAGAGCACGCGGGAGACGGCCTACAAGAGCATTGTAGAGAGCCGGGTTGTTCCTCTTGAACTGGTTGGAGAACGGCACAATGACCGCGAGCGTGTAACCCTTGATGTCTTTCGTGCCGAGGCCCGGCTTGCTGACCGGCTTCTGATTCGTCTCAGAAACCCATTCCGGCTCCGGATCGGAAAGGATCTCCGGAATTGTTGCGCCATTTCCCGGAAGGTCGATCTTACGCGCCAGTGTCATGACTGCAGAATCTTCCTGCATCTTCTGGATAATTTCTTTTGATACGCTCTTCGGGAGCTCGATTGATGTAGTATTGATACCCTGTCCTGTTTCTGCCATTTTTTCCTCCTGAAAAATGAAAATGTGTTATTTGAAGTACTGAGACATAAATCTGTCAAATGCTGCCTGTGGAGATTTGTCGCCGGCCGCTTTGGACTCGCCGCCATCTCTCACCGTCGGATATGCCGGATCAGGCTGTTCAGGATTTGCGAATGCAAGGATGGCCGCTGCCTGTGCCTTGCAATCCTCTTCGGTCTCTCCTGTCAAAAGATTGTCGGGTACTCCCGTCTCCTTTGACACTTTTGCTCTGATCTGCTGAGTCTGATTGGATTTGACAAGCGCATCATACTTTTCCTGAATAGTGCGGGCTTTATCCTGGGCCTTCTGCAGCTCCGTCTTTGACGCCTCTTCGTTTGCGTCGTAAAGTCTCGCCTTTTCCTTCAGTTCTTCGTAATCCGCATATCCGCTAAGACGCTTTCTGATGATGTTGTCTACTTCTGCCTGTGTGAATGTTCTTCCCTGCTTTTCTGTTTCGACGGATGCAGTACCGTTATCCTGAGTAGCGCTCTCAGTAGCGTTTGTGTTTTCCATGAATACCTCCAAAGAGTGAAATCCGAGGATACAAGGCCTCCAAGTAGGCACAAGAAGTAAGTCCCGAGGATACAAGGCCTCCAAGTAGGCGCGAAAAAGCGCCCCTATGTGGAGTGCTTTGAAAAACTATGTAATTTGTTGCGTAGTTATCCGACTGTCACGCAGGAGATGTCATCCATATTGTAGATGGCAATCCACTGCTCTTTTCTGATCACGACAAAACAGTGATCCATGTATTCATAGTCATCCCACAGCTTCTGCGGGATCTTATCTTTTTTCCCATCTTTGAAAAAGATGATGATTTTTTGCTTATGTTTCTTCCTTTTCGCCATTCTCCCTCTCCCTCCTTTCTGCATATGCCGCTCTCTTCTGAGCATTTATCTGATCCTTGTTTTCTTCCCTCAAAGCCCTCCGGAGGATATTGATCCTGTCCGGTCCAGCTGCTCCCGCGTTGTAGTATTTCCGCTTATAGGTCTCAGGATCGTATCCGGATACACCGCTCTTCTTGTTCCATCTGATTGCAAACTCACACTGGCAGTTAGGATGTATGTGTTCCGCGTGATGACTTACCATGTCTGCAGATGCTTTCTGCCATCCTCTGGAAGCAAGTATAATGCAATATGCACACGTCTCTCCGCCATGCGGGATCCATGCCCATTCTGCTCCGTCACGGCCTGCATTCTGCAGTGTCGTATCCGCGCCGGCCTGCTTCACCATCTTTCCGACTGTCGGTGATATAAGGACCGGTGACTTTGCCGCAGCTTCTCCGATCAGATGCTTGACCTCGTTGATTGTCGCAGTTTCGGCAGGAACTGCTGCCGCTACAAATATCCCCTGTGCCTCAGCTGTGGCCTCGTACATTTCGCATGCCAGTGTTGCCGCTGCCGATCCATATTTGGAAGTCAGTGCATATGCATACTCGACCATGTTATCAAAGTCATCATATCCGTTTGCATCAATCCACTTCTGCATCAGCTCTGCTGCCTTTTTGTTGATTTTCGCAAGCCTGGATGTGTAATCGTTCCAAGCTTTACTCGTTATCATCATTCTCAGCAAACTCCTCTAACAATATTGATGCGCCTTCTGCTCTTGTCTCCTGAGCGCGGATCCGTCTTATGTCGGCCTGGTCAAATCCTACCATCTCCAAGAAAACATCTGTCTTTGAGAAGTTCGGTCTTGCGGATGCTATCTTCAGTGCAGCGTCTGCAGTCACTGAGATCGAAGGCATCGCCGGATTTTTGAAGTGAGGCATTACATTCGCCTCTTCCTCCGGAACGTCTTCAAGTTTGACGTTGTGCGTGATGGCCAGCGCCATCTTTGCAATCTCCTTTAATGTGTCCGCGTTCCCGGAATTCAGTTCTTCCGCGTACTGCGTGAGCGTCTTGGACTGCGCGAGTATAGCGTCCGAGGATGTCGGATTAGCATCGTTGACAACACCTGTATCAGATACGGTCAGGCCTGTGGCCGCCGAGAATTGGGTTGAAATCATGCGGAGCATCTCCACATGAGGCTGGAGAGATCCCTGGGCAAACTGGCCAACAGACGGTTTTTCACCTGTCTCCGGATTTGTCGTGCCGGCAAGGATTGCTCCAACGTACTGCCTGAATTTCTCATTGACGAGAGCATCATACTGGGCATCTGTTACGCCAAGCAGGTATTTCTGAGGTGTGGTCGAGAATTCAAGGCCGATTGTTGCATTTGCGATCGTGCGAACGAACGATTCTATGAGCCTTCTTATCGGCTCTTTAATTCGGGATCTTCCGAATGGTTTTTTTGTCGTCGCATTCCAGACTAATGGTTCCATGAGAGGACGTCCCATTTTGTGTGGATGAGGCGTTGCTACCCATGAACTGTACATTTTTTCAAGGACCCACACACAATCATCTGTATGGTAGTTGATGAGTGTCGGGGTATGCGTCGAAACAGATTCATCCGGGATAGTGTCTATGATGGCAAATCCGCAGTCAATGCGCATTTTGTCCCCGTTCCATTTTGCTGCCGACGTCTCAGGTGTGTGAAATCTGATCTTACATCCCCCATTCTCAGCTTTTCCGAGGGTGGCAAATGTGACTCCGTATTTCAACTCATCTTTGCAGGCTTTTTTATACTCACTTATAAGTTTATTGTCGTCGACGATCTTCTTCACAGCTTCAGCATTCTCTCCGTTCATCCCGACAAATCCGTCGAACATGCTCCTTGCTGCCAGAACGTCCACGGTTTTCTCACCCCATGCACATCCGATTTCAAGCTTTTTGAATCCTTCAGGCAGTGCTATCCCGAGATTGACATCACCCAGATAGATATGACCTTCATAGTATCTGTCCTTTTTCTCGTTTTTCTCCAGGTGAAACCTGTATATGTCCAGAAGCTCTCTGAGTTTTATTCTCTCCTTTTCCGGAAGTCCTTCAGCTTCGGCAATATCGCTCACTAAATAATCAGTCATTATCCCATCCTCATCTTTCGCGTAGGATCACGTTTGCTTGTCCTGCATCCCCACAGTGCCAGAGCTGCGGCCTCGATCGGAGCTGAGTCAGGACCGCCGAATCCGAATCCGCCCCCGACCGGGCGCTTCACACTTGATACGGCACTATGGGAAAGCTGTTCCTGTCCGATGTACCATGTCACTGACCCTTCATTGATCTCGTTTGTCAGCGTGCTTACTGCAGCTATGACATCTCTTACTCTCGGACATACTATCGATCCTTTATATCTCCATTCGCCTTGTATCTTCTCTACCAGAGTCTCTACTCCGTTTCTTCCATCGATCACCACACAGCTTGCTCTTGTGCTCCTGGCATTCAGCCAGTCAGCTAACCATTGGATTCCTATTCCTGTCGGCTGTCGGTTGATCAGTGATACTCTCGCCGGGCCGTCTTCCGGACATACAGCGCCGCAAAGTGCTACTTCTGATCCATCCGGAGAGAACTTTACTCCATAGGCTGTTTTTCCTTCCGGCTTTTTCTCTCTTGAGCAGCATGCATGCCATGCTGCCTCTTCTATCACGTGGTCTTCTTTCTCTGCGATTATCGGAGACCACCATCCGAGGCGTTCCCTTGCAAATGTGTCCGGTGACATTGATTCGCATTCCGCTTCAATCGTGTCTTCCAGAATTCTTCGATTCATGGCGGGATTCGTTTCCGCCCACCTTCGTTTGTCTCTAACGTCCCCAATCTCCGGAACTGAGAATTCCATCCATGCTGTCTTTTTTGTATTCCCGGATAATGCCTTATCCCTTGTTTCCCGGAAGACGGTTCCGTCACTTTCAGGCTCCGGAGGAGTCCCGAGCATGATAATCTGAGGATTCAGACTTGCTGATATTGCCGGCTGGAATGATGCCTGCTGATCAGACGTTAATTCCTGCGCTTCATCAAATATGAGCAGGTCTCCGTGTTGGCCACGGCCTCCGCTTCGTGTCCTTGCCAAAAATTTGATTCTTGCTCCGCTCTTTAGGATGATTTGTTCACGGCCAAGTGCTGTCTTGATATCCTGTATGTATTTCCTTAGTTTTGGGGAATCAAAAAAGACAGCCAGCTCCTCAAAAGTCTCTGTTGCTGTCTTCTGCAAATGTGCCGTATACACAACTCGCTCATTGTACATGATCATTCCTGATGATGATCTTCCGTTCACGAGTCCCGTTTTCCCATTTTGACGCGGAACCGATAACCCACATATTCCGCACGCCCAGCGTCCCGAAGGAGCGCGGGCCATCCAGTCATCCAGTGCATCACCCTGCCACGGATCCAGAATAAGACCTCCAATTCTCAGAATCTTTGTGGCATCATATCCATCACTTTCTGTGTAGCTTGGAGCGATCCTCACGGACGGCTCCTGACTTCCCATCAATTTGACGTTCTTCAAGGAGTTTTTCGATTTCGTTCTCATCTGTTTCACGGGCCTCTGACTCCTCAATCTCCCTGAGCGTTTCGCGATATTGTCTGGATAATGCTGCCAAATCACGCATGCTTTCACAGATGTCTATCGCATTTGCAAGTTTATCTCGCAAAATCAATAATTGATCTAACCTATCTCCTGATTTGCCAGCTTCAACTAATGAGCTCATTTTCCTTTGCTCCTTTTTTGGAATTGCAGCGTTTACAAGCTAATTGAACATTCTCAATCGTATCTGTCCCTCCATTTTTCAGAGCTATTATGTGGTCAACAGTCGGATATTTACGTCCATAGCATAGTCTTCCATTTCTCTCCCATGTGTCATTAGGATCTGCGGTGCAACCACAAATGGCACACTTCATTCCATACTTATCTGCAATCTCTTGCCATACAATTGGCCGCGTGTGTGTAGATGTCCTTTCTTTGAACATTCTGTATCTTTCCGCATTATACCTTTTCTGTGTTTCTATCCTGTTACTGCTTTGTATATGCGGTCTATTTTCTCCCCATTTACTGCTTGTTCTTTTTCTCTTTTTGGAAGTTTCCCGTTTTAAATACTGTTTATGTTCTGCTCTGCAACAATCCTCGCACCTACATCCATAATGCACATACATTGTTCTCGTTCCATGCTCTGCCATGTGGAATACACCCTCTCGTGTAAATGGGCGCTCACGGCGAATGGTAGGCGCTTGTGGGGGAGTGGGGATATCTCCCCAGGCCGGCCGCTTGCGGCTCCTCTGTCGAACGCTGAGCGCTTACCACTCCCCGTCCTGATCGTTCCGCGTCTGTTTCTTAACTGCAATAATCTTTTTATTAAAACAATAATTTGTTTTATCACTTTTCTCAGCATTACAAATCCAATGAGCAGCCTGCAAGTTGCTCCAGTCTTGAGCAGCTGCAGCTCTGGAAGCGTAACCATACTGGGCGTACTTGCTTACAGGAAGTATCTCATCAATGACGAATGATAACGGATGCTCCGCATTGCTTGGCTCGTCGTAATGTATAGGACCGCGTGCACCCTTGCATATTCCACACGGGGCCCCCATCGCTTTGAAACGGGCCCGGTGCTTTCTTCGCAGGGACCCGTTCTTATATCTCGGGTTCTTTTTTGTCATGTACTCCCCCGGTAATACAACAAAAGACCTCGGTATTAACCGAGGCCCTCTGTCTGAAAAAAAGAAACAGCTATGTTTGACGATTCTTGACAAACTCAATATAACATTAATCACGGTGGGATTTAGTGGGTATCTTGAAATTCCGGAGAGCAATGCTGTGCAGGTCCTTTTTTACGTAGTCCTCTGTGTAATGCATTATGTCAGCAATCTCTCTCCACTTTTTCAGCTGAATGTACCTGTATCTGAGCAGGATATTGCTCCGCGGATCCTCGACGGCCTCAATCGCCGCCGATATCTCTGCGAGGTCGGTGATGAGCTGTTCACGCTTTGCTTTAAGCTTTTCCAGTAATTCACTGTATTTAACGGCGTAATCGCTGAGGTCGGAGTTGTTCCCGGAGCCATGCGGCATCCCGTCATAGTTAATGCCACCGGGCAAGGCGTTTGCTCTGCATGCGTCGATTTCCTTGCAGATTTCCTCAAGGGAGACCTTATCCCATCTGTAGCGACTGAGGTATTCTTTTTTTGCTTCGTTCTCAGGTGTCAC
>Ga0326513_10002164_pt1 | contig 14605 bp, 23 predicted proteins | sample 2_2465_0518_D_FD_203654 | JGI IMG/M metagenome (GOLD analysis project Ga0326513, IMG submission 203654) | Bovine rumen microbial communities from UC Davis, California, United States - 2_2465_0518 | ecosystem: Host-associated > Mammals > Digestive system > Stomach > Rumen | place: USA...
CAATGGCTATTTTTTACAAAGCCAAAAACAAACAACAGATTCCACTTCTTAAAAACAAGCGAATGCAAAAGATGGTTCGAGAAGTTGGAAGATTAACAAATGCCAGCTTTAGAAATATTGCCAATTCAACAGCTATGAGCAGAGAATATCAAAAGGCGATAGACCGGGGCATCTATTCTGTGATGAATGGTTTGGAAGATTACAATTCAGCGGTTAAAAGAGTTGTTAAGAATTCGGCACTAAATGGAAACAAGGTTCAATATTCTAGTGGTTACAGTAGGAGATTAGATTCGGCGGCAAGAATGAACATCCTTGATGGCACTAGAGAATTAACAAGAGGCATCCGATTGTTAGGTGGGCAAGAGTTCGGAGCAGATGGAGTTGAAATTGATGCACATGGAATGTGTGCTCCAGACCACCAGGAAGTTCAAGGAACGCAGATGACAATGAAAGAGTTTGAAGAATTCCAAAATGATGATTCGCACAGACCAATTGGGAAGTTGAATTGTGGGCATTCTGCTGATCCGATAGTTATCGGAGTAAGCCAACCGGTTTATTCGGATGATGAATTGCAAGAAATGAAAGATTATTCAAATGAAATCATTGATATAAACGGAAAGCAATTATCGAGATATGATTGGGAACAATCAATGAGAAACCTTGAAACAAAGGTTAGAGAACAGAAAGATTTAATCGTTCTTGGCAAAGCAAGTGAGATTGATGATATAAAAAGAGAGGCTAACCAAAAAATCAAAGCCTATAAAAAAGCCTATAAAGATATATCCGACCAAACAGGCATAACACAAAGACCATATCGGTTTGGTTGACATTTTACAAAAAATTGTTACAATAAAATTAGAAACTTCTTATCGGAGAAATCCGATTAACAAATTATTTTAAAAAGGAGATTAGATATGGAAAACATTTTCACAATTTTGAAGAATCACGGAATCGAAATCAGCGAGGACAAGAAGAAAGATTTTGAAAAAGACCTTTTGAAAAATTACAAAACAATCGCAGAATTCGATGCAATCAAAGAAACTCTAAAACAGACACAAGATGATTTAAAATCTCGTGACACCGACCTTGAAGAAGTAAGAAAACAACTTGCAGAATCAGGCGATGATAAAGAGGCACTTGCAAAAGCAAACAAATCACTTGAAGAACTCCAAAAAACTTATGAAGATAAGAAAAAGGAGTATGAATCAAACCTAGCAAAGAAAGATTATGAATTCGCTGTTAAAGAAAAGATTTCAAATCTTGAATTCACATCGAATGCCGCAAAGAAAGCATTCACAAACGATGTTATCGAAAAAGGCTTGAAATTAGAAAATGGCGAATTGTTGGGATTTGATGATTATGTTGCAGAGTACAAAAAGAACGATGAGGGTGTTTTCAAAGCAACAGACAACGGAGAGAGCAAACCACATTTCGGCGGTGGAACACAGAAAAAGAATTCCACAAAGCCAGAAGATACAACTCTCCCAACATTCATTTAAAAGGAGATATTAAAAATGGGATATGATGCAATAAACATTTTAGCGAGTGATGAGGGAAAAGCAAAACTAGCGGTTGAATTTAGAGGTGTTTTAGAGAATATTCAGGCAAAGACACTTGCAATGCAATTAAGAAGTACAGACCTTTCAGGAGATCCAAAAGGTGGCAGAATTGAAGTTAAGAAATTCAAAAACTTTGAATCTGCTGAATATGGAACAGCCGCATCAGGCAGGGGCGATACAGCTCTAAAAGAGAAGATTGCTTACATCGACATTGACAAGGACAGAGAAATCATCAAGGACATCGAAGAGAAAGATGCAAAACTTTATGGTGTTGATGATTTAGTTGGCAAGGTTGGAACAAATGCCGAAAAGACAATGACAAGAGAACTTGACAAAGCATTCTTCACTTATGCAGAGAGTGTTGCCACAGCGTACACACCGGGCGAAGGGGAAACAACAATCCTTGATATTCTTGATGGTGCTGTTACAGAGTTGAACGAACTTTCAAATGATTACATTGATGGTGTTGATGATGAAGATATTGTTATCGTTCTAAATTCAGCAAATTATAAGAAAGTTAGAAGATACCTTGATTCTGTTGCTAACTCAAATGTTAATTCAACAGAGGGAACATTTAGAACTCTTCATGATATACAGATTGAAAAGGCTGTTAGACTTCCTGATGGTTGCGGTGGCTTAATTATGATTAAGAACATCATTGGTTTACCGGTTCTTGTTAATGGAGTTAATACTGAAAAGGTACAGAAGAGAAATGCGGTTTCAGCACAGCTATTTTATGATTATGGTGTTGGAACAGCAACTCCAGAGGGCATCTTAAAGATTAGTGATGGTTCATCAAGTGTTACACCCTAGTGAACCGTTGGCGGTAGTTCCAACGGAACTTGAAATCACAAAGGGCGAAAGCGGAGAAGTAACTGTTAGCGGTGGAAGTGGTACTTATACCGCTGAAACAACAACAGCGAACATCACAGCCACAGTTGATGGCTCAAAAATCACAATAACAACAAATGGAAACAGTGCAGCAAGTGACACGTTAACAATTAGTGACGGAGAAGATTCTGTCACAGTTGCAATAACTACTGTTGCACCTTAAAAAGAAAGGGAAGTCATATGGAACATCTATCAATTGAAGATTACAAATTATTTGGTGGAAGTCAACCTGACTTCCCTAATTTGTTAATTGATGCAGAATGCTATTTGGAAAAAGTAACATTTAATAGAATTAACAAAGTGGAATTGGATGATAAGATTAAAAGATGTATTGTTTTATTGATTGATGAAATTGTTAAAGCAAAATCAAGAAATGGCATTAATTCATATTCAAATGGATTTGAAAGCTGGAGTTATTCCAATGAAGAATCAAAAAGAATGTATGATATTTGCAAAACATATCTTGATCCAAGATTGCTATTCCGAGGTGTAGGATGTTAAAAACAATCACATTGCTAAACAAATTGAATCGAAAAGACAGCCAAACCGGTTTAGATGTTTGGTATAAAACTATTTTAACCGCTAATGTTTACAGCGAAAAAGTAACAAGTGCGGTTGGAATGGATGTTTCGATGAATGAAACATACACAATCTTAATTCCATTTACCGACAAATATTCAACCTATCATTTATGGAAATCAATGAACAAGGATGAACATTACACCTTAAAGCAAGGCGATGTAATTATCTTTGATGAAGTGGAAGAAGAAGTTACAACAAACAACATTGCAGAAATCCGAAAACAATATGAAAGTTGTGAAGTTAGAACGATAGAGCAGAGAGAAAAAATTCTTGATGCTAATTATCAATTCAAAGTTGGTGCTGTTTAATGAAGATAACTTTTGATAAAAAAGGAGTTGTTAGAAAAGTGAACAAAATCGCCAAAAGGGATGATGTTCGCAAATTTCTTGCAAATGAGGTTTATCGAGAAATGAAACCATACACTCCAAGAGATTCAGGAATCTTAATTGATACAGCTTACACCGAAGTTGGAGTTGTTATCTATCCTCAACCATATGCCAAAAAGGTATATTATGGATGGGGAGGCATACAAATTCACAAAAACAAAAACCGACTTGCAACAACATATTGGGATAAAGCAATGATGAATGCAAAAGGAGGAAAGATAGCCAAAGCAGTTAGTGACTATCTAAAAAGAACATGAGCAAGTATGCGGCAATAGTTGAATGGCTATCGGAATATAAACCATCATATGGTTGGATATTCTTTAATTACAATCCATCCGAAGATGAAACTCTTTCACTTAATTCCATTTCATCTTCACGAGAAGAAAAAAGATTCATTGATGGTTCAAAAGAAGTTAGTTTGTTATTTGCTATTGTGTTGATGAAAAAATACGATACAGGAACAAACGATGTTAATCTCGATGCTATGAACGAGAATGAACAATTAATGAAATGGGTTGAAGAAAGAAACAAAGCAAAAGATTTCCCAAATCTTGGGGATAATGTAACAGTTAAAGAAATTGAATGTTTGGAATCTTCTCCAAGTGTTTTAGTAGATAATGATGAAAACTTGGCGAAGTATCAAACTCAATTTCATATAATATTTAGAGAGGTGTAAAAAATGAGCAAAATTACAACAGATATGATTGTTCCTTATCTTGATGTAAACAAGGATAAAACATTCGCTAAAAATGATTGGGTGGCGATTGACCTTTCAACAATTTTCGAGTTGGGAATGAATCCTGAAACAGAAGAAAAGAAATATATTTCAATGAAAAATCCAAAATCAATTGTACAATCAAACGCAATTGCGATGGATCAAGAAATCGAAATGGAATCAACAAATCCAATGTATTCTTTCATTAAGAACTTATTTTATAAAAGACCGGTTGGCTCGGAATGTGATATTCCAGCTTTAATCAAGTTTGAAGATAATTCCGGATGGCGAAGTATTGCAACAATTATTCTTGGTTCTATGAACACAAATGATGGAATTATTACTTTTACAATTAATTATAACGATGTAACAGAGGGAACAGTTGCAATCGCACAAGATGGAACTGTAACATTCACACCCAGTAACTCCTGACGAGGAAGAAACAGAAAGCGAACAATCGTTGGTTGACGAACTAACAGAAAGTGATGGCAAATAAATGTATATTTTAAATTTTGAAAATCAATCAATCGAACTTCCTGAATACAACTTTGATATTGCATCAAATCTTGAAAAAGCAGAGGTATCAAATCAAGGTGCATTGCCTTTTAAAGATAAATGCAAGACAATTTATAACTGTTTAGCAAAGATTGTTAATGTTGAAGAGTTAATCGGAAAGTTTGATAACAAAATCGATCCAAACAGAATTCAAATCTTGTTTTCGGAAATTGTCAATGCGTACAATAAGCCAATTATTGAGCATAGAATTAGAGAGTTTTCCGAAACAGTCGAGAACAGCCAAATCGACAAAATCAAAGAGATGGTTGATGTGGCAAAAGAAATGAATGATTGATTTAAGGAAGAAGTCCTTGCCCAAATCCATAATGGTTGAGGGCAAGGCTTATTTTTTAAATACAGATTTTCGTGTTTGGATTGATTTCGATAAATATATTTTAAGTGTTAAAAATCTTAATGATTTTAAAAAGTTTTTTGTTGGCGAGATGCCATTTGCAGATTTCACGGACCAGCTTGTTGATTTTTATGCCAATGCAAATAGCACTCCAAATTATAAAAAAACAGAAGATGAAAATTTGGTTGATTTTATTGAAGATGGAGAATATATTGTTTCATCATTTATGCAAGATTACGGAATAGATTTAACAAGTTGTGAATTACATTGGCATATGTTCAAAGCATTGTTTTTGGGTTTATCGGAAAACACAAAAATCAAAGAAATTATCTCATTAAGAGGTTGGAAAGAAGATAAGCGAAAACCGGAGGTAATCGCTAGAGAAAACAAGAATGCTTGGAGATTGCCAAATAAGAATAAAGAAAAGTTCTTGAAAAAACAACAAGAAGAAAACAAAGCAAACATCGAAAGATATTTAAGGAAGTTAGAAAATGAACGATAGCGAAGTAAGAATTGGCACGGAACTTGACACCAGCCAAGCAGAAAAACAAAGTGAAAAACTAGGCAAAGCATTAGATGATAATATTGGAAATGGTGCTAAAAAGGCGGCAAAGGGATTAGCGGCAATTGGTACGGCGGCGGTTGCCGCTGGAGGAACAGCAGTTTCAGCAATGGTTAAAAGTGCCACCAAAGGCTATGCAGAATATGAACAGTTGGTTGGTGGTGTTGATACTCTTTTTAAGAAGAGTTCAAAAACAATCCAAAAGTATGCGGATGATGCGTTTAAAACTGCTGGAATATCTGCCAACAATTATATGGAACTTGCAACCTCATTTAGTGCATCTCTTTTGCAAGGTTTAGGAGGCGATACAAAGAAAGCCGCCAAGATAGCGGATCAAGCAATCATTGATATGAGCGACAATGCAAACAAGATGGGAACATCAATGGAAATGATTCAAAACGCATATCAAGGCTTTGCAAAAGGCAACTTCATGATGCTCGATAATCTAAAATTGGGATATGGAGGCACGAAAACCGAAATGGCTCGTTTGATAAACGAATCTAAAGTTTTAGGCGATACATTTGTTGAAACGGGCAAAAATGGAAACTTTGATGAAGTTGTTACATTCGATAAAATCATTGAGGCGATTCATGTTGTTCAAAATGATTTAGGAATTACGGGAACAACAGCAAAAGAGGCATCCACAACAATTGAGGGTTCTTTCAATTCAATGAAAGCCGCTTGGGATAATTTAATGGTAGGAATGGCAAATCCTGATGCAGATTTTAATAAACTTGTCGGCAATCTTGTTGATACAGCAAAAACATTCTTGGAGAATTTATTGCCTGTATTAGAAAAATCCATAAGTGGAATCGGAGATTTAATCACAGATATTGCCCCAAAAGTTGCCGAAGTATTGCCAAAATTGGCAATTAAAATAATTCCATCATTTGTAAAAAGTGCAATTTCGGTAGCACAAGCACTAATGACAACTATTCCCGAAGTTTTAGCGATGCTGGTTTCTTCTCTAATTTCGAATTTACCTATTTTATTAAACGGAATAAACGAAATGGCAAATATTTTATTACAAAATTTGCCAACATTAATAAGCCAGCTAATATCAGGCTTGCAGGACACAGTTCCATTAATAGTTAGTGCCTTGCCACAGATTTTCCAAAATTTGATAAATGGTGCATTTGAGGTTTTGAGTTCAATTTTCGACAATCTTCCTCAATTGGTAGATATGGCTATTCAAATCATTTTAGGATTGACAAACGCATTAATTTCAGCCATCCCATTATTGGTTTCAAAATTGCCTGAATTAATCCAAAAAATCGTGGACGGATTAATTGGCTCACTTCCTTTATTGATAAATGGTGCGATTTCGCTTGTTTTGGGCATAGTTAAAGCATTGCCACAGATTATTATGTCATTGGTTAAAGCATTGCCACAGATAATCAAATCTGTTGTTTCAGGCTTACTTTCAGCATTGCCATTATTGATAAAAGGTGCAATTACATTGGTTGTTGAATTGGTTAAGAATCTTCCACAGATAATAGTTGCATTGATTTCAGCCATTCCACAGATAATTGGCGATGTGGTTGATGCACTAATCGACAACATCCCTCTTTTGATAAAGGCTAACATCATTATGGTTGTTGAGTTGGTTAAGGCGATGCCTAAAATCTTGAAATCTTTAATTTCAGCCATTCCAAAAATTGTGGTTTCAATCATTGCCGCTTTCAATAAGATGGCAAGTAAATATTTAGAAATCGGCTTGAATATGATAAAGGGCATTTGGAACGGAATTAAGAATGCTGGAAAATGGTTGATGGATAAGATTAAAGGATTCTTGGGCGGTGTTGTTGATGGCATCAAAGATTTCTTGGGAATCAAATCTCCATCAAGATTGATGCGTGATGAAGTTGGAAAGATGATGGCTCTTGGAATGTATCAAGGTTTCAAGGATAACAATCCAATGGCTCAAATTAAGAAAGACTTGGCAACCGGTGTTGGTTCATTGCAGAGTTCAATCAATATGCAATGGAGTGCATCATCAATTGGAAATGCTGTTTCAAATGCAATTGATGGCTTAACAGTTTCTGTCGATGGAAGAACATTTGGAAGAATCGTAAGGAGTTATTAAATGAAAGAAATATATTATTTAACATCAAAAGGGGTTCGAATCAACTTGATTCAAGAACCCTATATGATGTTGGAAGAAACAGATTTATTTGATTACAAATGGGAACACATATCAAGTGGCGAGAATTTCCCAAAAATTAAAGGGATGAAAAAAGGGTTTGTATCTCCACAATTCACAATTGATGTTTCTGGATCAACAGAAAGCGAGTTTGCAAACAACCTTGAAAATCTAATAAGTGCATTCGATGGCGATGTTTATCGAAACAAAATGGGCAGATTGTATGTTGGAAACAATTACAGAAATTGTTTCATTCAAGGAGCAACATTTCCAAAAGTTTTCAAAACTAAAATGGCATCAGTAGGATTTACAGCTATATCCGATGTGGCAGATTGGGTTGAATGGGAAACTGTTGGGTTCGAGGGTGCTGGAGATATTTATCAAACTCCAATTAACAATCTTGCTAGTTATTTGCCAAATAATAATCAAGATTCTTTGGTTGTTGAAGAAAACAATGATGCCTCAATTCAACTCAAATGGACCAACACCGAACCAACCGGTTATATGTTGATAGATTTTGGAGAGATTAAAAATGTATCATCAATCAATAATTTGGAATTTTATAAAGGCTCTAATGGTCCTGCGGGGATTACAATTTCTATTTCTAGTGATGGCACAAATTATGAAGAAATTGGAAGAGTTGATTTGACAACCACATATAGACAGACAAAAAGAACTTTTGATTACAATGAACCGGTTCAGTTTAGATATTTAAAGTTGGCAAATAATAACAATATGCCAATTTGGCAAATTGATTCTTCAAATTTTGCTATCTATTCGGACAGAATTATTACAGAGAATATTCTCACAAACGAGGATAACATTACACTTGGCGAAAACATTGAAATTGTTATATGGGAGTCTAATATGATTCAATTTCACAAACTAGGTAGCCTTTACACACCATCTTATATTTATTTAAATGCCAAATACATAGACCAAGTGCATCTCACAGCCACACAAACAGATGCGGCACTTATGGTTGATGCTTATTACGATGATGAATGGCACTATCTTGGCGGTGGTACGCAAGAGGTTAGTTTATCCGGGTTAGACATTCATTGCGAACGATTGAGAATTGGTTCTCAAAATAGTGAATATATTTATTTTTATAATCCAGCAACCACTTTTAATGCTCAAGGTGTTTTGCAATATTCATTCTTTAATGATTCTTATGCACCAAGCGATGCAATTATTAGAATATCGGAAAGCGATGTGCCATCAGTAATCATTGGCGAGAACACTTATGGAGCAGATGTTGTAATTGAAAACGGCCAATTTCTCGAAATTGACACAAAAGAGCATACTGTTAGGCTTTATGAACAAGACGGAATGACTTATGAAAATGTATATGACAAGCGAACAGATGGATGCTTTGAGAAAATCGAAAGTGGAGAAAATAGCATCAGTTGGTTTGGCAATGCAGAAATCGAAGTATTGCTCGAAAAGGGCAGGAGTACACCGAAATGGAATTAACTTATCTTGATAATAACTTTATAGAAAAAGGTGCGATTTTAGATTTTAACATCGATTTGGCATATGGCAAAGATGAAAACAATTTTGAAATGAAAACACCTGAAAACAAAATGACAGTTGGCGATTTTTGGAGCTGTGGTTCTTATGGCGGCATTGTTGATGAAATAGCCAAAGTTTCAAATGAAGAAAATGTGACATATCGTGGCAGATCACTTCAAGGGATAATTGATAATTTTTCTTGCTATCAACTAAAAGATGCAAATGTGCTAACTATCAACGGAAATTCAATAACAGTTAATGGATTGCCAAGCGAGATTTTGAAAACAATCATTGAACAGCTTGAAATTCCATTTTCTGTTGGAGATGCCGATGAAGAAGAAGAAAACATAACAATTACAGTTGAAAGAAGTTTAAGTGTTTATGAATTGTTTTTGGCAATTCCAAACTACAAACTTGTTTTTGATTATGAAAGGAATGTTGGCTTTGAAGTAAGATTAACCGGTTCAATAGATTACACCAAAGATGATTATTTTGATGCAACGCAATATTCTGTTAATATTTCGGTTGATAACAAGATTCCAAATCACTTAATCGGAATTTATAAGAAAGAAGATAGAACGATTGTTAAACATCTTTATTTTGATGAAGATGGAAACATTCAACCTTATTATGTTTTGGATTCCGACAATCAAAATCCGATGCACGATGCAGAATATGAGCGAATTGAAGATAATCAAATAATCAAGGGCAAGAATGAAATCGTTGAAGTGATTGAGGGTGGTTCTACCATTGAAAATCTTGTTGTTGTAACTCCAAAAACTGAAACTGATGGCAACACAGATTTTGATGGAAGTGTTCCGAGTGATTGGAACGAAAACTTTATGAATTACTATCAAGAGGAATGGGATGCAGAAAACCTTGAAACAGTTTTTAATAAATTACCGGTTGAGCCAAATTATTCAGTTTTAACAATCCCATCGGCTCAATGGTGGCAAGTTAATTGGGGTGCGTATTATAAGAGAGTTTTAAATGAAGAAACCGGAGAATATGAATTCAAGCAATTAACAGAAAGCGATGTTAATGAAAAACCTCAATATGTAAAAATTGCAAATGCTGGAACAGTTCCTAACGATTGGGAAACAGAATGGGAAAATTATTATCGTAAATATGCTACGGATGATTATCAACATTTCGAGGGTGTTTCAATTCCTGATTACTACAAAGAAACATCCGTTAAGGAAACTCCTAAATGGAAAGAAGATAGGGGTTCTTATTACATCAATTGGAAGAGAGAAAAATGGAATATTAAGGTTTATGCTCAAAAGAGAGGCGGATGGAAAAAAGTTGATGCAATAGAAGTTAAGGATTCTTTAACATTAGCAAATCCAACCGGTTCAAATCATTCTTTTGCTTGGTGGAAGAAAGAACATGGTTCAACATTTATTGTTTCTCAAAATGTTCCAAATGTTGGAGTTGTGAAAACAAAATATGTGATTTCAAAACCAACAATTTATAAAACAGAATGGATAACCTTGAAAGATTATTGCGAAACAGTTCATATTCCATTGACAGGAAAGAATGGCATTAAGTGGAAACAATTCACTTTATGGATTCAATACGAATTGCGAGTTGATCCGCCAATTGTGCATGAAGATATTTATAAACTACAAACTTTAAGTGGTTCGCCATCTATGAGCGGCACTTATTACAAAGAAGATGGAGTTGTAATCCCACCATACTATCAAGGCAAGATTTACAGAAAAATCGAAGATAATTACACAAATCTAATCGAAAAGATGCTTGAAAGATTGAATGAAATTAAAAATTCTGCAATCAAAATCGAACCATCTATCGATGCAGATGTTGGCGAGTTTGATATTGGAGATATAATTGGTGGAACACATCCATTTGCTAATCAAACCATTAAATCAGTAATTGCAAAAAAAATTGTCAAGATTAATAGTGATGGTATCATTATTTCTTACGAGATTTAAAACAATTATTAAAAATGATATAATTAGATTAAAGGAGAACGGAAAAATGAAAATGAATGACAAAATCTATGACACTTTAAAATGGATTGCACAGATTCTTTTGCCAGCGTTAGGCACATTGTATTTCGCATTAGCAAATATTTGGAAATTGCCATGTGCAGAAGAAATCGTTGGAACAATCACAGCTATTGACACATTTCTTGGTGTTTTACTTGGCATTAGCACCAACAAATATAATAAAAGTAAATAGGGGGTTTTTGATATGAATAAATTTGCCTGGGCATCAATCGGAGAAAATGGAAAAATTACCGGTGGGAAACCGGGGGATCAAACCGGTAAAGAAGTAAGAGTTGGCGGTTATTATGATTTTGGGCAAAAAAGTGTAATTCGCTTTAAATCAAAAACAAAAGGCAGAAAAGCCGCAAAGTACGCAAAAGCATTGGCAAACAATTCTGCAATTGGCTATAACCAGGATGGCAGACACACATTGTTTAACTTGGCGAGAGATTGTGGCTGGAATTATAGCAAATTGAAAAAATCTCTAAAATATGAAAAGGTTAATTGTGATTGCTCAAGTTTTGCAAGTACAATTATCAATCTAGCATACGGAAAACAGATTGTGCATATTTCAACAACAGCCACAATTTGGGGCAATTGTGAATTAAGCGGCAAGTTTAAAAAACTATCTATTGCAGATGCTAAAAAGAAATGGCATAAAGGCGATATGCCTTATAAGGCAAATTGCCATATTATTATGAATGTATAAAATGATGGGGGTGTAATCCGATGAATTACGATATTAACACAATAATAAGTTTGTTTTCAGCGATTGTTTCTTTGGCGAGTTTTTTTGGTTTGTTTTATAAAATGAAATATCAGTTGGAGCAATTAGAGAAAAAACAAGATAAGCATAATAGTGTAATTGAGAGGATGCAAACAATTGAAATTGCAATCAATACTTTGGATATTAGGCAGAAAAACATTCTTGCCGAAATCGAAGAATTGAAAGGAGAAAAAAATGGAAGAGAAATTAACACTAGAGCTGTTGAGGGAAGTTAAAGCGTTAAGCAGAAAATGGTTTATTGCTTTTATAGTAGTTTTAGTGATGTTTTTTGTTTCTAACTTGGCTTGGCTTTATGCCTGGAATTTACCAGCGGAAGAAACAAGCACAACTGAATATGATGTGCAAAGTGAAGATAATGGAAACGCAATTTATAACGATGATGGCAAGGTGAATATCAATGGCAAGAGTAAGAGTGAAGAAAACTAAAACAATTAAAAGAACACGCAGACCGAGAGCGAGGAGAAGAAAAAGAAGATGATTCCAAAAGACTTCACGCAAGATGAAATTGATTATCTTTTAGAAAGATGCAATTTTGTTAACAAAGAACTTGCGATGTTTAAAATGAGAGCCGGGGGAATGACACTTGAAGAGATTGCGTTCAAATTGGATATTCCAATTAGTTCAGTAAAATATATAAGCCAAAAAGTTAATAAAAAGATTATTAAGGTTTTATAGGACATTGTTTGCCTCCTTTCATTGGGAACTCAACTTTATAATTCGACTTTTTTTAGACAAAAGTTGGATTGTATAAGTTGGGTTCTTTTTTATGCAAAAAAAGAACCGGGATTAAACCCGGTTCTATAACCTTATTACTACTACTTAATAAAAGTTACAATAATATTATAGTAAAAAAATCATAAAAATTGACAAAAAGCAAAAATAACACACTAAAAAACAAAAAAGATTACCAAAAAAGGCTTGAAAAATACTACTGAAGTAGTATAATAAAGGTATAAAAGTTTAAGGAGGTAGAAAAATGACAAATTACGAAATATACAAAGAAGAAAAAGAAAAGTGGATACTCAATCATCCTTACGCAAGTAAGCAAGAAAGACTGAAATTTCTAAAAGCAAAAGCAGAAGAATTGGGGTTAAGTTTAAGATTTAGGAGAGAAGATTGGGAGGTAGAGAGATGAAATACAATATTTACAAATTATCATGCGAGATTAAGCAGAGAGATTTTTATAAGGCATTTGGAGATTATGAAGAAATTCTCGACAAAGAAGAATTTAACGATAAATTAAGAAAATATATCCAGGAAAAAGAATTATATCTCGGCAACGAATATGCGAATCCTGAAAGCTATGAAACACTTGAAGAGGCTATGTTGTACTTTGATAAAGAGATATATTTGAATTTTATGAGGGGATGCCCATTCAATTATTTTATTGTTGAGTGGTATGAACTTTATAAAGAAGATGAAGAATCTGCCGAGCAGATTTGTTGAAAGGAGGTGTAATATTGAACAGCTTAAAAGATGCAAGGCAAAAAAAAGGTATCACGAGAAAGGAATTGGCTGAAAAAAGCAATATTCCAATTAGAACCCTTGAATCCTATGAGCAAGGATTAAGATGCCTAAATAGGGCAAATATTAAAACTGTATTAACATTAGCATCGGTTCTTGATGTAGAACCGGACGATTTATTGAATTAAGGAGGAAGAAAAATGAAAAGATTATTTGAAATTCAGCAAGAACTAAAAGTTCCAAAAGACCAAAAAGGATATGGCTATAAGTACAGGTCAGCAGAGCAGATTTTGGAATTGTTAAAGCCGCTTTTGGCAAAACGAGATTTAATCATCAATCTATCCGATGAATTGATAGAAATGGGAACGATTGAAGAAGATTATCAAATCACGGATCAAGTTTTAAACGATAAGAAAGATAAGGTGGTAATGCACGATATTCATTCAAGAGTTTTCATCAAATCAACAGCAACTTTATTTGGTGTTGATGGCAACTTGATTAAGAGTTCAGTTGGATTTGCAGAACTTGACACATCAAAAAATATGGACAAATCACAAATAACCGGTTCGGCATCATCATATGCGAGAAAATATGCCCTAAATGGCTTATTTGGTATTGACAACACAAAAGATGCAGATTCAAAAGAATATCAAGATGCTGGAATTCCAGCTCCATCAATATCAGCTTTAAAAGCACAGATTGAAACATTGGGATGGCAAGACAAAGAAAAAGAAATTCTGGCATCTTACAAGGTTAAATCATTTGAAGATTTATCTCCAAAACAAAGAACTAATCTTGGAAATGGAATGGCATTAGAAATCAAGAAATTACAGAAAGGAGCAAAATAATGAAATATATTCGTGAAACATTGGTATTTGCAAGTTGCCTGCAAGCTGTATTAATCAACGCATTATTATTTAAATGCAACTTTTGGCAAAATTACAACACCACACAAGCCATAATACTTTGGGTTGTTGGAACTTTTGGAATTGCGTTCGCTTTGTATAAATTCCAAAAAGCAATGGCGAAAGGCGGCACAGAATGAAAGAATTAATTAAAGACTTGGAAGAGCATGTTAAGGT
>Ga0326513_10002165_pt1 | contig 14601 bp, 37 predicted proteins | sample 2_2465_0518_D_FD_203654 | JGI IMG/M metagenome (GOLD analysis project Ga0326513, IMG submission 203654) | Bovine rumen microbial communities from UC Davis, California, United States - 2_2465_0518 | ecosystem: Host-associated > Mammals > Digestive system > Stomach > Rumen | place: USA...
AAATGAAAAAGACAATGATTACAGTATTAGTTATCTTAGTAGTATTTGTTAGTGGGATCGGATTTGGTGTACATACAATAATGAATCACATCTATTCAAGAGATGGAATTATAACAGAAGTAAATACAGAAACTAATGAAGTTATTTGGGTTGACAGTGTTGGTCATTGGTGGGCAATAGAAGATACAGATGATTGGATGACTAATGATGGAATAACAGTTATTAATTTTGATATGTTCACAGATAACATTGAAGATGATTACACAATAGAATACAGATACAGTAACAGATGATATTAAGGAAGCGGACGGCGGTCCGCTTCCTCTTTTATTCTAGCATTGGCTGCGGAGGGCGCCGCCGCAGCCCGAAAAATTATACCACGCAGGCAACCAACTTGTCAATAGTAAAAATACACAAATTTTAGAGAAAAAATTTTTTCCTAAAATTTTTTCGTATCAATTGTAATAATAATGTTATAATTAATTATTTTTCTGTAACATGTCAAAAAAGACCTAAAAGTAAATAAAAAAAGTCTATTTTTCTTTAAAACAAGTCAAAAAAGTACCTAGTCAAACAATAGATAATATAGTATAGTTATATCATCGAAAGGAACAAAAAACCCAAGTAAAAAGGAGGACTTTAACATGACAACTACTATGTGGAACGAAGGTATTGCTTATCTTATGAACGGAACTGAAGGCGATTGGATTGAACATAACGGTCGCAAGGTCGAGATCGTGAATATGTGTGGTGGCCGTTATCTCTGCTACGATGAAGAAGGAAATGTAGCAGGTCTTCACCACGAAGAGTGGAGAGCAATGGAGTTCCTCAAAAACTGAGGAACTCCATAAGGAAAAAGGAGCCAAACCGAGAGAACAAAAGGAGGATCGAACAATGACAACATGGTACAGATTAGTTTACAGGAACGGACACAAGGGAGCATGGACAACAGACCTGAAGAGAATCACAAAAGATGCAGATTTTTTCAGAGCAAGGATTGAAACAAAAACTTGCTAAAAAATAAAAAACAGGGCTTGACAAAAGCCAAGCCCTGTGCTATACTTAAATCATCAAAAGAAAGGAGAAACAAAACATGGAAGCAATGCTGAATGAGATGATGGAATGGGGAGCAACAACGATAGAACTGCTTATGGAAGCAGGGCTCACACCTGAAGAAATCGCAGAAGCCTTGGCGGATGAATAATCCGCCATAGGGCACAAAAGACAAGATCGAAAGGAAAGGGAACAAAAATGATCAATATCAGGACAATCAGAAAACTTAATAACAACGATGGAATCACACTTAAAAGCGGAAAGGTTATCGAGTACAAAACAGGATGGCAAGTAGCCATATACGGAGTTGAAGTCAAGACCGCAAGAGAAGCAATTGAAGCGGTCAAGGCATATGGCGGAAACTGTGGAGTTTGGTTCGCCGATGGAATCTACTACATTGATAAGAGTTTCAGAGTAGATACAAAAAAAGAAGCCTTGAGAATTGGCAGAGAACACAATCAGATTTCTATCTTCGGATGGAGCAGAAAAAACCTTGCTTATTGCTAAAGCAAGGTTTTTTATTTTAGGCGCGGACGCTGCCGAAGGCGACGCCCGCAGCCCGAAAAATTTTACCACATGTGAGATGCAGTTGTCAATAGTCAAAATACACAAAATTATTTGTGCAATTTGTATCCCAAAATTAGTTGACAAATACTGACTTTTATAATACAATTAAATCATAGAAAAGAACAAAACCCGATCGAAAGGAGAAAAGTTATGTGGATGGTATACAATGAATTTAGCGAGGAACTTTGCGGAGCAGAGAACGAAAGACAGGCGGAACTTATCGCAAGGCTTTACAATGGAACTTACAGATTTGTAGCAGACCCGTGGAGCATTTAAAAAAAGTTTAAAAAAGGGCTTGACAAAAGCCAAGCCCTTTGATATAATAAACTTAACAAAACAAAGGAGGATCAAAAATGAAAGCATACAAAGTGGAAATTGAAAAATTATCTTGTGACTGGGGACGTTTTGAAGGATGGAAACTTGTAGGATATTACACAAAGAAGAATAAAGCGGAAAGAATGGCTGTCGAGGCATATGCAAATAGAAACCCTATCGACACTGGAAGAACACGCATCACTGAAATTGAAATTGATACTGAGAACTAAAAAGTTCTCAGTATTTTAAAAAAAGTGTTGACAAACAAAACGCCTTTTGATATAATAAACTTAACAAAAGGAAAGGAGATCAAAAACATGATGACACACGAAGAGATGCTTACAAGAGTAATCAGAGTTAAGGGATTTGAACACAGGGACACAATCTGGTTCGCAGGGTGGCTTGAAAGAAATGCGGACAAGCCCTATCAGATTAAGCTGGATGCTATGGAAGCCGCATTGGACAACACCGAATGGGATGAAGAAGAGGACTGAAAAGTCCTCTTTTTTGAGCGGTGCGCGCGCGGCCTCCCAATCCGCCGCGCACCGAGAAGCCATATTATACCACAGATCGAGGTTTTTGTCAAGCAAAATCTGCATGGCAATCTGCACAAAAAGATCCCGAAATCTTTGTGCATTTTACCTATTGCAATTGGCGGTGGGTGTGGTATACTAGAATCAACAAAAGGAAAGGAGGTACCAAGATGAACAGCAAGCACTATACCAAAGACCGCCAGAGACGTGAAGCCATTATCGCCAAGATCGGAACTGGAACTGTTATAAAGGAAGTGGTTGTAGACCGTGGTCACAGAAATGGACCGGAAGTTCATAAAATCACCGATACCGCCCTCATCCTCGTATACAATCAGAGAACTGGAATCCTCGTAACAAAACTCATTGCAAGACCTGCTCAGATTCTTAGATACTATAGGGAAGATGAACCGAAACCGACAAAAGTCGTAGAACTTGCAAGAGTACATGCAAGAAATAAATGGAACGAAATGTAAAAAAGGGGTTGACAAACCTCAACCCCTATTATATAATAAAGATACAAGGTAAGAGAAAAAGGTCTGAATAAGGTTCGATTCCTTACTTACCTAGCGTGGGGTATAGCAGACACCTCCCATAAAGCAAAAGGTAAAATATCTGACAATCCTAGGCTCAGTCAGAGAAAAAGCCAAGTAGTAAATAGTCGCCAGTGGAGAAGTTGAAAATCACTGAGAAACTTCTCGATCTTTTTAAAAAAAACTATTGACACCCTAGATTTTTTATAATATAATAAGATTATCAAAAGAAAGGAATTGATCAAAATGTTAGCAACAAAGACCCCTAATAAGAAAATGAAAAAAGAACATGATAAACAGAACAGAGTTCTCGTAACTTTCAACACTGGGACAAGAATCCATAAGGACAAAAAGAAATACAATAGGACAGATGGAAAGAAAGCCCTTAGAAATTACTTCTAAGGGCAAAAATTTCCTATTGACAAAAAAATTTTTTTATGATATAATAAATTATAAAGAAAAACAAAAGAGGAAGTAAAAATGAAAAATATCAAAGATACTACATGGGATGAAAGAGCCGCTCGTTATAATGAACTGAAAAAATATAGAAGAGATGCGCTCATTACTTATATCAAGGCTAAAATTGCTCTCGATAAAATCGACCTTGAGTTGACACAGATTGAAAATGCAGACAACGGACACTTTATTGAAATCGAGGATGAATAATGGGAGAGACAAAAGAAGAAATCTTAGATGCTTTTATCAAACAAATTATGAAAAATAGTCGCCGTTGTAATCACTGTATGAACTGTCACTATCCTAACTCAGATAAAACTTTTTGTTTCTTTGCCTATGCTTGTTTAACACAGGATTTTGATTATTTTAATGAGGGTGAGGATTAAATCTCCCCTATTTTTTGAACGTCGCGCGGGCGGCGGTGCGCCACGCCCCGCGACGAAATTCCATTATACCACATGCCGCCACATTTTGTCAATTGGCAATCTGCACAAACATTTAACCTAGAAAATCCCGAATTTTGTGCATTATTACTACTTGCAATCTAGGCTAGGGTATGGTAATATTATACTTGTCAAGGGGATGAGGTATCCGCCACCTACATGAACCAGTGGTATCCCCTCTATGGAGTTCGGTATCCGCCACCTACATGAACCAGTGGTACTCCATAGGATCAAATAACCAAGACCGAGAGGAGAAAAATCATGACTATGACTAAATTAGAAATGGCTTTGAATCGTAGAGGACTTGCACTGAATACTGTAGTCTATAAGACTATCACTTCCAGATTTGAACTGCCGTCCGCCACATTCCTCGGATTTTTCAATGGATTCGAGTATTGGCTCGGCTTCCGCTCCAATATTATTTATAAGATTGCATAAGGGGGTATAAAAATGGATTGGCTTTATATAATTTTTACTGCTTGCATTTGTTTCACAACTGTACGGAAAAGTTTAAATGAAGATTCAGACAGTGCTATCTTCGTTTTTCTTACTATTGTATTATTTTTAGTAGGAATGGGAATGTTTCCCCAACTTTTTTCAAGTATTTAAAAGGAGAAAATCATGGAAAGAAAAGAAAAGACTCAGTGGGAGAAAAATGCTATCTATGTTAATGATACATATGGGGCTTATGTAAACTGGGAAGACCGCTTTTATGAGTGCCCCGAATGTGGAGAGCCTATTTATGAAGATGACTGGTCAGAAAGAGAGTTAAGACAATATCTTTGTCCTATCTGTGAAGATGGTGACGGGGATGAAGATTGGTATGATGAAGATGAAGACTTTCTTGACGAGGACTGGGAAGATGAAGCAGATGAAACAGGATTCGACCCTTACATGGGTTGCTACTCCGATGATTGTTAATCCTCTTGAAAATTGGCGGCCGGCGCTCGGTCGCCCACTACCGAGCGCCGGCGAAATTTCATTATACCACACGTAGCCCCATTTTGTCAATAGGAAATTTGAATAAAAATATTTAATTATAAATCCCATAATTTGTGCAATATTCCGGTATTGTATTTCTATTGTAAAGTGCTATAATAAAATCATCAAGAGGAAAGCAAATCAATCACAAAAAGGAGATTAAATTATGAGAAGAGTATGTTGGACACCTGTTAATCAGTACGGCGATGCAATCTTTGCTTTTATTAACATCACTCCGCCCGATGAAGAGATGGCAAGACATAAGTATCTTGCGGAAGAGCCTAAGAAGCGTGAAGAGCGCAAGGCAAAGGCAAGTCCTAAGACTTTGGCAAAAATCGCTGAAATTAAGTCAAGAATGTAAAATTAAAAGAGGTGATAAGAATGAAAATTATACTCAGTTATACCGTTCCTTGTGAAAAAGAAGTTGAAATGACTCCCGAAGAATTTTACCGTTTCCATAGCGGAGAGACATGGGAAAATTACTTCCCCAAAGATAGTTCATCACAAGGATGTCGTCTCTCTGATGAAGCACGAGAAGAATTAAACAACTGGCTTTATTCAAGGACTAAGGGGCGGAGTTAATTTTGACTGCGCCGCGGTCCCCGGCCCGCGGCGAAAAATCCATTATACCATGACCCCAACATTTTGTCAATAGGAAATTCGAACAAATTTTATTTAATAAATATCCCAAAATTTGTGCAATTTACCATATTGATTTTTTGAAGATTATCCATTATACTATATTTACAAGGTAAGGAAAGAAAGGAGAAACAAAATGAACAAGGTATTGGTATTTGACATGGATGGTACACTCGCTGACTTCTACGGAGTTGAGGGCTGGTTGGATGATTTACATGCTAGGAATGTCCGTCCATATGCGGAAGCCCGCCCGCTCGTAGATATGGCAGAATTGAGAAACATCCTGCTCCAGTTACAGGATTTTGGATGGCATGTCGTAGTTACCTCTTGGCTTGCTAAAGATTCTACTAAGGCTTATGACAATGCCGTCAGAACCGTGAAGCATGACTGGCTTGATACTTTTGACTTCCCCTATAATGAACTCCATTTCGTCAAATATGGAACAACAAAAGCGAACTGCACAAGAAAATATGGCGGTCGTCAGGTCCTGTTTGATGATAATGAGAAAGTCCGTAACGGTTGGAACTTAGGTGAAGCCATTGATGCAGTAGACATGATTGAATATTTGAAAGGGCTTCTGTAAGCCCTTTCACCTAAAAAAGGAGGAATAATATGTTACAGATTGAAAGAACGTTAGCCCTTACACTTTCCAAAGAAGAAGCCAAAGTAATCACTCGCTTTTATGAGGATATTAAAGGTTATTCCCTTGAAGATTCTGCTTTTGACATTCTTGATGCTATTGAGAATCGTGCTACCTCTTGGAACACCTATGACGGAAAAATTTCTATCACCTACACCGACTGCGCTGAGGATGAGTAAATCCTCGGCGCGCCGGCCACGGGCCGGCGCGAAAATTCAATTATACCACACCCGAGCCACTTTTGTCAAGAGGAAATTTGAACAAAATTTTTTTCTTAAAGATCCCATTTTTTGTGCATTATTACCTATTGCATTTTTAGGGGGAATATAGTAATATAATACTTGTAAGGAACAACAACCCATTAACAAATAGTAAAGGAGAATAGGATGGGGAAAGTGGACAGGAGAATTAAATATCTTATTGGTCTTGATACGGAAACTTGCAATGGTCTTGTTTTGGAAGATGATAAACTTGACCTTTCACAATCTATCGTGTATGACATTGGTTGGGTAGTTACAGACAAGCGTGGCAATATTTATGAAAAACGTTCTTTCGTTATTTATGAAACTTTTGTCGGTATGAAGGACGTTATGGCTTCCGCTTATTACGCTGAAAAAATCCCTATGTATTGGGAACAGATTAAGAATGGCAGTAGAAAACTTGTTCGCTTTTCTACCATGTATAATATCTTTTGGGAAGATATTAAGAAGTACGGCATTGATACATTTTTTGCTCATAACGCAAGTTTTGACGTAAGAGCATTAAATAACACAATCCGTTGGGTATATAAATCTAAAAAGAGATTTTTCTTTCCTTATAATGCAGAAATTTGGTGTACCCTTAAAATGGCAAGACAGGTTATTAATATTCAGAAAGCCTACACAATTTGGTGTGACAAGTACGAATTTAAAACAAAACATCGTCCCCCTAGAAACCGTTTAACTGCTGAAATTCTTTACAGATACATTACAGGCAATATGGAATTTGAAGAATCTCATACAGGCTTGGAAGATGTACTCATTGAAACTAAAATCCTTGTGCATTGTTTCCGTCAGCATAAAAAAATGGATAAAGCGATTTTTCCTAGAAAAGTCGCTTGACATTTTTCTTAAAAGATGATATACTTTTATCATCAAGAGAAAGGAAAGCAAAAATATGGTTCACACTTTAGAGAATGGCAAGACTGTAAATATCCCCGATGCAGAACTTGCAGAAAACATGAAAGCCCTTGGAATCTCAAAAGAAGAAGCAATTGATATGTGGCTTTTTGATAATGATTACGAGGACAATGAAGAAGTCGATGAAATGACTGTCAAGGCTAAAGCGGTTAAACGCTATGAAAAAGGGGATGCCCCTAGAAAAGCAGTTAAAAAGGAACGCAAGGTTGACGAGGAAAAGAAAGAACTTCTGAACCTTTGCAGAATCCCCATTGAAGGGGCAGGTGGAAATGTTACAAACATTAAGAATGAAGCAGAATTTTCGTTCACATTTGGTAACAATTGTTACACGGTCAAACTTGTAAAGCACCGTCCTCCTAAAAAATAAAAATCAGCGGATTGCACAAAAGCAGTCCGCTATTTTTGTGCAAAATTTTTTTAATTTGGGTATTGACAAATGCAGCGGCCAGTGGTATAATGGCGGGCCGCGCACGAGGGTGCGCGGCCGAAAATTCCATTATACCATACGTCAGCCATTTTGTCAAGTAAAAATTCATCGGCATTTTGCACAAAATTTTTCCCAAAATTTATACTTTACAAACAAAAAAAGTTTTGATATAATATATTTACAAGGTAAGGAAAAGAAAAGGAGAAAAAAATGAACGTTGTTATTATTGTCTTTTTGGTTCTGTCTATTTTTTGCACTGGTTGGATAAAGGTTAATGATTATAAGACTAACTTTAACTGGTGCGCATTTCTAACATTAATTTTTTATCTTATTAAGATTTTTGTTATTGACAAATAAAAAATCTTGTGTTATAATAAATACAAGATAAAGAAAGAAGTACAGGACAAGGGGCTGATGCCAAAGGGTACGGTCGAAAGTCTTAGGAAATTTCAAAAATCTTAAAAAAAACTGTTGACAAACAAAAAATCTTATGATATAATAAATACATAAGATAAAGGAAAGGAAGTGAACAACATGAGAGACCCTCCGATATAAGCCCATTGAATTGAGTCCCTTGATGGGCATGGGACTTAGAAAAAAAAATAAAAAAAAAGTATTGACAAACTAAAAAAAATAAGATATAATAAATATAACAAATAAAGAAATAAACAAAAGAAAGAGGTGTTTACTATGGCAAACAAGATGACTTACGCACAGGCAATCGACAACGCAATCGCTGGCAACATCAATGAGGAAGTGCTTGAGAAACTGGAAGCACTGAAGGTTCAGCTTGCAAAGCGTGGTTCGGGTAAGAAGGGTCTGACCAAGACCCAGAAGGAGAATGAGGGACACAAGGCAGTTATCCTTGAGAACCTCAGAACCGAGGTCGATGGCATGACTGCCACTGAGGTGGGTAACTCCATCGCAGTAACTTGTCAGAAGGCTTCCGCCATTCTTAATCAGATGGTCGAAGCAGGCACTGTCCGCAAGGACAAGGTAGGTAAGGTCGTCCGCTTCTATGCGGTCGACTGACCTACTAGGGTACTGGATTCGGTGGGGTTCGATTCCCCACCTACCCTATCAATTTTCGATATTTGGTTTCCTCCTTTCTTGTGTGGGCACCCCTTCGGGGGTGCTTTTTGTTTGGCGCGCGGCCGTCGACCCCGCGCCATTTTTTGTCAATACTGGAATGTTGCATAAATTTTTAACCCACTTTTTGTTTATTTTGACTATTGTATTATTCCCATAATCTGATATACTAATATCATCAAGAGGAAAACAAAACAAAAAAGGAGAAAACAATGGCTAGAACATCTTATGAGGAACGTGGTGCTAAATTCGCAAGATACCTTTTCAAGACAATCTTCAAAGGTTGCAGAACTCTTGGTCAGTATAGGGATGCTATTAATAAGTACAATAAAACTCATACAAGAAAATTGGTTTGGAAGCATGGTGCTTCTCGAATCGCCATTATCCGTTCTGACTATGTTATTAAAATTGAATATGGCACTGGAAAAAACTGGGCAGGGGGCAACAAGTCTGAAAAGGAAATTTACGACCTTGCCGTGAAAGATAAGATGGAGCATCTTTTTGCTAAAACTACTCTTATCAAAATCAACAGTAGAGTTATTTCTATTATGCCCAAGGTCAACCACATCAGAAATTATGACAGATGGTGGGAAGATTATTGCACTGATACTGAGCGAGCATGGCTTTGGAATCATGTTGCGGACTTGCATAGAGGAAATGTAGGTTATAAGAGAAATAAGATTTGCATTGTGGATTATGCCTATGTAGCATAATCCACTGAATGAATAAAAGGAAAAACGGCGGCGTTGCTATCTTGACTGCGCCGCGAGCCTTGTCTCGCGGCGAAAATTTGTCAATACCGGAATGTTGCATAAATTTTTGGTGCAATTTTTGGTTATTTTACCTATTGTGTTATTCCTATAATTGAGTATAATTATAATTACAGGAGGAAATAAAATGTATAAAACTATTTGGGCAATTAAAATAGACGGTACTGAAACTGTTGAATTTACTTATTATCATTTTGGGAAAACGCCTAAATTTCCTTCATGGTACATGGAAGAGGGTTATTGGTATGAGATTGAAATGCTTTGGAATTTTAAATTAAATATTAGCATAAAAACTTTTTGCAAATGTCTTTTTCATAATTATATTATTAAATAACTATTGACAAATAAAAATAAATTTGCTATAATAGAATTATCAAAAGAAAAGGAGAAAACAAAATGAAACTTACACACAAAGAGGTCAGTTATATTTTAGGATTAAAAAAGAAGAAATTTGACTGGGCATCAGATTGGATGTTTGAAGGAACTCTTGAAGAAACTGATAGTGGATACGGTTATCATCTTACTATCTATTTAATTAAACCTGTTTATTATGTTATCCGCCCTATTCTTACTCCTTTTTTCTTTATTTATCTTGTTTTAAAAGAGGGAGTAGGAGAAGCCAAAGAAGATTTAAAAAGAGAATGCGGAAGAGATGTTGTTCATTTCTATCTTCATAAATACGAATCTACCAGTGAACAGTATGAAAAAGCCAAATCTATAGAACGGTTAAAAGGAGCATAAAAATGAGTAAATTTAAGATTGAAAGAACTGTTGCACTTTCTATTCCTGCTAGTTTTCAGAGAGAATTAGCAGAGTTTTCTGAAATTTTAGAAAAAGAAGGTCTTGATTTTCATCTCTCTGAAATTATTGAAACTATTATCAATAAGGCATCTAAAACAGATAAATTTGAGTATTCTACAAATGTTGACACTGTTTATATTCAGTATAGAGAGGAGGAATGAAAATGAGTATTTTTGAACTGTTGTGGATTATTTTTATCGTTTTGAAAGTTGTTGGTTTAGTTGATTGGTCTTGGTGGGCAGTTTGTTCTCCTATCCTTTTTGAAATTGGAATTTTTATCATTCTTCTAATTGCTGCTTATCTTCCTTTTGATTTCTGTAACAAATGGTTTAAAGACCATGATTACACAGACTTTTGGAAGTAATTCTGCGGGGCGCGAGCCTCGCCTCGCGCCGAAATTCACTATTATACCACACGTCGCACTTTTTGTCAATAGAAAATTTGCACAAATTTTCATCCCCATAATCCCATAATTTTAGTTATTATTACCTCTTGCAAAATCAAAAAAAATTTTATATAATATATTTACAAGGTAAGGGAAAGAAAGCCGAATGTCAAGGCGGTTAGCACATCCCAAATTTAGATAACCATGCGCATGTAAATCTTGAAAAAAAGGCTTGACTTGTAACTGTTAATCTGCTATAATAATAATTGTTAAAGGGTTGCCATGAGGTAGGAATTTAGTAGGCGCCCTAATGTTTCCGATAGACAAGGATGACAACCTTTTAACAATTAAAAAAATAAAAATTTCATATTGACAATTTAAAAATCTTATAGTATAATAAATACATAAGATAAAGGAAAACAAAAAACATTTTAAAGAAAGAGGTGTTACTTATGGAGAAACTTACTTACGCACAGGCAATTGACATGGCAATCGAGGGCAAGGTTGACGAGGCAGTTATCGAGAAACTCGAGGCTCTTAAGGTTCAGCTTGCCAAGAGGGGTAGTGGTAAGCATGGTCTTACCAAGACACAGAAAGAGGGTCTGGAACTGATGGAGCGCATTGTCGAGGTGCTTGCGGATGCCGCTGATGGTATGACTGCTACCGAGGTCGGTGATGCGGTAGACATCAAGTGCCAGCGTGCGAGCGCACTGCTGAAGAAACTTGTCGAGGACGAGCGTGTTCGCAGGGACAAGCAGGGCAAGCAGGTGAGGTTCTACCTTGCTGATGAGGTAGAGGTTGAGGTAGAGGGGGAGTGATTCCCCTCTGACCCACAGGGCGGAGCAAAATCCGCCCTGTTTTATTTTCGGCGCGCTCCTGGCGAACCGCGCCGAAATTTTTGTCAATACTCACAATGCACAAATTTTTCATCCAAATTTTGGTTATTTTGCTTATTTACATTATCCCATTAATCAATTATAATATATTTATCAACAAGAGAGAGGAAAACATAATGACAATTCGCAAATCAACTGAAAAAGATTATATTTCTATCATTCGTAGCATCCAAAATAAAAAAATTGGATATATTACACCAAATCTTATCAAAAAAGATATTGAAATGGGTCGTCAGTATATCATGATTGATGATTTTAGTAAGATTATTGCAATGCTTTCACTTGTTTATGAACCTAACTTCAATTATTATTCTATGAAAAGATTGTGCGTTCCTAACAAAAAGAATGGCGGAAAGGGCTATGCAACAATGATGCTAGACTATGTTTCACATCAGACGACCGCAAAAGTTGGTTGTACTCCTTGGGCAGATAATAAAGCAATGCGACAGATTTTAACTAAACTTGGTTTCACTCTTGAATATATTTTTGACGGAAAATGGTGCTTTTATTCAAAAAAAGGTATTGACAACAATTGTTTATTTTGATATAATTAATTTATCAACAAGAGAGGAGAAAAGAAAATGGATTTTACAGAAATTATCAAGGCTATGGAAACTATGACTGATGCACAGATTGCATCTATTCAGAAATCTGCGGATGGTATCATGAAAGTAAGAGATAATGAGAGAAAAGTAAAGGCAATTCAGAATTTTAAAGAAGCCTTCGCCGCTCTCTGTAAAGCAGGGGTATACGTTTCTATTGAATATGAGGATGAAGACTATTGCGGTAATATTTATATCAGTGCAGTAGAGCAGTTTGATTTTTCTTAAGGGGGGTAATTTAAATGACAAATATTGAACTCTACAACACTATTGAACAGGCACAGCGGGTTTTGGTTGAAAACTGGGGCTACCAAGGTAAAGTAGTTATTGCCCTCGCTTTTCAAGAAAAAAAGTTTGATGGTGATATGAAAACTTTTTTGAAGTTCTGTACTGCATGTGGTGGTAACTGGGGTGGTATGTTTCTCACCGGCGTCCGCGACCTCTACCCTAAAGTTTGGGATGCTATTCCCGATGATATGGGAGTTTTCGCTTTTGATTGTATTTGCAGTCTTTTGATTCTACTTGGAGTAAGAACATGGGAGTAAGAATTTGGTGGCACGTGGCCGCCCTCCACGCGCCACTTTGCATATCAATATCTAAGTTGCACAAAAATTAAATGCGTTTTTTGTTTAATTTGACTATTGTTATTTTCCCATAATCTGATATAATAACATTATCAACAGAAAGGAAGTAAAATAAAATGAAGAAATGGGCAGTTGCTATTTTAAAGGTTGATAATTCTTTAGATTGTTTTTCAGTTTATGCAGAAAATAGAGAAGAAGCAGAAAAAAATGCGGATGCAACTATTGCAGACCATTTTTCGGGTGCAGAGATTCTTGATATTATACCTTATAAAAAGGAATTAAACGAATGACAAGATACAAAATTTTTCTTATTAATACTTGACAACTTCTTTATTATTTGATATAATAACATTATCAACAAGAAAGGAAATAAAAAATATGAAGTACATTTGGTTTATCTATAACGGTTATCTTGGTCCGCATTATCCAACTGAAAATATCTTCTATGATACAGTAGAAGATGCCTTTGAAGCAGGTGTAAGATATGGATACAATCCTAATCAAGTTGGAGTGGAAATAATTAGTCCTTGGTATGATGAGGAAACACATGAGTTGCTTGGTACAGATAATGTGGCTATTATAATTAATCCCACTGAAAGAGTTTTTGAGGATGAGGAGGAATAAAAATGGTAGTAAAAGTTGTTGATATTACAAATATGTCCGAAAGCGAATTGGTAGACCTTCTTACTTGGGCTTCTGAAAATCTTTTTAATGTAGTAGTTGAAGATAAGGGGGAAGAAGAAGTAACTCATATTACATTTTTTAAAGAGGATTAAACATGGGAAAGAAAAAGTATTTTATTAATATTGTTATTCCTTATGAAGTAGAAGATGCTTCTAATGAAAATGAAGCCATTGATATTGCAATCGAAATGTTTCATTGTGATACTCATCCCAATTTTAATATTGAAGTAGAACAAACAGATAATGAGGAGGATTAAAAATGGCAAAAGTATATATTGAAGGTAGTTATAATATTGAAGGAGTTTTTGATGTTCCCGATAAAATTATTAATTCTAAATCTTTTGATGAATGGCTTTTTGACAGAATTAGTAATAATCAGTTAGTAAAAAAATATTCTGAAAATTTTAGTGAAGAATTTCAGTTAAAAGCACTTGACAAGCGGCCGCCGGTTGTGGTATAATAAAGGGTTGAGCATTTGCGACGGCGCGCGGTCGCAGACCCGCGCCGATTTTACCACAAAACCCACGCAATGTCAAATTTTTTTTCACAAAATTCTGCACAAATTTTTTTCATAAAATCCCATAATTTTTGTGCAAATTGCCAATTGACCGCATTGTTCTAGTGTGGTATAATAATAGGGGGACGCACTTCGCTTTAACGCGGTAACGCGTTACTTCGCTAAAGTGGTCCCGCCGCGTCCGCAGACTTTAGCGCGTTGAAGTGTAGAAGTTTAACGCGCTAAAGCGGTGAAGTGGGCTAATGCTTTTACGCACTAGCCCCTATAGGGCCCTCGGGTCCAGACCGAGGGCATATGCGACCCGCTGCCGCATCGAGGGATCAGATATATGGCAGCAGGGTTTGAATCGGCAGCGGGCATTTGACATTTTTAAAAAAATATGGTATAATTAAAAAAACAGGGTTTTTTACGGCAGCAGGATAAAAAGAAAACACGCGTGTGCGTGTTCAAACTGAGTGAAGTATAATGTGATGCAGGACGCGGTCGGTCGCACCGCACCTCCCCAATTTTCA
>Ga0326513_10002166_pt1 | contig 14598 bp, 24 predicted proteins | sample 2_2465_0518_D_FD_203654 | JGI IMG/M metagenome (GOLD analysis project Ga0326513, IMG submission 203654) | Bovine rumen microbial communities from UC Davis, California, United States - 2_2465_0518 | ecosystem: Host-associated > Mammals > Digestive system > Stomach > Rumen | place: USA...
GTCGGATTCGCTAATATTGTACAATTATGTAATTCAAATCTATTGCTCAGTGCATAGAGATGAGTATGCACAATCAAACATTTTATCAAAAATTACACAAATGTAACGTTGATAGGGTGTATGATTTGACCGTTGTACACCCTGGAGTTAAACACAAATTGCACACACTAATATGTACTACGAACAATGCACAAATGGTGAACAGGTGATGCTGCGTAAATCCATTTGGTTGCATACATTCGTGGTGCATATTGTGGACTAAACACATCTTGGTCAACAGTGAAAGACCACTGTAGATGTGTGGATTCGCCCGTGTGTGCTAGTCTCAGCGGATACGGAGACGATAATGTCGTATCGGATAGCGATGAAATCGCTAGGGAGAGCGATGCTGGTCTGTACTCAGCAACTCTCCCGCTTTTTTGTTTGAATATTCATAATACTCATAATATTACATGCTGTGTTTTTCATAGTTGTCCACACAGCGGTGTGACAGATAAACTACAGTCTGTGAAGATAGTAGTTTTCTCTTGATTATTCACTAAAACGATATACATTATGAAATCAGTCAAAGCAGTATTTATAGCTGTTAAACTAGCAGCTGTATTCGGTGTAGCATTTCTATCATTCACGTTCTGTGGTGATATGTTTGTTGCTACAATGGTTGTACTGTTCGCATTGCTCGCCATGACAATGCAGCATGAACAGACGGAAGCTGAATGGATGGACTACGTCCATGAATTGGACGAGTCTGATTCTTCATCAAGGGAGCATTAACACTCCCTTTTGTTTGATTATTCACTAATACAATCAAGTGTATGAATAAATATCAACTAAATCCCAATTACAGCGTTCTAATGGCCATATTGAGCGCTATTACATGTGTTTGGGTTATCACACTATTTATATAGATGTGGTACGAAAAGCAGCCAGTTGTCGTAGCTGGTAAACAATATGTGCGTGAAACGACCAAATGGCCAGGTCATAAGCACGTCGTTAATCTTCCTGTAGACTACGAATAGGAATAATGCAGACTCCTCACGCTGTAAAGATGAGGCCCTCAATTGAAATCAATTCACTAAAAACAAATATTATTATGGCAAGAGTATTAAAAGACGGAGAAGGAACATCTCATGCTGCAATAAAACAGTTTAAAGAGAGATGTCAACATTACATTGATTCATGCAACATTGCATTGAGTGGAGATTTCGACTCTAGTGAGGCAAATATCTATATCACACATATCATGTCTGAACATAATTTTAGATATTGATATGCGTAAGAGATTTAGTCTTAATGCTGTGGCATCATCAGATGGTGACCACACAAGAGTTAGTCACGACCGTAAAGCCAACGCCACTGGCAGGTCGGAGTATGCATTCTGTGGACACAAAGTTATTATAACAAATAACAATGTGTTCAGAGATGGTAATTGGATTGGTCATTTATACATAGATGACAAAGGTAACAAATGGGTTTATGGCCCAAAGAATAAAGGTGAAATATTAACAATATCAATTTAATATCACCAGTCCAATCTTGAAAGCCAAACACACTGGTTCGTGAGAATAGGTGTGTTTAAACTATTTAAACATGGTGTCATCGTTCAGCCTCCTCGTTGGCGACACTGGATACACAGCATATGCTCAAAGATAATTTCAAGAGAGTGTGCTTGAACTAATGAACAAAATCGGCAGTCTGAGTTGTACATAGGACTGCACACGCGTGTTGGGGGTAGATGGTTTGAATTCAGGCGCGCCATATATGGCGGGGCGAACATCACTACTCCCACTTTTCTATTATATTGTCATGTGCAAAATAGATATAGTCTAAAAAGCCAAAATTATATACATTGTGAAATGTGTATAATTTATTAAGGGGAGAATTACTGTTAGCGTATATATACTTATTTAGTCATATTTCGGTTAGAGATAGTAGTGTTCTTATCATAGTTTGCAGGCTATCGTGTTAGCCGCTCCCCTTATTTTTATTTGAAATCAATTCAACTAAATATGAATGACATTAGAAAATTTCATCGCTGGAGTATTAGTGGTAATCGCATTCTTGGTGTTAACAGCATCAAAAAAGCGTTAATACTAGTATTGTTCGTCCTACTAGGTGGGATGACAGCACAAGCTCAAGAAGTTATCCGCAAGGGTAACACATTTGAACAGGTCTCCAAGAAAAAGCAGAAGGAGACGTACAAACTAACGCAATATACATATATTGCAAGTGATGGGACTAAATATCCTATCTACATCTCTGAGAAAGGAAAGTATTTTATTTTCCGTAAGTCTGCAAAAACTGGTAAAGAATACCGTCAATATTTGCCAGAAATAACTAAACAACTATCAAAATGAAGTACGGTCAAATTGGAAACAAGAAGATGTCTCTTATGCCTAAATGGTTAGAGAACCTTCGTAATTTGGTATTCTCATTTGTTGTGTTTGTACTTGTGTTTGCAATCATATGGGTGTTCTATGTTGTACTAGAAATTACGCACATATGAGTAGACATAATAAATTCTTAGAGCAGCATGGTTGTTTAGCTGTGCTGCTCTTAGCTCTGATAATAATTGTGCTTGTGTTCGCAGTATATCACTGGGTACACAATGGTTATCCTGTATTATATCCATACATTAAACGGTAGTATTATGTGGAAGCCAGGTCAGATTGTAACAATCAACGGTGTTGTGTATCGCGTAAAACGTAATCGTGACATTATAGGTACTTGTGAAAAATGTGCACTTAATATACGAAACATAATACCAAAGATACCATGGAGAAGCGCGTCTTGTATGTGGAATGACTCTAAAAAATATCCTCTGTCAGCGCATAGTTATCTTGTACGATTATCACCAGTAATAGTGATGAAATAACCCCAAGTCCTAGAGGGGAGTTCTAGGCGTGTAAATAATCCATTAAATGTATCAAACAGTGGAAAAAAGATTTCAAATGAGAGCTGAAGGTATTAATATCTCAGCCATCGTAGTGCTCACACCAAGTGAGCAGGATGTTCTCGAGTGCAAAGATCTCGAGAAGAGTATCAACAACATTGCTACTGATTTACATGTAGCATGGGCAGTAGAGACGAATGGCAACATCGCCACAGCCACAGTCTCAAAACAATACGGCCCAGTGGTTGGGGATGAGCAGTCTCACGAAGTAGAGATAGCTGCTACTAACTTTATGAGTGGTATAAGGAAATTACATATTCCTTGTGCTACAAAAGACCCTAAGGAGTCAGATGATCACTCAGTGATCGAAGAAGAACTAGCATTTGCTAGAAGTATTCTTGACAGTACTTGGGATGAGACAGAAGAAGAGATGGGCATTAAAGGTGCGAAGATAATCGCAGAATGCAAATCTCTACCTATTTGTATACCTTGTGGTCAAATCTCTAAAGCTATGCTGCGTCGCATGTTCGAGTCTTACGTAAAAGTGTACGGTCATGAGCACGAGTAAGGCTATAAACCAACAGAATCCACCGCTTCCTAAAAAGAAGCGTGTGGATGCTCAAGGTAACGATCGTAGACGATTTATTGTCAAATCTGGCAACGCCACTCTAATTATTGCATCTGGTATAACTACCAATGGATGTACTGTATTAGAGAAAACTATTCGTGATTGTATTACCAAACTTGGTGGTACATGTGAGTGTTCATTTAAAACTATTATGTGATGAAAATTGTACGTCGCAAAATGAAGCAAGGTGGCACTATTGGTCGCTATATTGCTATTACTCGTGAAAATAAACAAGGTGTTTTTGCGAGATATGTTGGAGAGAAATCTGAATTCTGGTTAGCTGAAAATCTTGATAACTATAAAGAAATAAAAGTTATTAACTGTAATATCAGCATAATAGAATTTAACTGTCTAAAATTTGCAGTACAGTTCTTTCATATATGGGCTCCTCGTTGGAAGACCATAGTAGAACAACAACCTGAGATTATACGCTTTTATGCAAAGAATCAAGGTTTTCTCTATGTGTGGCCTAATCTAATAAAGAAAAAGGTGCTTAACAAAGCTCCTCAAGTATATATTGAGATAAAACAGAGGCTATATGAGTCAGACGACAAATAATAAGATTGATCCAGGCTTCTGGATTGGTCTACTAATGATTGCAGCTATACTATATTTTCAGCATAGCTGTGAGAGAGGAGGTGTTGTACCTTGAGTAAATTAGTACCAGGTCGATTAACTAAAGTCGATGGAAAAGTATTAAGATGCAAGAAACGTGAATATGGATGCAATGGTTGTGTTTTAAACGACCTATTATTGTGTCCTAGACTCTCAAAAAACCGTCAAAATCAGCCAAATTGTATAGAAGACGGTGTAATATTTGTAAGACCCTATTAGGTATGTAGTCATAAAAATAAGGTTTTTAGTTATCGAGAGAGCCACAGTTCGTGAGAATAGTGGCTTTCAATTTAAATGCATAGAAATCAGCTAAAGCGGAAACCTCAAGCCCGCAAGTCCAATCGATGAAATAGTGTACAAAAACCAGGGATAGTTGGGTAGTGTGAATCCCAACAACAAGTTAAATCTACCGATGAAAATTCTTAACTTGGATGAGAATATATCGCGGCATAGCACTATTAGAAGAAGACGAATGATGAGAGGGTGCATTGACGAATGTTCAGTCATGGTCGGAGTGAGACTCAAAAGGAAGCCGACACCTAAATGGGTATATACATCCTTGTTTGCCGAGGGGAAATCGGCTATCCCCACAGTACGTAGCTAGACGTGGTCGCGAAGACAGCTGTGGGTGACAAGAATGGCATATTAGTTTAATTTACGTATGTTGCGCGTTGTGAAACGCGGCGCTTGCACAACTGCTATTATTCCATGATATTTGATTCTATTTTACTCTTTTGTCGTGAGACAAGACGTAAAAAGTGCAAGCGTTTCTTGAGATATTACTTAAATTCAATTATATGATAACATTGCTACTGGTAATAGCATTTTCTGGTCATTCTTTTGATGTTGCAGCTGAAGTATGTACAGAAGCTCGTACACTTGAGCAGAGTATGTATTGTATTACAAATGCAGCGACCGAAATTGCTGTAAGTGATGTTTGGCTCGAGCCAGTCCATGATAGCACTACATGGCCGAGTCCCGAATGTGCTCAAGTAGAACGTACTGCCTGTGACGACAGTACACAAGACGGACCTTACTTTAAATGAGTGATGTCTTATTCGCTTGTTCGCATTAACCAAACAGGACAGAGTATATGGACGCTCTGTCCTTTTTACATGTATTTGTTTTGTTTAATTAATATATCAAGGCTTATGAAAGTAAAATTTAGTCCAGGAGCAACTAAGCTCCAAGTAGTCAAAGTTCTAAAAGAAGAGCTCCATCTTGGTCTTAAAGAGGCTAAAGATATGGCAGACGCTTGTGAATTCGAGTGTTACGATACAGAATATCCACACTTGAAGAAAAAACTTGAAGAAGTGGGTGCAGGAGAATTCCGTAGAGCTGACTAAAAATAATCCCCGAGGGACGTGTGTAGTGCGTCGTGGTTTGGAGGTGTCGTACGTTGCCATACGATATGTAGGGGATTTTAAATTGACTCTTTTGGGTTATAATTAACATATTCGTTTAACATCTTAAAACATTTATCAAAAATGAAAGATTTTCTGAAATGGGCAGGAGCATTTATTGCTATTGTAATCCTGTCTACGTTGGCGACTCTCGCCGTCATCAAGGTAGTTGGTCATAAGATCCTACCTCAAACATTCGATTCATCTGTGGTGACAGCTCAGGTGAGTGACAACAGCACTGAAGTGCTGACATCTCTGACAGACGTATTTCAGTTACGTCAGGTAATGATTGACGAAAGTCGCATCGACAGTACATTCTTGGCAATGCCAGATGGGCCACTATCCAATGTAGTATCAGTATTACTGAAACGTGGAGGACCAGTAACTAAGGATGAGATTGTAAACGAGTACATTGCAGGACGGAGTGTGTATGATAATTTACCACCCAATACCACTCAGACTCCTACAGTTCAATCTGATGCAACGACAACGACAGACCCTATCGCAAGTATTTCACTGGAAAAAGTGGGAACGACTACGGTGACGGAGGCACCGCAAACCAGGGTCGTAGAAAGAGAATCGCCGCCCTCTAAGGACACAGTTATCAACGGTAAAAAATATAAACAGGTTGAATAGCTATGAAACATGCGGTGATTATTGTCTATGATGGAGAGTATCCATCAATGGGCGCACAACAGGCATCAGCTGCCGCAATAGCACAGTATGGATTTATCCATGATCTAGAGAAAGTTGAGATGTATGTTCTCGATGAAGCTGCTATTGTCACAGCTATTGCCGGCGCTGCTATTAAGGCAGCAGCCGTTAAGGAAGAAACTGATGAAGAGTGGGCTATTCGAATCATATATGCAGAGTTCAAAGATTCTTTGATAACTGCCGATTTCGAAGAGTTTACAACATCTCTAGCTGTTAAGCTGGCTGTAGAGCTGGCTGCTAACTCTGATTTGGTTAGGGCCGTCCGTATACTAGCAAAAGAGGGAGCTGAACAAGCTATCTCTGATGAAGTTAAGATCAAATATGGTCTTACACAACGTGTATTCCAATCTATTCGTAGAACGTTGAACCTAGTATGTCAAGGACGTCACATCATTTTCCGATAAATCGTGTGAAAGCACGTCACAACAACGCTATCCCTTACAAAAGGGAGCGTTGGAGTGTAGAGAAAGAAATAAGAATAGGCGACGTAGAGATAACTATCGAACGCCGCAAGTAATTAACAATTTAAATTCATAAATCAATTATGGCAAACAAAAATGACAAGAAAGTAGGCATCGTAGATGTCAACGAAGACAACTTCGAGGAGCATGTAAACAGTGTTGGTAAGTTCACAGAGGAGGAAATTGCTCTGGCCAATGAGAACGAAGCTAAGGAGATCAAGGAGCGTAAGGCTCGTGATTTCAACCACGCTAAGTACAAGACTTCTTATCAGAAGATGCGTATTGTAGCTGACTGTGTATACTCGAAGAAGGCCATGGAGGCTCAGAAGAAGGCAATGAAGGCTATCGACGCCGAGTTTGAGAAGATCAAGAAGGGCGAGATTGACCTGGTTGACTTCGAGGCTGCCCGCGATAAGGCTATCGATGAGGCTATTAAGGAGGTTAAGGAGCTGGGTAATGCCCGTCGCACCAACATCCGCAAGCTTCAGGAGCAGTATCCTAACCATTGGTCATATTCATGGGACGATCCGTTCCAGCGCTTGAATCGCGCAATTGAAGACAATAAAAACCTGCGATAAGCGAGTGCCTTGTGCCAGTGCTTATAAAAGTGGTGTGAATGAAGGGAGAGACCATGTGAGGGTCCTACCACTACGAGGGTGAATTGACATTCTGTACAAGTGCCAGAATATGAGAGAGGACGATACTACTAGTGGAAGTGTTTTTGTATAACTAGGCTATAAATAGACCAATATTTGGCATTTGCCAGCTCTTATTGGTGATATAGGTGTTTTCTTAAACTATATGGAAGCTAGTAGGTCCTCTTTATGTTATGAGTGCCAGTATGCAGGTAAGCAGCGCACTAACGCTGTCTAAATATATTAGTCTACTGATCAAAATATTATCTTGTGCGTGCCATGTGCCGGTGCTACTATAAGGAATCCTCATGTGCGAGGTAAATAGACACTGCAAGATGTATCAAAAATGTATGCCATATACAATACGCGTGCCTTGTGCCAGAGTATAGTCAATGTGGGGTATTTAAGTGTGAAAATAAGGCAATCTAAGCCGTTTGAATGCTTGAGTGGAGTAGCTATCCACAAGAGTCCTAAAAACAGCTCAGAGAGCCTGAAAATAGCCTTAAATCGAATTTTCTAACTGATCATTAGAAGATTCAGCTAAGTTGCAGAGTAGTATTAACTTTTATACTCATTTTGTTAACTGCAACTAAGAAAATCTTAGCGTGACTGAGGTATTTACGTAAGACGCGGGTTCGAATCCCGCCGGGTCCACTTTAGCAGGTACCGCAACCTGATATTACCGCGATGATGAACAAACGGTTATGTTCATTACGCACGCTCTCGAAAGAGAGCAACCGGGCTCGATCGGATTAGATTGCGTAAGGAAGTAAAGTCATTAAGCGCTTTGATATACAATTTAAACGGCGATATTAACATCGTTGACTACACGGGTCTCAAGGAGGTTGCGTGAAGTCGGTGTTCCCTACCTAAATGGGGAGAGTGAGTTATATCAGTCTGGTTTAGAACTGCGGCCAAAAGCCTGCAGGGTCGAGGGTTCGAATCCCTCACTCACTCCTAGCGTGTCGTGAGACACTCGTTTGGTGAATAGTAGCCAGTCGTGAAGTATAGTAGCGGCTGGCGTAATTGGATCATGGTGTAATGGTAACACAAGAGGTTTTGGTTCTCTCATTGTGGGTTCGAATCCCGCTGATCCAACAATATGTTAAACAACACAGGGTACCGACAGATGCTAAGGGATAGACTCCCTCGCTATGTCAGCGATGCACTCAAGTGGTGCAAAGCCAAGGAAGCATGGCTTGACCATGTTTATAAGAACTTCATATGGTTGTACAAAGACAACAAAGAACGGCTTGCGGAGACGAGACGCGTTCTTGGTTATCATGATGACACAAAACTACCACGTGAGTTCAAATTTGAGGATACTATCGATTGGAAGAATCTTATTGATGCTAAAAACATCAAACAACAAGATCTTACAGTCGATCATGCACAGTACTGGTTAAATGTGTATCGCTGGGTATCCTGGTTCACTAAAACCGTCCCCAATATAGAGGACGATTACAATTCTCTTAAGAAGAAAGGATTTGTCATGGCTACTATTAAGCATACACTAATGCTCAAATGGTTTAAATGGCTATTTCCAACAACGGAAGATAGCGCCAAGACAATCGAGAAGAAAAACAAGGATATAAATGCTATTCTTGATTATCTTATCGACTGTTTTGAAAATCGTAATAAGAAATGATGATAAGCGTATTTTCCAACTTTTTGGACCCGTTAATTGAAGCGGGTTTGCTACGAGACGTGGATCAAACAAGAATTAGTGCTCTCTATGAGGAGCTGCGTATCGCATACAATCAAGGCGCAGATGGTATTAGAAACACGACACGATTGTTTGTTCCTTACTACGAACAAGATCCGGATAAATTTGACGATGATTTATACTACAAACTTCGATCTAATGAGCGACTGTTTGGCCTAGTTAAATGGTTTAATGAGAAATTCATACCAGAATTCCCACATATGAAGCAGGCAACTGTACGTGTGAGGGTGAAGATATTTAGGTCAAAACTAGAGAAGCTTATGGATGAGGGCTGTGTAGATAATGAAACAGCAGTCAAATTATATCTGAACCTTGTTGAATCTTTACAGAACGAAGAACGTTGCATGTTCCAAGAACAAGCAGACGATCTACCGTTCTAGGGTAGCCCTTTTAAGGTAGTCTTTGATGACAGCTACCCACTACCCTCAGGTCCTTATTACTGAGGATTATTAGTCCGATTATTGTTGATGAAAGCTAACACTCCACGTATTACAGAAGAGGAGATAGCTCTTATCAAAAGTGCTCAGGCTGGCAATATGCAAGCCTTTAATAAACTGTATTATCGTTATCAAGGGTTCACAACGAACATCTTATATCGATACATCAAAGACTTTGATGAATCTAGAGAGATTAACAACCTCGTATGGTGTACAGTTTATGAAAAACTCTCTAAGTTTGTTGACTATTCATCGTTTGGTGGATGGTTAAGGATACTAACTAATCACATTGCTGTCGATTACCTACGTAAATTGAAACCCTCTGTATGTGTTCCTGAACCCTTGGATTGTAGCCAAGTACAGGAATCTGACGGTGAGGAGACGTCGGCCGACATTGCTTCTTACAATCAAATACTTGAGGTTATTAGACAATTTCCCGAAGACGTTCGTAGGATCTTCGAATTGCATTACGTAGAGCATTTAACGGTAGCTGAGATTAGTGAGATTACCAAGATTCCTGACGGTACGATTAAATCGCATCTGAGCAGGAAACGTAAACTTATTAAAAAACTTCTAAAATTATGATGACTTTATTGACTGCACTGGCTGTCTTTGCAGTAATTGGCGCTATCGTTGGTATCGCTCGTTACAACGAAGATGAAGCCTTAGGCTGGAAGCTGTTCGTCTCATTCGTAGGAGGCGCACTAGCGGTTACTGTAGCATCTAAGATGCTTAGCAGTGACAAGAAGCAGAATAATGTTGTCATGGTTGAAAAGTCCCCCATGCAGGTGGCCGAAAGTATGCCGCTGCTTAGTGCAGTTTTGGCAGACATATCTTTCGTGCCAACTCTGCGGGAGAAATCCCCAAAACCTGCAGGTAAGGAATTGGCTTTCAATCAGAACAATGTTATTCTAAGTGAAGTCCATCGCAAAGCGCGTGGACAACCACAATGGGAAATGTATTTCAGTGATAGTTGACTGGTCAACTTACACTCCAAAACAATACCCAAAGAGAATGACTTATCACGGGCTTAGTCAACCCAGAGTAATTAACAATTTAGAACCACATTATCAAAATGGGAAAAAGTAATAAGAAGCCTACTGTTCAGGCTCCCGTAGTGGAGAAGCCTGCAGAAGAGGCAAAAGTAGAGCAGCCTGCAAACGTGCAGATGCCTAATGTACAAATACCTGGTACAGGTATGCCTAGCGGCTTATCTCAGGACGCCAAAGTAGCCTATATGACAGGCCTCCAGCACCGTAAAGACGAGATGCTGAAGAATGGCGGTGAGAATGCCAACCACTATGTAGCTCTGACACTTATGGAGGATGCCACAATCCTCGATATTGCTGTTACAGAAGCTGTCGTTCGTAAGAACCCAATGGGACTTATCTTCTCTACAAACGAGAAGAACTGGTCTATGCTGCGCCTGCTTGCTGCAGATATGGGCGTGACCATCCCAGAGTTTAAGACTCTTCCAAAGCCAACCAAGGAGCAGCTGGCAGCAGCTGGTCTTGAGGCTGCACCTGGCCAAATCGTACTGGCACTCGAGGAGAAGCACGTAAGTGCTGAAACCAAGAAGAAGGTGCAGCGTGAGGCTAAACTTAACGAAGATGCTCAGTCAGGTAAGAAGGAGTATTTGAAGGATCACACCAAGATTGAGACAGACGAGCAGCTGAAGGAGGCGCTTGAGTTTCAACTTAGTACCGGTAGCAGTACTAATCCAATTACTCGTCTTGTCACAACGACTCAGTTCCTCCGTGCCTATCGTGAGGCTCTCGCCGAAAAGGCAGACGATCCGCAAGCTGAACTTGCTAAGATCCACGAATTCACTCTCGCTGATCTGCTTCAGGACATTACAACAATGGTCAAGCCTACCTTTGTGCTTGAGGGATTCGGCAAAATGCTTGGTACTCTCGCGCAAGATGCTAACAGTGTTGTTCCTGCCTTCTGTCGATTCAAAAACTGCGTCCTCAATAAGAAGACCGGTAAGTATGAGTACGACGACGAGACTATTGCTTCGCTTACACGCGTTCTTATCGCGTGGTATGCATCAGCTAAGACTGCTGAATTAAGTGCATCTATTGAGGCTAAGAACAAGAACCTGGCTGTCCTGAAGAAGGATGCTAAGGCTAACGCCAAAGCTATCGAGTCTGAAGAGAAGAAAATCTCTGTAGACAAGAAGAATATTGAGATGTACACTAAGATGCTCGCTCTTGTAACAGATCCTGCATTTGATCTTGCTGACGGCTTTATTGCTGCCTACAAGAATGTTGACGATCCTAACCATATGTATGCCGCTAAGGTTTACAAGGACATTGTCTATACTTATGGTTACGACAAGAAGAACATCACTGAACTTGAGCACGATTCTCTGCTCTTGAATGTTCAGCAACACATCGGTATGATCCTGAACCTGTTCAATTCAGAAATGGGTAAGCAGGACGCATACGATGAGAAGAATCTCATTGCATTCGAGGAGAAGCCAGCTGAGGAAAAACCTGCTGAAGGTGAGGAAAAAAACGCATAAAGGCTGCTAAGGGATTCGTTAGAGACTTAGTAAGCCGAGTGCGAGATTACATTTTCGCATAATCTAACAATCAATGTTATGAAGCGTTTGACTACTATTATTTGCTGCATTTGTCTAATGATTGCAGGCGCTGGTCTTGCTATCAGTAACCTCAATCAGTTGCCACAAAACACAATTGCAGCCGCAAATATGCCTACCGACAGACCAGTTCCTATTATTGTTGGTAGTAACTCTTTGCCACTTGATATCCAACTCGACTTGGACAAGAGGGCCTCTGAAAAGCGAGCAACTTCTGACACTATTGCATCAGATAGTGTACTTAACACGGTAAAGCCTGTTAAGCAGAAGGCTCGGAGCAAGAAGCGTGCTCGTATCACACATTCTAGCCTAGGTAATCCACTAGCATCTGTCACTCCAGACAGTTTGTCACGTAAGCCTACTAATAATGATACGTTGGGTCGTGAGGAGCAACCCAAGGATACTGTTGTAATCTCTAAGATTACATCTATCAAACTTATTATTAATGATAAGCTTGTATACTCCAAAAACGACAATCACTCCGGGGTGGAGGGCCAGTGAGGATTCACTGGCTCTCTAGCCAGTTTGGCAGCCCGTCAGCGCATGTAAACGGTCTCATTAGCCGGCGCGAACGAGTACTACTTGATCTGAGAATAAGTCGAGCCCCAAAGGCAAACTCTGAAGGTAGGATGAAATACTGTATAGGTATATGTACTCAATACCAGAAACATATGCAGTAAGAGGGTAAGAATGGTGTGTATCTATGCCCTGTGGCCACGAGAACCGTCTGGAGGTGGATTACCACGAAGTGCCAGTAAGTCGCAAGAAGCGCAAAAATTGAACCGTATCGATAGATTTACTACAAGCGATACATAGTAGTAAAATTACGTTATACGAGTTGAACATATGGATAAGATGCCAACCCCCATATGATGTATCAATTCACTATTAAGCTGTAGTCTAGTGTTCCACGCAATCCAGGGCGTGTATGAAGGGGTGAAAACTACATCGAGCAAGCCATATTAGGAGAGTAATACTCCTAAGACGTACCGTAACTACGTCGCTTTTTCGAAACCTTGCCGTTCGATTCGAGAAGATTCGTAAAAGAGCATGTGAGAGTTTAAAATGGTAACATGATGATATACGAATCCGCACACTTTCCAAAAGAAGGTGCCAGGGATGGGGTATAGCTGATTTGTGTTGAGATGTGACCGCCAGGCTTTAGTCGTTTATGCGGTATATAAAAGTAAAATGACATGCTAGTTCGATGCAGGAACTAAATGCGAAGTAGGGCCTAGAGGCTTGAATGCTACGCGAGTGAACTCCGCGGTGAAAGAGTAATTCTAAAGGTATGAAAACTATGGTAAGCGATAGTTAGTAATATAGATGGGAGATGTACCAGAGGAAATGCTGGAGTCGAAGGATGACAACCTTATAGTCAAAAGCAGGCAGAGCCATAGCTTATTCCAGGTCGATTCGAGGTCTATACACACCAGTGTAGAAGGAGATCGCCAACGTCTGTAAAGGATAATATAGTAAGGCACTTATATACTATATCAGCGAGAGTAGTAAACTCGTGTGCGGTATATACTTAGTCATAAGTAAAACTATATGAAAGTAGCCAGATGAAATTAACATGTTTAACAAAAATTGATGTCCCTCTATGAAATCTATTACGTTATGTTCAACGCCTTAGAAAAGTGTCCTTCTGTTGTATTGAAGAAACATAACCATTTTAGACGTATGATAGAGAAATCGAGTGCCAACCGTTTCTGAGAAGCAAATTGACAAGGTAACTCCTATCAGAGCATAGACAGCAAATCTATGTGTTCGGTAGAGACTACGAAGTCATATACATCGATAAGAGCTAATAACTCTGATGCAAGGCAGCCTATCGCGAAGTGAAACCACCTCCCTGTCTCGGAGGGGTAAAGAGAATGAGTAACTAGTCCGTCGAAAGATGGTTCGCTGGTGAAAAGGATTCGGCGAAGCGAAACATTAGGTGGGTGATAAATCTAGATGTATGAGGTGGAATTCCTCCAGTATTCGTGCACTATAAACAGAAGCCAGCAGCAAAGCTGAATGTACAGTAAAAAGCCGTAGGTCCACAATGAGTTATGGAGCTCTAGACCATTCCGATAATAAAACAGGTTAGTTTTAGCCTGAGATGCCACAAGCTGATAAATAAACGGCCAGAACTATATGGCAAAAAAGTAGTCGAGAACGTTAGTGTTGCTGTTAGTCTCGTAAAATAATCAGAAGCATCGTAGTTGTCTGACATCTATTTGGAAAATACGACTAAGGATATACTACACTTTATTGGTTTAACATTACTTGTGTCTATGTACATTAGTTCAGCTAAAATTCTGCCTTGAGCTCTAGTTAGTTGAAAATTTTGCCAACGACGCAAGGAAGTATTAAGAAAAAACTCAATATCGTGTTTCGTGTTTGGCGCGTGATGCGCAAACTGGCAATTAGCGCTACGTTGGCCCTTTGATATTTATGGGTATAAATGTCCTACCGTTGGACTCCCGTTACATT
>Ga0326513_10002167_pt1 | contig 14597 bp, 12 predicted proteins | sample 2_2465_0518_D_FD_203654 | JGI IMG/M metagenome (GOLD analysis project Ga0326513, IMG submission 203654) | Bovine rumen microbial communities from UC Davis, California, United States - 2_2465_0518 | ecosystem: Host-associated > Mammals > Digestive system > Stomach > Rumen | place: USA...
TTCCAGGTGCGGCCAAGGCGGCCCCAGTATGGCAGCTGGGCGTCGCCAGTCTGCCGGCCCTTGATCGCCGGGGCGACGAATTCGAGCGCCTCGTCGGGCGGAAGCGACCAGTTGGTGGTGAAAATCCAGCTCCCGTCCGTGGCGTCCTGCCCCTTGGTATTCGCAGCCTCGGCGCTGGCCTGCGTGTCGGCGTTGCTCAGGATTTGGCTCCGCTCGCTGAATATCGCGCCGAGGGAGCCGCGGAAGGCCGGAATCGCCGAGATCGCGAAGGTGGCCGCGGCAATCGCGACGCCGAGGGCAATCCGTGCGGCGGCGCGCCGGCATTGCCCATCGGCGCGGAGCCTCCGGATGGCCAGGTGGACGCCGTAGATGGCCGCCGTAATCAGGTAGATCGCCCCGAAGTCGGGCTGGCGCCGAAGCGCCCACGCGCCGCAGCATCCCGCCAGCGCCCAGTTGGCCGCGCCGCGCCCAGCTACGCCGCGCGCCATGAAAGCGAAGGTCAGCGTCGCGTATGTGGTCATGAAGAAGAAGCCGCGATGCCCGGCCGATACGAGCGTCAGCGAATACCCCATCAGCGCGAAGCAAAGGCCGCCGAACGCCGCGCCTGCCTTGTCCGCCCCGCGTGTCCTGAGCAGCCAGCCAAGGCCAAGCGCCGCGATGAGGACGTCCAGCTGGTAGGTGAGGTCGTTGAACAGGTATGGCGGCAGGACGAGTTCGAGGACGTCGTGGAAGTCAAGGCCGGACATCCCGGATACGGCCTCGTTGAGGCGCCGCACATGGTTCGCCATGTCCACCAGGGGGCTGTCCGGGCCAATCAGGAGTGTGTAGAGGCCCCACGCCGGGGAGAACACCCAGGCGATCGCCGCGACCAGCACGAGATACGGCCAGTTGGATTGGATGAAGCGCTTCATGACCGTTGCCGCAATCAGTTCTTGAAGGAATGAATCGGCGCCGGGATGCGTCCCCTGCGCGAGACGAACCGCGAGGAGTCGAATCCGTTGACCGGCATTATCGGCGCATGGCCGAGGAGCCCGCCGAATTCGACGGTGTCGCCGACGGCCTTGCCGGCGACGGGGATTATCCTGACGGCGGTCGTCTTCTGGTTCACCATGCCAATTGCGGCCTCGTCGGCGATTATCCCGGAGATGGCCGATGCCGGAGTGTCGCCGGGAATGGCGATCATGTCGAGGCCGACGGAGCAGACGCACGTCATCGCCTCCAGCTTTTCGATTGTGAGGGCGCCGGCGTTCACGGCGTCGATCATGCCCTGGTCTTCGGAAACCGGTATGAAGGCGCCGGAGAGCCCCCCGACGTATGACGACGCCATCACGCCGCCTTTTTTCACCTGGTCGTTTAGCAGCGCCAGCGCGGCGGTGGTGCCGGGGGCACCGGGCTGTTCCAGCCCGATCTCCTTGATGATGTCCGCCACGGAGTCGCCTATCGCCGGCGTTGGCGCAAGCGACAGGTCCACTATCCCGAAAGGTATGCCGAGGCGCCGCGAGGCCTCCTGCGCCACTAGCTGGCCGACGCGCGTGATCTTGAATGCCGTCTTCTTGATTGTTTCGCAAAGGGTTTCGAAATCGGCGTCCGGTATCTGCTGGAGCGCGTATTTGACAACGCCAGGCCCTGAGACGCCCACGTTTATCACGGCGTCGCCCTCGCTTACGCCGTGGAACGCGCCGGCCATGAAGGGGTTGTCGTCCGGCGCGTTGCAGAGGATGACCAGCTTGGCGCAGCCGAGAGAGTCGCGGTCGGCCGTCGCCGCGGCCGTCGCCTTTACTGTCTCCCCCATGAGGCGCACCGCGTCCATGTCGATTCCGGTCTTTGTCGAGCCGACGTTGACGCTGGAGCAGACGCGCTCGGTCGTCGCGAGCGCTTCCGGTATCGAGCGGATCAGCAGCTCGTCGGCCTTGGACATCCCCTTCGAGACAATGGCCGAGAAGCCGCCGAGGAAGTTGACGCCTAGTTCGGCGGCCGTCGAGTCGAGGGTCTTCGCGATGGCGACGAAGTCTTCCGGCGCGCGGCAGCAGGATTCGCCGACAAGCGCGGCCGGAGTGATGGAGATGCGCTTGTTGACGATCGGTATCCCGTATTCGCGGGAAATCCCCTCGCCCGTGGAGACAAGCCTTCCGCCCAGGCGCAGCAGCTTTTCGCGTATCTTCGCGCATGTTTCGCCGACTGTGCCGCCTGCGCATTCGAGCAGGTTCACGCCCAGCGTGATCGTGCGCACGTCGAGATTCTCATGCTCGATCATCTGGTTCGTTTCGATTACTTCGGAAATGTTTATCATGGCAGAATTCCCAAATCTGGAATTGATTTTCAAATCACTGGCATCCGTTGGCTTCAAACAGGCGCTCCAGGGCAGGGGGCCGGGCATGGCACGGGGAGATCGGGCATCTTCATGTTTTTAAGCCCGGTTCCCGCGATTGCCGCCTTTCATCCCTGAATGGCGCATCCCCCCTTCGCCTCCGCGTTGGAAAGGTCGCGGCAATGGGTTGGCGGCGGCTTCGTTTTACCTTCCATCCATGTCCCTGGTCCCGCGGCACTCCGGGTATCCGGGGCATCCCCAGAACTCCCGGCCGTCCCTCGACTTCCGGGCGACCATCGTCTTCCCGCACTCCGGGCACTTCGGGGCCTCGCCCCACTTGCCGTCGCCCCTTGCGTCATTGCGGGCGTAAAACTTCGCCGGGTGCGCCGCGCGGTCGGCGGCGAACCTGCCCGCGCCACCGCCGGAGGCTTCCCGCTGCTCGCCGCCGAATCCCCCGCGCGCCCTGCGGTCAGGCGCGTCGCCGAACTCGGACGACCGGGCGTTGAACGCCTCGCGCCCCTTGTGCCGCCCGTAGTCGTGGCGCGGGCCCCTGGCGTCGCTTTCCCGTAGCGAGTCCTGCCAGGCGCGAATCTGCCGCGACAGCTCCTCGCACTTCGTGACAATCGCCCTCATCTCGTCGGCGGCGTCCGGTATTTCGCCGAGATGAAGGGCGAAGCGCAGCATCGAGCGCACCTCGCCGGCGGAGCCGCGCGCGGCGCGCAGGGATGCGGCCAGCTCCGACGACGGGCCGCGCTCAAAGCCGTCCGCAATGCTGTTCGAAATCGACAGCGCGGCGCGGCGCAACTGGTTCACCAGGTCGCCCTTGAACTTGTCGAAGGGCTCGCGCTCGGTCAGCTTGAAGATGGACACGGCCAGGGACATGGCGTCCTTCCATGCCGGCAGGTCCTCGAAACGCTTGTATGTTGCCATTGCCTGCTACTCTCCGCGCCGTTGCCTACACACGGTGCATCTTGTCGAAAATCTCCTCGCGCTGGCAGCGTATGCGCAGGCCCATCTCACGGCCAATCGCGTAGAGGTCGCGCGAGACGTTGTCGAATGACTTGTCGCAACTGGCCATGTCGACAATCATCATCATGTTGAAATAGTCCTTGACGATTGTCTGGGAGATGTCGAGGATGTTTATGCGGGACTCCGCGAGATAAGTGCAGACCCTGGCGATGATGCCGATGGTGTCCTTGCCGACGACGGTTATAACTACTTTGTTCATGGCATCAATTATACCATAAGATGCGGCTGGCGCTTGACTTCCACAGGCGTCTTTGGCAGAATCGTTTCCATGAACAAATGCAGAATATTCGTTTTCGCCGCGTTCGTCATCGCGTCCGCCCCGCTGTCCGCGGGGCAGCTGCGGCTTGTTTCGCCCGCCGAGGGTGAAGTCGTTTCGGCGCTGACTGAAATCCAGCGCCATTTCCTTTCCATGCCGCGCGCGGAGCGCACCGCCTGGATGGCGGATCCCGGCCGGCGCCAGGAGCTTCGCCACAAGCCGCTCCCCACCGTGCTGCGGTGGGACGACCCGGCGCGCGATTCCGGCGCGCGCCGCTCCTACAGCGTTGAAGTCCGGCGCGAGCCGGACGGGCTGCCCGTCTTCCTCGATACGACAATCGGCGACTCCGCGGAAGTCCGCAACCTCGAAATCGCGAGGACTTGGCGCTGGACAGTTCGCGCCATGGAGGGCGGCCGCATCGTCGATGAGGCGAGCGGGACGTTTTCGACCGAGGACGGCGTCCCGCGCGTCCTTGAAGCGGGCAGGGTCCCGAACATGCGTGACCTTGGCGGGCGCATCGGCCTTGGCGGGCGGCGCATTCGCCAGGGGCTTGTGTTCAGGACAGCGGGGCTGAACTCGAACGCCGTGGTCAGCCCGTATTACCCGGATGATTCGGACGCAATCGCGGCGTCGGCCGCGTTCGGCGACCTCTGCCTCGCCTTGGAGAGGCGCCTGGAGTCCGTCAAGGCGCTGAAGGGCGCGCCGGAAAAGGTCCGGCCGCTGGATTTTCCGCTTTCCCAAAAATGGACGGTGTTCTACGTGGACAGGGGCCAGTTCATCACCAACTCCCTCTACGCGCTTGCGTCGCTCGGCTCGGAAATCCCGGAGTTCTTCCTTGGCGCGAGGGGCGTCGCAATCGAGGCTGACAAGAAAGGGTGCGTGGTGCTGGGCCAGCCCGCCGACCGCATCGCCCAAGCGGTGCTCATGCAGGTCGTCGAATCCGCCGAGGATGGCTGGGCGACAATCGGCTGCGGGGCCGACTGGTACTGGACCCTCCGCGTCGGCGGGGTGCCGGTCGCCGATTTTTCAACCGGCAACCAAACTGCGCCGTCCGCCGACAGCCATTTGCTGGTAGTCCCGGTGCGGAAGGGCGCAAATCTCGTAGTCGCGACGGTCTGCTCCGGTTCGGGCGGATGGTGCTGGCACATGCAGCCGGCCCCGGCGGAGCCAGTCGCCAATATTGTCGATAAGTCCATCCGCGCCGCGGAGGACGCAATAAAAATTCAAAAGCTCATAAAGGACGGCCTGATTCCCGGCACCTGCCGCGTTGACGGCGAAAACGGGCACCTGCTGCGCGACACCCTTGCAATCAGGACCGACATCGACCTGCGCTCGGACCGCGAGTGCGCCGGCATGGACGGCTCGCCGCTTGGCCCCGGGGTGGAGTGGGTCCACGTCTCCTCCTCCGCATACGCCGGCATGCAGTCCGACTGGGGCCGGGAGAGCTTCGCCAAGGTCTTCAGGGTGTTCCTGGACAAGTCGAACTATCCGATTGACTTCCACTGCATCGCCGGGCGCGACAGGACCGGCGCCGTCGCCATGATAGTCGAGGCCCTGCTGGGCGTGGACGAGGACGAGTTGCGCAGGGACTGGGAGACGACGGTCTTCCAGGACGGCGACATGAAATTCCGCACCGACTTGCTTTACGAGAAGCTGGTTTCGGGATTTGACAAGTGGCCCGGCGAGACCATCAACGAGCGCGTGGAGGCATACGTGCTGTCACTCGGATTCACGGCCGAGGACATTGAATTCCTGCGCGGGTGGCTGCTCGAACCGGCCGCGGAGTAGCGGCCGGCGCCCGTGCGTCGCGACGAGCGCCACGGCTGTGCAGTAGCCGGCCGCGATGAGAATTAGCGGCCAGTCCGTGGCGAACAGGCGTTCCGGCTGGCCGCCGGCGCCTTTCCTGAATGCCAGCCACAGGTATCTGGCGATGCCCAGGGCGACGACTGGCACGGTCCACGCCATTCCGCCGGTGCCGAATTTGTCGGCCGTCCTTGCGGAGAAGGCCCATGCCGCGTATGCGGCCAGGGTGAGCGCGGCCGCGATGCAGACCCCTGCGTCGAGCCCGCGCGCCCCGTATTGGCGCAGCGCGGCGCGGTGGCGCGGCGCCGATTCGCCAAGGCACACCAGTTCCGACCTCCTCTTGCAGAGGGCTATGAAAAGCGCCCCGCAGAATGTGCAGCAGACAATGCCCGGGTGGATCGTGGCCCTCGCCGCAATGATTCCGGCCAGGACCCGGAGTGAAAATCCGGCCGCGACGCAGGCCGCGTCAACCCAGGCGATGCGCTTTAGCCCGGCGTTGTATGCGGCCTGGAGCAGCGCGTAGGCGGTGGCGCAGATCAGGAATCCGTGCCCGAGAAGCGCCGAGCAGGCCAGCGCCACGGCCGCGATGGTGATGCATTCCGCCGCCGCGGCGCTGGCGGCGAGCCGCCCCGACGCTATGGGGCGCGACTTCTTCAGCGGGTGGAGCCTGTCGGTCTCGCGGTCGCAGATGTCGTTCGCGATGTAGGTCGCGCCGGAGAGCATGCAGAATATGCCGACCGCCAGTGTGACGCGGATGGCAACGGCGCCGGGTATCGACTGGAACCTGTCGAGCAGCGCGAATACGAAGCCGGCTGCCACCAGCAGGTTTTTTGACCACTGGCCCGGCCGCAGCACCTCGATGAATGGCGGTATCAGCCGCTTCCCCGGCTCTGTCATCTGGCGAACCTACTTCTGTCCGGACAGTTCGCGAAGTGTCGTGAGGGCCAGCCTGTGGGCGTCGGAGATCGTCTGGCCTTCGCGGAGCGGCCATCCGCATTCGCAGGATATGCCGCCAGAATAGCCAATCTTGTCGAGCGCCTCGAAATATGGCGCGAACTCGAAGGCCGGGCCGTGGCCGGGGTAGGCACGGGTGCCGCGCATGGCGATGTGGCAGTGCCTTAGGTGCGGCCCTGCGGCGACGAGCGACCCGGCGGTCTCGCGGCCGTGGATCATGTGGAACAGGTCCGCCAGCACCTCCAGGCGCGGCGAGTCCACATCCTTGACTATCTGCATCGCCTGCCAGACGTAGTTGATGATGTTGCTCTCGTTCGGCCTGAGAGGCTCGATGACCACGGTGACCCGGCATCCTGAGATGCGCTTCGCGAGTGCGGCGCAGAATTCGGCGAACTGGTCGCGGCCGCGCTCCACGTCGGGGCGGCCTTCGTTATTTGCGAAGTCGCCCGGGACATTCCGCGCGCCGCCGGAGCCGAAGACTATGATTTTGCATCCGATCTCGTCGGCGCGCCGGCAGGCGCATTCGGCGTAGTCGAGCGCCTGCTCCGGGCGCGCCTCGGGACCCGTCAGGCGCATGGTGCCGGGCAGGAAGCCGTTGCAGGCGTAGAGCGGAAGCTCTATGTCCCGCAGGCGAAGCTTGTTCTCCTGCCAGGCGGACTCGCCCTTGTCGGGCATCAGCGCCAACGCCACGGAAGTTTCGAAGTAGTCAAAGCCGTCGGCCGCGGCCTGTGGCGCGTCGGCCAATGAGCAGCATTTTCCGAATTTTATCATTGCATGTCTCCTGGGTTCGGGTTATTGAACGGGAAAGGGGGTGCCCGGACGGGCGGCCGCGCGCGGGACGCTCTTTATGCGTATCTGCCTCAGCGCGGCGAATGGCGCGAGCTTTTTTGCGGCCTGCTCTATCCCGTGCAGCCTTGTCCTGCGGATTTCAAATGTTTCCGCATTCGAGCCGCCAAGGACGTAGAGGATGCCGCCGACGTATTTTTCGGGGACGAGTCTGTCGGCAAGGTCGCCGGCGGCCTTGCGCCACGCCGCGGCAACCTCCTCCTCGACGGGCCTTGCCGCCGGTGCGGCGCCCGCCTCCGGCTGGAGGTCCAGCTTCTCGGCGATGGCATTCGCGGCGGCCCAGATCGTCGCCGCCTCGCGCCTGCGCTGCGGGGCGTCGTAGTCGAATGGAAGCCCCGTGGAGTCATCGCATCGCTTCGCCTGGGCCGCCTTGTTGCGCAGCCCCAGGCGGACTAGGAAAGGCTTGTCCCTGGAGGGGGCCGCCTGCGTCATTCACCGCCCCCGAAGTCAAGTTCGTAGAGCGTCTCCGCGATGCTCGCGCGGCGGCTGGAGGAATCCTCGATGGCCCGTTCGCAATAGGCTTTCGCGAGTTCGCGCGCGTTTGCGTCCTCCCCGCTCGTGATGACAAGGTATATGGCCATGTTCGAGAAGGCGGCCACGCGATCCTTCAGGGGCACTTCGTGCGCCTTCTCCTTGTCCTCCATGTAGTAGCGGAATATCGGGACGATTTGCTCGGGCTTGAGATTCTCCCACTTGCGCCGCTCGCTCTTGGCGTCCTTGCGCGCGGGCTTGATTTCCACGGCGCGGTCGTCGGCCTTGGTCACGCTCCACTTCGCCCGCGGGTGGACGAATGTGTCGCCGCCCGAGAGCCGCTCCACGAGGAATGCCTTGAGCTCGCGCAGGCCCTCCACGCGGCGGCGCTCCACCTTCAGCGCCTTCTGCGCCGAGCGGAACTTGAGGCTTTTTTCCAGTTTCGCAAGTTCGCGCAGGACGTGGTCGAACTTCCATGCGGCGATGTCGGCGGCGGCGGCCGGGACTACTGCCTTGACTTTGTTGATTTCGGCCTCCTCCGCAGTCTTGCGGGCGGCTTCCGCGGCCTCCTGCTTCTCCTTTTCGGCGCGGGCCTCCTCGGCGGCCTTCTCCTCGCGGGCGCGCCGCTCGGCGTCCAGGGCGGCCGCCGTGGCGGAGGCGTCCAGCGCGTCAAGGGCGCGCTTCGCGTCGGCAAGCAGCTTGTCCAGGTCGGATGCGGCCTCGGCGAGGCCATCCAGGCGCTCGCGCGCCTTGGCGGAAATCGCGGCTAGGGTCTTCGCGTTGCGTTCGGTTTCGGCGCGGATCGCGTCGGACTTCCCATCGGGAAGACGCGAAAGCGCCTCGGCGCGCGCGGCCAGCGCCGCCACTGATTCGGCCACGGGGACGGCAAGCGCATTGGCGCGGCGCACCGGGGCTAGCATCAGGAAGATTTCGCGGGCGGCGCCGGGCAGTCCGTCAAGCGCCTCGCCGCCATCCTCCGCCTGGTCGGCGGCCACATCCGGCTGGGCTTCCACCGCTTCCTCGGCGGTGTTTTCCGCGCCGTCCGACTCTTCGGCGGCGGCTTCCCCGTCGTCGGCCTTTTCGGCATCGGCCTCTTCCGCATTGGCCCCTTCTGCGGCCTCAGCCTCTCCGGCAGCGGCCTCGGCCTCCCCTGCGGCTTCGCCTTCCCCGGCCGGGCTTTCGCCTCCATCGGCCGGCTGCGCGGCGGGCTCTTCGGCCGGCGCCTCCGCCCCGGCCTCCTGCTCGTCGCCCCCGGCTTCGATGTCGTCGTCGAATGGCGCGAATTCAAAGGGCCCTTCCTCGATGATGCGCGAGCCGAATCCGCCAACGCCGGCCTTTTCGACGACGGCGATGGCCTGCGCGACAATCTCCTCGGCGGCCTTGGCCTGCCCGGCGACCTTCGTTTTCAGCGACGCGACTTCGCCCTTGGCGGCGGCGATTGGCGCGTATGCCGAGCGCAGCGAGTCCGCAAGCGTGGCGCGGGCTTCGGCCTCAGCCTTGGCCTTGACGTTTTTGGAGTGGATCATGAAGCCGGCCAGGGAGGCGCCTGCCAGCGCTATGAAAACCAGAATGCCGGCTATCAGTTTGCCGACGGGGAACTTCTTGCCCTCGCCACTTTCCGCCTCGCCGTCCGGGGACGGGCTCGCGCTTTCGCCGTAGCCGCCCATCAGCGTGCTTGGGGTGGCGCCGTGGCGCGTAATCCGGATGTTCTTGTGGCCACCGGTCGGCGGCGCCTGTTCCGGCGCCTGTTCCGGCTGCGATTCCGGAAGCGGGCGGTTCTTCGAGCCGCGGCTTTTGATTACAATGCGCTTCGATGTCGCGCCGGAGGATTGCGGCTGGCCCTTCCCCTTCGCGAGGAACGCCCCGATGTCCGCCATCAGTTCGCCGTATGACGGGTAGCGCTTGTCCGGGTCGCTTTCAAGCATCTTCAGGACGATGCGCTCGACCTCGGGCGAAATGTCGGGGCGCAGCTGGCGCAGTGGCACAGGCGGCGCAGACAGGCGCGCCTTGACGACCGCCATCGCGTCCTCGCCGTCGAACGGCGGCTTTTTCGTCAGCGCGTGGTAGAGGGTGCCGCCGAGGCAGTACATGTCGCTGCGGAAGTCTATTTTCTGGCGGCGGATCTTTTCAGGTGAAATGTAGTAGGGCGTGCCCCAGATTTCGGTTTGCTCGGCGTCCGGCGACGAGGCTATGCCGAAGTCAACCAGCTTCGCGGAGTCGCGGTCGCCCATCAGTATGTTGCCCGGCTTGATGTCGCCGTGGATGAGGTTCGACGCCGTCGCCAGCTGGAGGCCGTCGGCTATGTCGAGCCCGATCTTCATCACCATCTCCTGCGGAAGCGCGTCTGGCGACTCGATCATGTCGTCGAGGTGCTTGCCCGGGACGTATTCCATCACGATGTATGGCTGCCCCTTCTCCTGCCCGAAGGAGTATATCTGCGCGATGTTCGGGTGGTTGAGCTTGGCGGCGGCCTGCGCCTCGCGGCGGAAGGATTCGAGGAACTCGGGCTGCTCGCCGAGACTCTTCTTCATCACCTTGATCGCCACCTCGCGCGCCAGTGTCTCGTCGTAGGCGCGGTAAACGCTTCCCATGCCGCCGGAGCCAAGACAGGACAGCAGCCTGTAGTTCGCAAGCCTGGCCGGCACGGTGAATTCGCCGCCGCACTGCGGGCAGGCGGCAAGGGTGAATGGCTCAAGGGCCGTCACATCGATTTCGGTGTGGCACCCTGGGCACTCGGTTTTGTCAACCCTGTCAAAGAGGATTTCGCCTTGATCCGTCATTTAAGCCTCCGCTAAGTCATGCGCGCGCACGGCGCTTGCAAAATAGCGTCTGCCAATACTATACTATTTGTTGGCGATTTTCGCAATCTAAAAGACGTGAAATGTATTCGGAAATTCTCCAACTTGGGCCCTTCACGCTGAGGTCGTTCGGCCTCATGGCGGCGCTTGGCTTTCTTGCGGCCAACTTGATTCTCCGGCGCTTTGCGGGGCGCCTTGCGGGGATGTCGGACGACGACGCCTCGCGGTTGCTCGTGTTCGCGATGGTCGGCGGCGCGCTCGGGGCGCGGCTTGCGTATGTCGCCGAACACTGGTCCGCTGAGTTCGCCGGCGAGCCGTTTGTCGAGATTTTCCGGTTTGATCGCGGCGGCCTGATGTTCTACGGCGGCCTCGGCGGCGCCATCGCGGCGATAGCCCTTTTCTCGCGCATTGCGCGCAAGCCCCTGCCGGCCCTGCTTGACCTCTCGGCGGTCGCGCTGCCACTCGGCCACGCCTTCGGCCGCGTCGGATGCTTCCTGAACGGCTGCTGCTACGGGCGCGTCCATGACTGCCTACTTTCAGTCCGCTACCCGGCCGGATCGGAACCTTGGTTCGCGCAGGTCCGCGACGGCCTCATCTCGCGTTCCGCCGCCCGCTCGCTGCCGGTCCTGCCGTCGCAGCTGGTCGAGGCCGCCCTCAATCTGGCGCTTTTCGCGATGCTGGCCAGCGTGGCCAGGCGCGGCCCCAGGCGCTGGACGACCGCCGGTCTGTATCTCGTCTGCTACGCGGCGATAAGGTTCTTCACGGAAACGCTTCGCTCCGACCCGCGCATGGCCGTCGGCCCCTTTTCGATAGCGCAGTTCATCTGCCTTTTCACCTTCGCCGCAGGCCTGGCCATGCTTTGCGCCTCCCGTCTGGCGGGAAAGGCCGCAAGCGATGGCTGAGACGTTCCGCCTTGTCTACGACGGCGATCCCGCCGCGCGGCGTTTCGACGCCTGGCTCGCGGCGCGCCTCGAAAACATTTCCCGCTCCCGCCTCCAGGCGCTGATGGATTCCGGCGCCGTGACGTGCCGCGGCGAACCCCTTGCGCCTCGCTCCCGCCTGGAGCCCGGCGCTGAAATCGTCGTCTCGCTCCCGGATCCCGTCCCCGCCGAACCTGTCCCGCAGGACATCCCGCTTGACATCCTCTACGAGGACGACTTCGTGATTGTCGTCAACAAGCCGGCCGGCATGGTCGTCCATCCCGCCCCTGGCCATGCCGACTCCACGTTCGTGAACGCGCTCCTCTTCCACTGCGGCGGCGGCCTCAGGGGCGTCGGCGGGGTCGCGCGCCCGGGTATCGTCCACAGGCTCGACATGGACACGACCGGAATTATCGTGGCCGCGAAGGACGAGGCCTCCCTCAACTCGCTCGCGGCGCAGTTCCAGGCGCACAGCACCGAGAAGACCTACCTGGCCATCGTCCATGGCGATGTCGCCCGCGTGAGCGGTAGCGTCTCCGCGCCAATCGGACGCCATCCAACCGACCGGAAAAGGATGTGCGCCAATCCCCCATCCGGCGGGAAGGAGGCCTTCACAAAGTGGCGCACCCTGCGCCGCCTTGGCAAGACTACGCTGCTGGAGGTGAATATCCTAACCGGCCGCACCCACCAGATCCGCGTCCACCTTTCCTACTCCGGCATGCCGATCGTGGGGGACCCTGTCTACGGCAACCGCGGCCTGGACGCCACCATCCCCGGCTGTCCGCGCAGGCAGATGCTCCATGCGGCGCGCTTTTCGTTCGACCACCCCAGGACAGGGCGGCGCCTGCTCTTCGAGGCCCCGCCGCCGGAGGATTTCAGGAGGCTGGCCGGCTATGCTTGAGGCACGCGGAATAACGGTGGAGTTCAGACGGCGCGGCGGCGAGTCCTTCCGCGCGCTGGACAATGTATCGCTGAAGGCCGATGACGGCATGATTACCGGACTTGTCGGCGAGAGCGGATCCGGCAAGACTACGCTGGTCAGGACAATTTGCGGGCTCCAGAAGCCATCCGCCGGCGATGTCCTGATCGACGGGCGCGACGCCCGTGATGTCTGCGCCGGGGCGTGCAATGGCGGCGGCCTGCCCGTGTCAATGGTGTTCCAGGATGCCTCGGGGGCCCTTGACCCGCGCCAGACCGCGCTGGAGTCCGTCGCCGAGGCCCTGCGGGTTCATGCCGTGGTGCCGCGCTCACGGATCCATGACGAGGCGGCGCGGCTGCTGTCCACGGTCGGGCTTCCTGCCGATGTGGCCGGACGCCGGCCCGGCGCCATGAGCGGCGGGCAGTGCCAGCGCGTCTGCATCGCCCGCGCAATCGCGCCGCGCCCCGCCATCCTAATCGGCGACGAGCCGGTTTCCGCCCTCGACGTCTCCGTGCAGGCGCGAATCCTGAAGCTTTTCGCGAAGCTCCTTGCCGAGCGGGCCAACGGCCTCAGGGCGATTCTGCTGATTACCCACGACCTCGCCGTTGTGTCCGCTATCTGCGACTATGTCTATGTCCTTGAACGCGGCCGCATAGTCGAGCATGGAGTCCCGGCCGAAATGTTCGCCGCGCCACGCCACGACTACACGCGCCGGCTGCTCCAGGCCGCCAGTTTCGACGGGTGACGGGACGTTCATGTGTGAAATTGCCAATCCCGGCTTCGCATCCATGGCGGCGCCATTGCCCATGCGGCCACTAGCCCATAACCCCGACTGGCGACTGGCGACTTGCCGGTGCCGGAAGCGGAGTTGAAAATATTCGCCATTTATGAGAGGATAGTTTGAGTATGATGGAAACCTTAAAGATTGCCGCGCTTGCCATCTTCCAGGGGATTGCCGAATTCCTCCCGATCTCGTCATCGGGCCATCTGGCGATTGCGGAGCGCCTCCTGGGTGTTGACAACCCCGGGAAATCGCTCGAACTGCTTCTGCATCTTGGAACGCTGCTCGCGATTCTCGTATTCTACCGCCGGAGGCTCGCAGGGCTTGCGCTAGGCGTTTTCCGCCGCGAACGGGAGTCGCTCCGCGAAGCCGCCGCCATCGTGGTCAGCTGCATCCCGGCCGGGATTGGCTACCGCCTTTTCGACGATTTCATTGAATCCAGCCTGGAGGGCGGCCTTTGTTTTATCGGCTCCATGCTGGTTGTCACCGGGTTCATCCTGCTTTCGACCCGCTTCATGCGCCAGGGCCGCGTTGGGCGCGTCGGGGTTGGCCGCGCCGTGGTGATAGGACTTGCGCAGACCGTGGCTCTCCTGCCCGGCATCAGCCGTAGCGGCTCGACGATGGCGACCGGCCGCCTGCTTGGCGTCGATTCGCGCGAGGCGGCCGACTTCTCGTTCCTTATGACGATTCCCGTCCTCCTGGGTGCCACGGTTCTGGAAGTCGCCTCCGGCGACCTTGCCCCGCTCGCCACCCTAGGCGTCGGCCATTCGCTGCTTGCCTTTGCCCTTTCCGCAGTCACGGGCTACATGGCGATCCGTTCCCTGATAGGCGTTCTCGGCGGCGGAAAGCTGTGGCTCTTCAGCCTGTACTGCTTCGCGGCCGGACTTGTCGCCATGATTTGCGCATAAGGGGACGGGGCAGGCCCCGCCCCCATCCCGATGCGCAGGCTCAGTTCTGCGCAACCCCGGCTCCGCGCCATCCTGATGCGCAGGCTCAGTCCTGCGCAACTCTGGCTCCGCGCCGCGCTCCCAAATCGGCCCTTCGCGCTTCCAGTATAGCGCGCCCCCTTTCCCGGCCAGGGCCATGTGCCGTATTTCGTCGTTCAGGGCAAGGCATGCGCCACGCCCGAATTCGGTTTCGTCATTGCCTTCGGCGATTTCGAGAAACCGCCCTTCCGCAAGCGGTTCCAGATAGCGCGAATCGGGACGGTGGCGCAGCGTCATGCGCGAGGGCAGAATGTGGACGAAACGCGCCGCCTTGTTCGCAAGCAGCATCTCGCGCACGGCGACCTCGCCGGGGCTGATAAACCCGGAAATGACGATGAAGCCAGCGCGAACGGCATTCTCAATGCGGGCGACCACCTGCGGGATGTCGTCCGCCCGCACCTTCTGCGAAACGCGAAGCGCGACAAGCCTTTGGTCGGTCGCGAGGAGCGAAGTATTGCCCATGCCCTTCCAGTATTCGTCGGCATCTAGGCGTGGAGAATCCAACGGCTCCCTGATGCGCATGGAT
>Ga0326513_10002168_pt1 | contig 14592 bp, 17 predicted proteins | sample 2_2465_0518_D_FD_203654 | JGI IMG/M metagenome (GOLD analysis project Ga0326513, IMG submission 203654) | Bovine rumen microbial communities from UC Davis, California, United States - 2_2465_0518 | ecosystem: Host-associated > Mammals > Digestive system > Stomach > Rumen | place: USA...
CAAAAAATGCAAAAGGATATAACCCCAACTACTTTTTAATTTTCGTCGGGGTTATCCATTCTGCGTAATGCCCAGAAAAGGGGCTGGCCGCTTTCATCTTTTTCTACAACTTCTTGGATTTGCCAGAAAGTGTTTTCGGTGTGCAAAAGGTTTTGAAAAGGACACCTGTATATCTGACCTGTCTCCAAATCAGTAATCAGGTGTCCTTCGCTACTTCCTAATACACATCGCACCTTACCTTGCATACCAAATACACAATATATGTGCGAAGAAAAAGCCCCCGAAGGGGCAAACACCTACGATTACTCGTAGATGTTGATGGAAGAACCCTCAAAACGCGGGTGCTTGGCTTTGCCGATAAGCGTAACCGTGCACTTGTTGTCGTTGAGGTACTCAGCGATTTCGGCGAACTGGTCGTCGATGCTGCCTGCGGCGGCTTCGTCAGAGAGAACGAAAGCGTCTTCGGCAGACTTGCCGTCAAGCCACTGCACAGTCTTGAGGAAGGCTTCGTCTTTGGCGTACGGAGTAAATTCAGCCATACGGCGAGGAGTGAGAACGACACGACGCCCATTCGGGTCATCGCCTTCACAACGCCACGCATTGAACGGAACCTTGGTCTTGTTGATGTCAGCGGTCAGGACTTCGAGGTCGGAAATGACCTTGAACTCCGTTCCAACGGAAGCACCGTTACCAAAGGTAAGAGTAGTCTGTCCCTTGTCAGCATAGACCTTACGACTTTCATCGGAGAGAGTGGTCTTGACTTTCTGTGTAGAAGTATTTTTTCCCATAATGCAAAAAAGTTAAAAAGGTTTTTTGTTTTTGTATCCAACATACTGGGGGGACTAAAGTCGTAGTGCCCTCCCGCTCCCATAACTATCTCAAAAATTTTCCTACCAAATATTATAATGGGGGGGGGAGTTTTTTCAGGTACCTGTACTTTTTAGAATGCGTCTTTAAGTCCAAATTTTTATATCGGTGCTCAACACCCTTTTCGACACCGAACACCAGAGCGATTAAGTATAGTTCATTAAGTATAGTATTAAGTATAGTTAGTTGAAACCTCAGAAATCGATTCTGAAAAAATAGAAATTGATTCTGAAAAATCAGAAATCAATTCTGAAAAATTAGAAATTCCTGAAAAAATTCTGAAACTATTTGGAAAATTTATAGAATGTGGGTATATTTATATACCTTATAATAAGTAATGTAACGTTTAGAAATTTTATGGATTATGAAGAAAATTTTTAGTTTTTTGGCCGCACTTTGCCTAGTAGTTACATTCGCAAGTGCTCAGACAGTTGAGAGTTCACGTCTATTCGACAATACCTACGTTTCACTTATTGGCGGAGGTGCTACAACTCAAGGATTTTTTAATCAAGATTTAACTCCTTTCTTCTGGGACGGAGCTCGTGGAATTGCAAAGAACGTGCGTCCTGTTGTTGGTCTAGAACTTGGTAAGTACATTACTCCAGTTACTGGTTTCAGTATTCAGGGTATTGGTTTTATCAACAGCACTTACTCAGACACATTTTTTGATGAAAGTGCGGTTCTATTCAATGGTAAACTTAATTTTTCAAATTGGTTCGGTGGATATAAGGGACAGCCTCGTAGAGTAGAGGTCGTTGGAGTTGCTGGACTAGGATGGGGTCACGATTACCTTACTAAAGATCAGGCTTATGCATTACCTGAAACAGACCCTAACTATGTCACTTACAATACTTCCGCTGAAATTAATTTAAATCTTGGACAGGCTCGTGCATGGCAACTAAGTCTACGTCCAGGAGTGCTATGGGCAAATAAAGATAATCTTCCAGGATTTAATTGGAAGACAGATGCCAGACCTAATGTAATGGTTGGTGTTACTTATAAATTTGGCTCAAAGAAGAGAGGCCACAATTTCCGTCTATGTCCTTACTCAGTTACAAAGGCTGACTACGATGCAGTAGTTGCTGAAAGAGATGCTCTAGCTGCTCGTAAGCCAGAAGTAAAAGAGGTGGTCAAGACTGTTACAGAGACTAAGGAAGTTATGATTAAGGGAGAGACAAGAGTTCTTGTTGGTAGTACAGTTATTACCTTCCCTATTGGTAGCTGCGCTCTATCTGCTACAGAGAAAGCAAAGGTTGCTATGTTCGCAAAGTCTCTAGATGCTGACACTCTAATTCAGATTGTCGGTTCCGCAGATTCAAAGACTGGTACAGAATCAAGAAACTTCGCACTTGCACAGAATCGTGCTAATGTCGTAAAGAATGTTCTTGTTAATGACTTTGGTGTTTCTGCTGATAGAATTACTGTTAATACAAAGATTGATGCTACTGATGATGTCAATACATCCAGAAGTGCAATCCTTACACTTAGTGTAGAATAATAAAAATATGTTAAATTAAACGTTACAATGGGAAAAGCCCCCTGAAATATGGGGGCTTTTATTTTATTATATGGAAACTCAAAGTATTCAACATGTTCAACTTCCTAATAGAAAAGTTGATGATTCAATTACTCCACAAGATCAACTAATATATATCTCTATTAAAAGGTTTATGAACAATCAAACGAAGGAAGCTTTTCCTTCTTTAGATACTATAGCGGAAAAATCTGGAGCGTCTGTTCCAACTGTGAGAAAATGTATTAAGAATCTTGAAGAAGCAGATTATATAAAGGTTATAAAGAAAGGCAGACAAAATATTTACAAGTTTAATCCTTATAAAGAATTCGAGCCTTTCTCCTATGATTTCTTGGATAAAAAAGATTTAACATTCTTAGAAAAGACTTACTTGGTGGCAAGTCAACAATATATGTTTAAAGTGGAAGGCGAAGGTTCTATGTCCTTTACTAATAAGGAACTATCAGAGAAAATAAATATGTCAGAAGCGTCAGTTTCAAGATGTAATCGAAGTCTTGAATCTAAAGGCTATCTTGATATTATAACTAATGAAAACAGGGAGGTTAGTACTGGTTGTAAAACACAAACTAAGTTATTTCATCTTAATAAGTTCGGGCAGGCTGTTGTGTTCTTATTGAAGAATCACGAAGATCGTATTACTGAAAATGAAAATGATATAGACCAGCTAAAGAAGACAAACGAATTGTTACTTCGTGAACTTGCAGAGTTAAAGGCGCGTCTCGAAGAACCAAAACCTGAGATTATATTATAAATTCGCGTGAAAATTTTTATAATTACTTGGAAATAACTTTAATATTGGCTAAGTTAAAAGCAAAGTATGAAAGTTACACTTAACTAATAAACTAAATTTACAATATGCCAGAAAATTTACAGTACCAGGTCAAACGAGGAGATAATCTTATTAGTATTGCTCGTCGGTTTGGCTTAAATTCTCTAGACGAGCTACTAGAGTTAAATCCTGAGATAACTAATCCTAATCAAATTAGGGTTAATCAAATACTTAATCTTCCTGGGTCTGTAGAAGCTCGGAGTTCTCTTCCAGCAGCAGTAGCAACAGCTGAAGCCCCAACATGGAACGATAAAACTGCTTGGGCTAATTTACCAGCAAGTGTTCGTCAGCAAGTTATGGCTTATACTCAAGCTGTAAATGATGGAAAGATGAACTTTAATTCAGTACCAAGAAAATACCAACAGCATGTATTTAATCAAGGCATTAGGAATGCCACAACAGAAGCTGCTCCATATGTTGTTAAGTGGGGACTTCTTGCTCCTTGGAGTATTATGGATACTGCTGTAAGAGGTGGACTAAACGAAGGTAGAAAGCTTGTAAAAAGAGTAACTACTGGAGATAAGTCAGAGGATGATTATGGTATTCAAGACTATTTTGGAAATTTCTCATGGTTAGGAAAAGATTACCAAGAAGAGCATCCAGTTGCAGATGCAGCCATAAATATGTTAACAACACCAGCCGTAATGGTTGGCGGAGAGCGTCTTGCCGCTGGAGCTATGGATGGAACTCTAGGACAATCTCTTCGTGCATTTGGAAGGAATGCAAGATCTGGAGCTGAAGGTACAGCTCGCGCTATGGGAGTAGGAAATGAAAGTCCGCTGCCAGCACCAAGAGAAGGCGCTCCAGTTTCTAGAGGTGGTGTAAAATTCCAGTCGGGAAGTAAGGGTTCTGGAAAAACTGGAACCTCTACAAGGTTCTCTCGTGGAGGATATCAGCCAAACTCTTCTGGTAAAGGAACTTATAGTAATCAGGCTTCTTATAATCCCCAAGGACGTTTAGTTGCAAGGAGCCAGGCAGCACCAGCACCAGTAGAAGCTAATCCTTTTGTTGGAACTGGATATACTCATGGATTTATGGTTCCTCTTCCAGAACCAGGAAGAACTCCATATGTTATTGTAAACCCAGAAGAAACTCACGTAGAGGAAACAATTCCAACAAATAGATGGATTTACACTACAAATTATGAGGGACCAAGAGTTCCTTATAGAAGGGGTATGGAGGAAGCTACATATACAACAGCTGAAGCACCTAGAGGAAACGCTGTAGAAGAACAACCAATTTTAAGAGAATCTGTAAAAACTGGAACTGGTAGAGTAGTAAGAAAGGCTGAAGAAAAAGCAGGAGCCGCTACTGGAACAACTCCAACTAGATACTTTAGTGGTTATGGATTTACTTATGGACCTTCTGGTGGACCTTTAATTTTTAAATAATACAAAAAAAAGCTCGACGAACCAAATCGCCGAGCTTTTTTATTCTCTAAACAGTAATGAACCTTTCTTAGGATCATAATTTATTTTTCCTCTAATTTTCATTTCTTTAGGACGCTTTGGAAGTAACTTAGCTTTGTAGTAAAATTCAGGAAAATCATAAGTATCGTGAATTTCCAAATATCCTTTATCTGGATTCCATCGCATACCAAAGTTAGCAAGCATTCCTAAAGGACTATCTTCGTTTCCAGAATCTAGTTGTCTAAAGACGCTTAAACCACCTTGCTCTTCAGCTTGTTGCCAAGTTCCTGGATTATCCATAACCTTTTTTCCAGTTTCATAAATATGTTGCAAGTTTCCTTTACTTGTTAAATATGGATATTTAGCTTTGGCATTTTCATAATCTCTAAGCATTTGTCCTGTATGTAAAGTGTCTGCAACTGCTTGAATGTATTTATCCATTCGTGGAGTTGTTCCATAAAAGTCTGAAGGATTTTCTCCTGATGCTACTTTATTCGCTTCCACAGCTTCGTCCCATTCTGTTCTATGGGTGCCTTTTGGTAAATCGTCTCTAAGACCTAGATATGTTTCCCAATATTGCTGCTCTTCTCCAGAAGATCTTTTTCCTGTACTGCTGTTTACCACAGAATATAAGAATTGATTTATTGGCCCTAAGCCTCCAGCAGGATCATAAAGGGTACTTATACGTCTTCTCTTTTCTCTAGATTTTACATCATAGCCACCGGGGTCCAGAGCTCCCTTTGCTGGCTCTTGATTTTTTCTAATTAATTTATTCATAATATATAAATATTTAAGATTTCTAAAAATTGTTGAAAAGTTTTACAATAATACTTAGTATTACTATAATAATATCCAAATAACTTTGATTTTCCAAGCATAATGCGTATAATTGTACTACAATGGTTTATAAAACAATGTTTAATTATGGAAGAACTTTTTAATGCAGTAGCTGAACTCTTCTTAAATGGAGAGGTCAAGTCAAAATTTGAAAATGTGAAAATTGAGGAAGATGCAGATGGCAATATCGTTGCTCGTTTTGTAAAACCTCAGAAGAGTAAAGAAATTGAGGCTATCAAGGCAGAACTTAAGGAAATGGATGATGACATTTTTGCAGAAGCTGCAAAGACACTACATACAGCACATCCAGAAGTCTATAAGGTACTTGAAACTTTAGACGACAGTAATCCAGACGTTGCAGCAGTTCGTAGAGCTTACGGAATCTTCAAGCAGGTCGTTGCTGAAATTGTGGAAAAGAAAATTAAGGCACTTACAGCCGAAGTTAATCGTCTATTCTCAAAGTATCTTGATAAGAAGGTAAAGGCTTAGACCAACTAACTGCCCTGTAGTATAACGGTAGTACGGCGGTCTCTAAAACCGTGTCCCTCTGAAGGAGTCGGTCTGGGTTCGAATCCCAGCAGGGCAACCACGTGGTTTACTGGATTAGCCAATAACTATCGTGCCAAATTATTAATTGTAACTTAGAGAGTATGAAGAAATTATTTGTAATTCTAGCAAGTCTACTTCTAGCGATTGGAATTAGCTCTTGCAGTTCGTGTTCACGTCCAGCCTCCGGTGATGTTGCCGTTGCTGATTCTGTATTAGTTGATTCTGTATTAGTTGATTCTGCTTTCGTTGAGAAGGCTATTAACCTTGATAAGGAAGCAATGTTCTTAAAGAACGCAAATTATAGATGGTTTGAGACTGGTGTAGTTCTTAAAAACTGGCTTGATGAAGAGAATGACGGTTCTATAGAGATGGTAGTTAATGTCTTCCAGGTTGTTGAGGTTATTGATTCTACAAGCTTTGATACTTATGTAGTCAAATTCCAGCATATCGGAGAGGATGTTATTGAGGATTCAGTACATGGTTTCTGGGTTGAGGATTATCCTCTTAATGAAGAAGTCATAAAGGTTTCATTTAAGGAAGCTTTTGAAAAGGTCCAGGAAGTCAATCTACCAAAGCCCCATACACGTCAGGTTGTTCTTAGAAAGCAGGTTGGTCCTGTAGACGCAAATCCACAGTGGATTTTCGGAAATTTAAGAGAGCAAATTTATGTTGATGCAGTTACAGGTGCTGTAAGTAAGGATAATCCAGCATTTGGCGGCTTGAATTTAGGAACTCCACTCGGAGAGTGGCCGTAATAGAAAATACAATAAACAAATAAAGGCGGGTCCGCGTTAAGCAGACTCGCCTTTTTTCGTTCTATGCGATATGTGATATTTGTTACATACTTGACATAAGTAAATTACGTAACCTTTTAAATGTTTTGCTTTTATAAATTCTTGAGCATCTTTTCTGGTCTCAAATGGAATCTTTGTCTTTCCTTTAAAGTTATAATGGCATCTAGCATAATGTTGTTTAAGGTTACTTCTAATATTATTCGTGTGCGTCTGAGTAATCAAGTTTCCCACCAAATTTTGAGTTCTGTACTAAGCGTCCTGCGCCAAGCAGATGTTTTGAATAGTATCCATTATTCAAATTCCACTCTGTCATATTAGAATTTGTTCCTGTTCTTCCAGAGTGAGCAACGCCTATCTTTCCTTCTGATAATTTTGATGTATCCGTGACTATAGCTACATGACTGGCTTCGTCTGGTCCCAAACCACTTTTTGGTTGTGTGCCTTTTAAAAATATTAAGTCGCCAGGCTTTAAATCATTAAGATTTATTTTAGCTGTTCCTGCCCACAAAGCTCTGCAATTTCCTTTTAGATTATAGCCCATTGATCCAATAACTCGACTTACAAAGCCTGAGCAGTCTAATCCTTGACCATGCTCTGGACCTTTTCCTCCTAACATGTATGGTATTCCTAAAAATTTATTTACAGAAGCTATCAAAGATTGTGAAGCTCCTGTACCAAAAGAGCCTGAGCCAGATCCTGGAACAACTGCTGTTCCATAGTATGGTGTTGTTAACCAAGACGCAGTATTTGTGCTTTTAGGTTCATCTGGTGTAATGTCTAATTCTTTTGTAGGTTTTACTGGTTCTGTAAAATCTATATCAGAAAATAAACTTGGTGCTGTACTAATGAATTGCTCTGGATGATTTTCTGCATAGGCTGGAATCTGGACATCTAAATCAATGAAATTACTTGCTATTCCAGAACTAGGTATTCCTGGTAAATGATTAATTGCGCCTCCAGCTTGATGCTTCTTTGCCCAGCCTCGAGCATTTTGTGCAAATACTGCTTTCTTCCTAATGGCAGCACTAGGACTATTTTTAGCTCGACGAATGCACTCATCTGTTACCTTTCCTCCACAATAACTTGTGAAAGATCCCCTATTTTTCTTTTTAATATGTATTCCGGACTTCCCTATGGGAATTAACTCAATTGTATGTTGAGTAGTAGTTTCCAAAGTTATGTCGGTATTTACAGAATTTTCCAATTCGAGAAAATTTAACTTTACTTTCATAATTTACTACCATTAATTTTGATTTACTCAATAATATCGTTAATTTTGATAAATTCAAAATGGATAACATTTACAATGAGTTTAGGAGATTAGACTTGCTGCGAATTGTACTTAATTATTTTACTAGTAACAATTAAACACATCAAGTGGTGAAAGAGGTTAATAAACTGAGTCTGCAATTAGGACTTGCCGTATTACTTGTACTTTTCGGCATCGGATTAATTGTGGCTTCTTTCGTAACGCCACCAACAGGTGTTATTGACTCATCAGTGCTTGTCGCATATGGTGAAACACTTACTTTTGTTGGCGCGTTAATAGGAGTAGATTATTCCTACAAATTTAAGACATACAAAGATCAATTTTAATTAGAGAAATGTTTAAGTAATTAATGATAATGTATTATGAAAATAGACAAACAAAATGGTAGCATTGCTTTTAACGAAGAAGCACACCGCTACTGGAATGTGAATGATGAAGCCAAAAAATTCATCTCGGTTACAACCCTGATTGAACGATTTGGGCAGCCGTTTGACAAAGAATTTTGGAGTGCTTACAAGGCACTAGAGAAACTGTTGCCCGCAGAAAGTTGGAAAATTGAAAAGAAGTCTCTTCTCAGTTCAAAGAAATTCGACAAATCTTTGCTAAAGCTGTATGATATTTCTGAAGATGCCTTTAATAAGGAACAACAGGGTATCTTGGATGCTTGGGCAGAGGAAAATAGAAAATCTTGTGAAAGGGGAACGCGTATTCATGAGCAATTGGAGAACGAATTTTATCGGGAAGGTAAAAATGTAGAGTTGAAAAAGTTTGGCTTAGGTGGTAAGTTTGAATGTAGACGCAACTACACAGAACTCGACTTACCTTATGGTGTTTACCCGGAGTATCTTATTTCTAGAACATCCGACGATGGTATTTTAAACATTGCCGGACAGATAGACTGTTTAGTTAAAAATGGTAATGAAATTGTAATCATTGACCATAAAACTAATAAGAAGTTAGACTTAAAGGGCGGGTTTAACACTGCAACAAAGTCGACGACTAAGATGTTGTATCCACTGAACAACCTTGATGATTGTAATTTCAATCATTATCAGTTGCAACTTTCTACTTATGCGTGGATGCTACAGAAAATTAATCCTAATTTTGTTATTAAGGATTTAATTCTGAACCATTACGATCACGAAGGTAATAATACAATATATCATTGTGATTACTTAAAGACGGAAGTTGAACGCATGCTAGCTTTCTATAAGAAAGGCCTGATAAAGGAAGCTCAGAAGGCTAAACGTGCCCCAATTGAATACTAACCCTTAATCCGTATTTGAAAGAGCGTTACACAAGCATAAGCTAAATAACTTCACAACTAAAACAAGGGTTTAATATGAAATTTCCAATTGGGCAAATAGTTGAAGGGCATGCTAATGAATTATTAGGCCTCAACACAAATATTTCCGAACGCAGATTAGAGATATGCAAGAAGTGTCCAATCTATTCAAGTGAATGGGGCGGAACCTGCAACAGAAAACTTTGGTTAGATCCTGAAACAAACGCTGTTTCTTTGAAAGAGCGTGAAGGTTATGTACAAGGGTGTGGATGTCGATTACCAGCTAAGACTACCTTACCCGGAGCAAAATGTGTAGCTGGTAAATGGTAATGAATTTTTGATTATGAAATTAGAATTAACAGAACAAGAGAAAATTGCAAGAGAGATCAGTAAAGTCGATTCTGGTGCTATGTACGTTGCTATGGGAAATGAGAAATCTTTGCAGGAACAAATTGACAATAGCAAACGTGAAAAATGGAATCAGAAAATAGATGATATGCAAGCTAAATTTACTGATCACGAAAAACGATTACAAGAAGCTGCCGATGAATATGCGAAGAAGCTCGGAAGTGTGCAAATAATGCCCATTTCTAACTATGTTATCGTGCGCCCGTTTGCTGAAAATCCATTTCAAAAAGTAAAAGTCAGTTCTTCTGGACTCATTATAGACACGGGTGGCTTGGTACCAGAGTACAAGCGAGACGATTCGGGTGAATATGTTGAGGCAGAACAAGCAATAAAAGTGGGTGTTGTCATTGAAGCTGGCCCAGAATGTAAATGGATTCGTAATGGAGATACTGTTATGTGGTATATCTCTAATGAAGTTGTAGTCCCTTTCTACAATTTTGGGTTTAAACTAGTTAATGAAACTAGAGTTATCTGCGTAATCAATGATGATTTAAATGAACGTTTTAACCGAAGTAAATAATATGGAAGATAAGATTTTTTTCTCTCCAGGCGATGTTGTAACAATTAGACAGAATATTCCAAATAAACCTATTATGTTAGTAGACAGAAAGGTTAATAACATGATTAGTAAGGATGACAGAGAAGGTATCCTTAGAGGTATTCGCTGTCGTTGGTTTACAACTGATGGACATATGGAAGAGGGTGTATTTAACACCAAAGACTTAGAACTTGTAATAAATTAATAACACTATGCCTGATTTTACACCAGAAGAATTTGCCAGAATTTTTGGTACGCAAGAAAGCTGGAACCTTATGGCAGATTCAGCTTCTGGCTCAAAACAAACTGCACCACAAATATCAGCACAAGGAACTGCTAAAAACGCTCCAGTTTCAACTACTAGCCAAACAGCAACAACAGGAAATCAAGGTTTTACTCCTGGGACTACTGTTGTAGATTTAGCAGAGGTTGGATTGTTTGGAAGACGCGGATTAAGAGAACGTGGATTCTCTTATCAAGATCCAACTACTGGAGAAATTGTAACTAAAGCTGGCGGAGATTTAACGGCTTCACAAATGCGTGAGTTAACACGTAATGCAAGAAGACAAGAAAGAATAGCAAGACGTTACGGTCTTGGAAATACTGCAGGATGGAGTCAGGATGCTATAGCCTTAAGGCAACAACAAGTAAATAATGATTCTAGATATACAACTTTAGCTTCTCCAAAACCAACACAAAGAATATATAATTATGACTTTGGAAATACATTTTATGATGGAGATAAGAAAGGTTATGCCGACATTACTACCGGAATTTTAAAAGCTTTGTACGATAATGGAAAGTTTGATATCTTAGACTCGATGAAGGGAATTGATGGCAAGATTGGATTGGAAGGGTTACAAAAATATCATTCCGGATTAGGAGTAGAAGGTATTAATTCTGGATACTTTGACGAAGCTTCAATCAATGCCATGCTATCTTCTGGAGCTTTAACCCAGGCACAAGCTGACAGGTTTTTAGCCAGCGCCAGAGCTCTAGCACCAAAACCTGCAGCACCTACAACAGGTGCCCAAGGTTTCGGATCATGGACAGCAGAAGCAATTAAAAACGCCTCTGTTGATGATTTAGCAGCTGCTGTGTGGCGAGGCGAATTAGGAAATGGACTTGATAGAAAAAATGCTCTAGGTGATAGATACGGAGAAGTACAAGCAAGAGTTGGTACTATTAGTCATAAACAAGGAGGACGAGTAATGAAATATTTTCAACAAGGAGGTTCTGTAGCTGCTGAACAAGTTAGTGCAGAACAAGCCCAGGAGGGACAAGCTCAACTAACAGAACAATTAATGAGTATTGCTAAAAATCCTCTTGACTTTATAAATAGCATGAGTGGAAATCCTGAGGGTTTTAATAAGGTAGTAAAACAAATTCAAAGTTATGCTGAAAATGGTAACGAAGCTGCTAAGGCCGCTCTAAGTGCTATTAGCCAAGCAATGCAAACTCTAGCAAGAAAAGCTAAAGAAGGTGCAAAGCTTACTTACATTAAGAGACTTCGTGGTGAGTGTCCAGAAGGATATGAACCAAAGCTCTACAGAGCTGGAGGAAAGGTTTGCACAAAATGCGAAAAGATTCAAGCCGATAAATGTGGAGGTAAAGCAAAGAAGCATGAGAATGGTGGAGAGGCTGAACTTGTAACTGAATTTAAAAACAGAAAAAAGAAATAAAATGAAAGTAAGTTTCGCTAGAAAATATCAAGAAGGAGCAGCAATAGCAGGAACGCTAGGAAGTGCTGATGCTCCTGTAGCTGGCGGAGACTTAATTAGTCCAAGAGTTTATTCTAATATTCCTGACGATGCGTTTGAAAAGTGGGGTACTGGAATAAAATTAGGACTTGATACTATTGATGTTGCGACGGATTGGTTAGCGGGAAGAGCTTGGGAACGAACAGCTAAAGAAAAAATAAATGACTTAAAAGCAGTAAAGGATGCTGTTAGCAGAAGTCAAGCGTTACGTAAAGCTGCTTTAGGACAAGCATCCTTATATGACAAAAGTGGTGTAGGTACTTTAGCTGCGGCTAGTATGTTGGGACTAAATGGAGTTGGATTATATGCTGCAAATAATGGCGATTTTTCTAACTTAGCTAGAAGTATCGGTAAAGGTATTGGAACTTTTATAGGAAAACGATTACCTTCTTTAGACTCAAATTCTATTGGGGATGTATACACTATTCAAGATCAAGGTGTTGAAAGTGCTGGAACCCCACCAGTACAAGTATCTACTACAGTAGGTAGTACTGCTGTAACAAATTCCGCTAATCAAACCTCCGCAAACCCTTACAGTGGATACATTCAAGCCGCTAAAGCTGGAACAAAATTAATAAGAAGATTTAAATAAATATGGTCAAAATATTTCAATATAATAATGTTGATGGGTTTGTGGAACTCAATACTCCAGAAATTCTGTTAGTAAAAGAGTTCAGTGCACTTATGGATAATGCACGAAATATTTGCGATGATGATAAAACTGGTAAGTTAAAACTTAGAGCTTTTAGAGAGTTCACTTACATATATCTTGCTCTCGACTGGCAAAGTCCATACGCGGATTTTGATGAAAGAGAGCGCCATGAAATGGCCTTACTTGATGCTCATATGACAGAAGCAGAGTTTAATAATCCTGAATTTAGGGCTGCCTGTCGTAAATTTAAAGCTATTCAGGATTCGACTCGCTCTATCAGATTGCTTCGAGCTGCTCAAGAGACCGTAGACAAATTCATGGATTACTTCCATAACATTGACCCAGAAGAACGAGATCCATTGACGGGAAAACCAATCTTTAAGGTAAAGGATATTATGGCTGAGATTTCTTCACTATCAAAGGTTCAAGACGAGTTAACAACTCTTGAGTCTATGGTTAAGAAAGAAATTGCTGAGACTTCTCAATTACGAGGAGGTTATGAGGACGGATTTACTCCTAATTATTAATGATTATGGCAAAGAAAGAAATCGAAGCTCCAGTTGTTGAAAAAAGAAAACGTGGTCGACCTAGAAAGACTCCTATAGTAGAACTTCCTGATGAGATTCAGCAGATAGTTGCTGAGGTAAAACAGAAGGAGTTAGAAGAAGAAAAACAAGCTATAGAAGATATTAAAGAGGAAGTCCGCCAACAACATAATGGTGGGTGGGATTTCACAAAGGAGGAAACTCCACAATTCTTTGATGCCGACTACTCATATGAAATAACTGGCTACAGACCTATTACTAAAGACAAAGGATTAGATTTTGATCCCAGTTGGTTTACCGAGGCAAGAGAAACATTCTTACGCACACACCATTACTGTGCTTATCCTAGAAATACAAAGGCATATGCCGATTTCTGGAACCGGGAATATGACCGCTGCAAGAATGGTATGACCGTAAACGGTTATACGATTACAGGCGATAATTACTTTTTCTTGAACTACTATCAACTTATGGACCTTGATTCAGCCGAGACTGCTGGTGAAGGTCGTACCTACATATTCCCAAATTTCTATGTAGGCCAGTATGAATGGTTTCATTACGTTGAACTCTGTAAGAAGCTGCGTATGAATGCTTGCCTTATGAAGTCTCGTGAAGTTGGTTACTCTGAGATTGATTCTGCGATTGCAGTTAATAACTACAACTGTCGTAGAAATACAATCAATCTTGTAGTAGCCAATCTTAGTGATTACCTCAACAAGACTCTTGATAAGATGTGGAAAGCTATGTCCTTCATTAATGACTATACTGATGGAGGATTCTTTAAGTTACGTCAGGTTACTGATAAGGCTGACTTGAAGAAAGCTTCTACTTATAAAATTATCAACGGTCAGAAGGTAGAGACTGGGTGGATGTCTCAAATCCAAGGAATCGTGGCTGATAAGCCAAGTAAAATTCGTGGTGACCGTACCGACCTTTTACTATATGAAGAGGCCGGTTCTTGGCCTGAGCTGACTAAAGCATTTACGCAAGCAGATGCTCTTGTTGGTACACCAGGACACCAGTGGGGAATACGAATCCTTGGAGGAACAGGCGGTGATACAGGTCCTGCTCTTGAAGGACTTAGAAAGATGTACTATAAACCTCACATTTATGGTATTCTTCCCTACCGCCATAGATTTACCCCTGATGGTTCGCAGGTAATGACTGCTTACTTTATGCCTTGTTTTAAAGTTCTAAAGTATCGTGGGTACACTGACCATAGAGGTTGGACCGACCCAGTTAGAGCTAGAGCTTTCTACGAAGAGAAGCGTAATCTTAAAGCTGAAGACCCAAAGGAATTAATTACATACTCTGC
>Ga0326513_10002170_pt1 | contig 14586 bp, 8 predicted proteins | sample 2_2465_0518_D_FD_203654 | JGI IMG/M metagenome (GOLD analysis project Ga0326513, IMG submission 203654) | Bovine rumen microbial communities from UC Davis, California, United States - 2_2465_0518 | ecosystem: Host-associated > Mammals > Digestive system > Stomach > Rumen | place: USA: California...
TCAAGCCTGCTATGAAGACCGAGATCTACGGAAACGTCATGAGTATGCTTGAGGGCGACTTCTTTGATGACGACTGTGTGATCGATGCCGACTATGCCTTCTATGGCCTGTTTGCCGGAGCGGAGAAACTGGTAAACAATCCCTTCCGCCATATAGAGCTGCCGGCCTACGAGCTGACCGACGGCTGCTTTCAGGCCATGTTCTACGGCTGTAAGGGGCTTCAGCGCGCACCCGATTTGGTTGCTGACGAGCTGATGGACTACTGCTATAAGGAGATGTTCGCAGGCTGCTCGAAGCTGAGCTATGTCAAGTGCTATGCTGAAGATATATCCGCCGATGACTGTACAAAGGACTGGCTCGCCGGTGCCGGTAGCGAGGTAACCGATGGGAAGACGTTGGTAACGACATTCAAATTTCCGGCCAACAGCAACGACGGTGTGCCCGCAGGCTGGACGAACGAGCTGATTTATCCCGTGAAGAGTGTGACACTCAACAAGACATCCTTGGAGATGATAGCAGGCTCTGCAGAGACAGGCACTGCCACCCTGACGGCTACCGTAGCGCCGGAATATGCCTCCGACAAGACCGTGTTCTGGCTGACAAGCAATGAGAAGGTGGCTACCGTCGATGATAACGGCAAGGTGAAGGCTGTAGGCAGCGGTGAGGCAAAGATCACCGCCACGGCAGGCGGTAAGTATGCTTCCTGCACCGTGAAGGTGACAGTGCTCGTCACTGGCATCACCCTCGACGAGACCGAGCTGGATCTGACCGTCGATGATGACCCTGTGACACTGGTTGCCAAGGTGACACCAGAAGGTGCTACCGACAAGACCGTCACCTGGAGCAGCAGCAACGATAGAGTGGCTACCGTTGATGCCAACGGCAAGGTGAAGGCGGTAGGCAATGGCGAGGCAACGATCACTGCCAAGGCAGGCGATAAGACCGCCACCTGCAAAGTGCTAGTCTCAACCCTCGCCAGTGGCATCACCCTCGACAGGACCGAGCTTTCAATGAAGGTGGGAGACAGTCCTGTGACGCTGGTTGCCAAGGTGACACCTGCCAGCACTTCCGACAAGTCCGTCACCTGGCGCAGCAGCAATGAGAAGGTGGCTACCGTTGACTCCAACGGCAAGGTGACTCCAATAGGCAATGGCGAGACAACGATCACCGCCGAGGCAAACGGCTATACCGCCACCTGCACCGTGAAGGTTACTACTGCCGTTAGCGGGATTACCCTCGACAAGTCCGAGCTTTCAATGAAGGTGGGAGACAGTCCTGTGACGCTGGTTGCCAAAGTGACACCAGACGATGCTACCGACAAGACCGTCACCTGGAGTAGCAGCAACGTGAAAGTGGCTACCGTCGATGCCAACGGCAAGGTGACGGCTGTAGGCAATGGCGAGGCTACGATTACCGCTACGGCAGGTGGTAAAACCGCCACTTGTAAGTTATCTGTTGGTTATGGTGTAGCCCTGAGCAAAGCCACCGTTGGTATGTTCATTGGTGCTGATGGTATGGCTTATAAAAGCAGGGACGAAGCCACCGCTGCTGGTACTACTCCCGAGGCATGGATCGCCTATAAGAGTGACAAAGCTGGTGAGAGTCTTGCCACTTCCTTGAATCATGATGGTACCGATGTAAGCTGGTATGATTTTGAAAAGAGTCCAGGATGGTCATCAAATCCTTCTCGTGCTGCTATTGCTGGAGGTACATGGCGCTGGCCGACCAAGGCTGACTACGACAAAATGGTGCCTGGATTTTGTACACTGACACAATCTCTCGGTAATGGCGTCATCGATCGTGGCTCTTATTGGACTAAAACGGAAACTCAAAATAATTCTTCCTTGGCTTACAGCCTGAATTATAATGGCGAGTTTAGTTATATGAAATCTGGCTATAAAACCAATATGGGCTATTACTTCGTTCGTGCAGTTCTGGCATTCTAACGTTTAAACATTATATTATATAATTGTGAGACGATTAGATTTGTGGATATTGGTTGCCGTTCTGTCTTACGGCTTTTCGACAACCTCCTGCTCGGATGGGAGCGAGAATCCCGCTGAGCCGGAGTTGGTTAGCGGTAACATTGATATGTTCTGGGATATGCCGGGTAATGCCGGCGACCCCGCAGTTGTCGAAGCCCTGAAGTCGATCGGGAACGTGGAAGACCTGAAGCCCTTTATGAATGTCAATCTAGGTCAGGCCTACTATTTCAACTACAAGCAGCTGGTTGATCACAACGATCCCTCTAAGGGCACTTTCAAGCAGCAGGTGGTACTGACCTTCGCCGGTAAGGATGCGCCAACAATCCTGCATACCGAGGGTTATTCCCTTATGGGCTCTTTCTCAGCTGATGACAACAAGAATCGCCTTGACAGTATCAGTGCGCCCCATCTCCTTTGGGCATTGTCAGAGGATTATGGTGCTGAGGGATTCGATCTGAACTGTGTGCAGGTGGAGTATCGTTATCATGGTTTCTCACTGCCGGAGTGGGATGCCGACTCATTTCAGTACCTGAGTGCAGAGCAGCATTCAAAAGACCTTCACGCCATTGTGAGCGACCTGAAGAAGGCCCTGTTCACGGGAAATGGCAAATGGCTCAGCACAGGTCTCAGCAAGAATGGCGTCACCACTGCGCAGTATGCCTATTTCGACGAGAAGAATGGCTGGAACGATATCGATGTCTATGTGCCCTTCGGGGCTCCTTTTCCCCGTCAGGAGTATGATATCAGTATCGGGCAGTATATGCTCACCCAGTCTTCTAAGGAGCGACTGGCTGACCTGGAGAAGGCTTACAGGAAGCTGGTTGATGACCAGGATGTCGCTCAGGCCACTGTTGATACCTATGACGATAAACTCAGCGAACAGGATGCTGAGCTTGAACAGGATTCCGCTTACCTGTTTACCCTTTCCAAGGTCCTCGAAAATCTCTTTGATGTGATGGCATACGGTGACTTCGCCACATGGACAAAGTTAATTCCCAGGGAGGGCGATAAGCCCGAGACCTATGCTTACTTCTTTATGCTTGATCGCAAAAGCGAAGTAATCAATCGTCAGGTTAATGAAGCCCGTGGCCCGTTACGTCCGCGTAGAGATCCATTCTATATCCAGATAGGGATCGACCAGGGTAATATGGCTTTGGATTATTCATGGTTCCTGAACGGCAGACTGCTCTCGGAGTCAGACAAGGCATATTTCAAGAGTGCCATGCAGGACAGCAGAAACACCAAGACGATCGATCTGCAGGTGAAGCTGCTGAAGAATCTGGAGACCACCAATAAGAAGATGATCTTCGTCTATGGCGAGGATGATCCCTGGACGGGTGGTGCCATTCCCGATCCTGCGAATCCCAACGTGAGGAAGTACATCGTGCCTCATGGCGCTCATGATGATGACTTACAGAGATTTGCCTGGTATCCTGGCGGAAAAGAGGTGGCAGATCAGATCCTGGCTGATGTCAGGGCGATCTTGTTCCCTTAGGTGCTACTGCGAGCACTAATCCTTAAACTTTAGGCGTAATTTGGTTTATGAGTCATATTATCGAAAAGTGGAAGGAATTCTGTGATTGGCAGCAATGACCCTATCAGGTGGCAGTGAAGTCGGCGGAGCATCATTGCCCCAATAAAGATAACACCATCAGTCCACGATGATGATCGTCTCAGGCGTCAGTTTCCTCATCGGCTCCCTTTGCGTCTTTGTGATTAAAGATAAGAGGTGATTAAATACACGTAGCACTGCCGAATACCTTAAATCCTCGACCATTATGGCCGAGGATTTCTTTTGGTTTATATCACCAACCACTGCTGGATCCGATGTTATTTCCATACGCGTCATAATAAGTTGTACTAGTTCCACCACCATAATTCTCTTTGGTTGTTGAAGAACCTATGCTGCGGCCATATTGGTCGTAGTAGTTGGTAGTTGTACCACCACCATAGTTGGAGCGTGTCGTTGAGCTACCTGTGCTTGCACCGTAACTGTCGTAATAGTTTGTGGTGTAGCCACCGCCATAATTGGAATGTGTTGAAGCAGAACCTGTACTACTACCATATTGGTTGTAGTAGTTAGTAGTTGCTCCACCACCATAGTTAGAGCGTGTCGTTGCGCTACCTGTGCTTGCACCGTACTGGTTGTAGTAGTCCGTGGTGTAGCCACCACCGTAATTGGAACGGGTTGTTGAAGAACCGATACTGTTACCATACTGATTGTAATAGTTGGTATTGTACTGAGCATTTGCTGCGATGGCGATCATGACTGTCATCAGTGTCATCATTAACTTTTTCATAATTCTAATCTTTTAAATTGTTACTACTAATTTGTTGTTCTTTGCCTCTTTATACCCAGAAAAGTCAAAAGGTAACCACCTAAATAGATTTTTTTTGTTAAAATCAAAATTATCTCTGCAAATCTAATAAATTAACGTGAGTTCGACGAATTCAGAACAGTGTTAATTGGTTGTCAATAGCCCTATCACAGGCAATGCATGGCTTCTTCGGGAAAAAGCAATATGCTGCCAGGGCTCCCAGCAGATTGACCATGAAGTTATCGAATGATCTATGGCGCGAGTGTTCTATCTGAGCGATGTTCTTCAGTTCGTCATTAACTGTCTCTATGATGGCCCTTTTTCTTGTCAGCAGCCTGTCTGACATCGTCATCAGAGCACCCTTCATGTTGCTTTTGAGCTTTGTGATCAGCTGTATGCCGTCAACGAACAGGCGTTGGAAAAGTTCCTTGCCGATATATCCCTTGTCCCCAACAAGTTTCCCATACAGGAATTCTATAAATGCCTTATGCTCAAGTGGCTTGCGGTCATCAACGTCTCCAGGGGTAATCATAAAGTTAAGCAGTTCGCCCTTCTCATTGCAGATCAGGTGCAGCTTGAATCCGAAGAACCAGCCCATGGAGCACTTGCCCCTCTGCGCAACACCCTTGAACGTCTTGTGTATATGGATGCGCTGGTTCTTACATACCCTCAGGGGTGTGCTGTCAACGAAGCTGATGCCTGTACATTTGCCTAGCAGCACCTTCTTGATGAACAGGGCAAGAGGAATGGCTACCTCTTTCTCCAGTTCCACGAAACGATTGTAGGAAACCAGCTCTGGAAACAGATGGCGCAGATGCTTAGATACATGCTCCAGATAGAAATGCTTCAGGCAACAGTAGCCCGAACCATGAAACAGGATCAGGATTACCATCACCTCTGCCTTGGAAAGCGTCCCGTCACGATGGTATTTCCGCTTTTTAGCCTCCTTCAGAGTATATTTTTCCATCATTGCATCAAAAAATCGGCAAAAATCATCCGCCATACAGAAAATTTCAGGAGTTTCCTTGAACGAAGTGAAAAATTTTGTCCTCGGTAAACATTAGCGATACTTTTTAGTGTAACTTGTCGTGTAGCAACTACAAATTTACTAAAAATATCGCTAATTTCCTAATAATCAGCCAATTATTTTTCAGATTATTTTCATCGAACTCACGTTAAAATACCTCTTATAGAGTTATTACCATTTGTCCTTTGTCTGTATGTCATCAGCCCAGCGGTGATCCTTGGGGAAGGGCTGGCCTCCCCAGGCCTTGACCTGTGTCCAGGGTTGTGGTGCGTCGGTCCAGAAAGGATGATCAGCAGAAAGACCGAGGGGCATGAGACAAAGCGAGGTCAGGTAGAGCGAACCATTATTGGTGTACCAGTCGGCGGTCTCGGGCTGTGAGCCGCAGAAACCAATAGTTAGGTAGCCGGCATCGTTGAAATTCTCCTGATAGTCGAACATACGGTGGAGTGATTTTGTCAGGGCAGCCCGTACTTGACCGTTACTAAGATCGGAGGGCAGTTTCTGGTACCACGCCATCAGGGCGAGGGGCTGCAGGGCGGCCATGCGGTAGGGGATGCTACGTCCGATAACGGGGAAAGTGCCTTCGGGAGAGATGAAGCGTTCGAGGATAATGGCATATTTCTGGGCACGCTTCAGGGCACGGTCGTAGTATTTCTGATAGTCGATGCGGGTATTGGCCTTGGCATCAACCATCGCCTGAAGGGTCTCAAGATACATGGCGTGGAACACATAACTGGAATAATAGTCGAAGGCGAAGACGGGACCGTCGGCATACCAGCCATCTCCCACATACCATTCCTCTACTTTACGGCAGGCCGTATTCACACGGAACTCATCATACTGGGCACCGGCTTTGGCCAGCATGCTCTCGATGGTCGAGGAGAAGAGGAACCAGTTGGTGTAGGGCGGATCGATCTTACGCATGCCTTGGAATTCTTTGATATAGCGCTGTTTGGTCACGTCGTCGAGTGGCATCCAAAGAGTATCCCAGGCACGGAGGAATGATTCGGCGATATAGGCGGCATCCACGAGATTCTGTCCGGCCTTGCCCCAACAGAGGTAATCAGGGGAATCGGGGTCTACGGAGTTCTTGTAGGCGGCCAATGCCCACTCACGGAGTTGCTTCCGCTGCTGACCCTCAGCAGTATCGTCGTCGGGGAGTGTGAGCCAGGGGGCAATGCCAGCCATCAAGCGGCCAAAGGTTTCCATATAAACCACACTACGGTCACGGTTGTCGAACGAGGGTGAGAACTCGGTCTTCATGTTCTTCTGCAGTTCGCCATTGGCCATGTTCTCCAGAACGGGCTGTGCCATCTTGTAGGCGAGGGCAGTCCAATACTCACGATCAGTCTGCTGAACTGTTTGTTTCTTTTTTGCCTCTATAGGCAGGAGCAGCGCAAGGGATGTAAAAAGGAGCAGGATTTTCTTCATTGTATTCATAATTATCAATCTTCAATGTTCAATCTTCAATAAATATGCGGAAGTCCTTGATGCTGCCGGGGGCACCTTGTTCGGCACGGGGCAGGTATTCAAGGGCGGTGACAGTCTGTTCGGCACCGAGGTCGATAACGAGCAGATGGGGCAGGGCAGACCCTTTCTCCGTCTGCCAGAAAGTGCTCTCCTGCAGGTCGAATGTCTTGTCACCTGTATGGTTGCCGTCTTCCTCTTCCGAATCGGCATACTTCGTAGTCCATGATTCTCGTGAGAGACGTCGACCGTCAGCACCTTGCAGATAGAGCTCTGCGATGGCCACACGGTCGTTGGCTTTCTGCGTAGACAGACATTCTATGGCAAGGTAACGTCCTTTGGCAGGTGTAGCAAAGCGGATCGTCTGCCAGCCATTGCCACTCTTAAAGGCTCCTGTGGCAGCAGGTGTTGCGCTATTAAGGTCGGGCTTGTCGCCGATGTTGTTGTGTTTATTGGTTTTCTCCAGCTGGAGCTTGTTCAACTCTGGCTGAGCCTGTCCCCATACGACGGGTTCCTTTGGTCCAACGATGTCGAGCACGATGACCTCGTTCTTGCCTTTCTTCAGCCAACAGCCAGGAATATAGAGTGTCTGTTGCGGACCGATACTCCAGATACGGCCCATGGCGTGGCCGTTCACCCAGACCAGTCCCTTACCCCATGTCTCGAAGTTCAGGAAAGTGTCCCCCACCTTATTGATATTAAAGTAGCCGCGATGGTAGCCGGGTTTGAGGATGTCTTTGTCCGATGGCAGCGTTTTATTGGCCAAGGTCTTCACGGCGATATCATAGTTGTCGGCAATGGCGATATTACTCCACTGCAGTGGTTTCCATGTTGTTTCCATGTCATCGTCTTCTGAGGTGATGGTCACTTCGCCGACAATACCCTTGAAGTCCTTGATGGCGCGACCAAAGTTGATACGGCCCATACCCTCTACAATGATGGCCAGTTCTGCGTCTTTCCTGACAGGGGGCAGTGTGAGCGACTTCTCGTTCTTCACACGGTCGATCTTGCCGATATACTTCCCGTCGATAAACACTTGGGCAAAGTCGTGGAAGTCGGCGGTCAGAATACTCTTAGCCTTTATGTCAGGCAATTTGGTCGTGTAGACCATCGTACCCCATCCCATATCCATTTCCTCAAAAGTCCGGATGGCTCCTGACACTTCTTTTCCGTCGGCCTGTAGCAAAGGAACAAACTCCGTGAGTTCGAACTTCGGTACGGTGATGACGGGCATGGGGGCCTTGGGCACGGCAGGCAGCTTCTTGCCGTCGTTATACTTTGCCATCATGGAACGCAGTTCCCAGAACTTTGGCGTAGCCTGGCCGTACTCGTTGATGGGGGCGTCATAGTCATAACTGGTTACGTCAGGGGCAAAGCCGGGACTGTTGGCACCAGCCCAGTGGCCGAAAGAAGTACCACCGTGGGTCATATAGAGTGAGAAACTGATACCTTTGGAAAGCATCTCGTCCATGCCATCGACCATATCCTTGGCAGGACGTGTCTCGTGACGGGCGCCCCACTTGTCGAACCAGCCACTCCAGAACTCCGAACACATCTTCGGGGCATCAGGACGCAACTTTCCGAGGCGACGGAACTGCTGGTCAATATTGGCACCCGTGCCGAAGTTCATGGTCCATACCAGATCATTGAGGCCGTTCTTTTCGAAGTTCGACGACCAGTCGCACTGGAAGAGAGTCAACTCACTGCCATAGATGCCACGCAGACAGTCGCGGATCTCGCTGACGTAGGGTTTGTTTTCGCCGTACGAGCCGTATTCGTTCTCCACCTGCATCATGATAATAGGACCACCGCGCTGGATGGTCAGTGGGGTGAGTTGCTCACCAACCTTCTGTTCAAAGAGTTTCACACGTTCCATAAAATAAGGATCCTGCTCGCGTAAGCGGATATCCTTCTTCTTCAGCAGCCACCAAGGCAGGCCGCCCATCTCCCACTCCGCACAGACATATGGACCGGGACGTACGATGACAAACAGGCCGTTCTTCTGACAGAGACGACAGAACTCGGCCACATCATTGTTGTCGGTGAAGTCGAACTCACCCTCGCGCTGTTCGTGGATGTTCCAGAACACATAGATGCAGACAGTGTTCATACCTAAGGCCTTGCACATCTGGATACGGTGTTCCCAGTACGGTCGCGGAATACGGGGATAGTGCATCTCAGCAGCCTTTACCACAAAGGGCTTGCCGTCGAGCAGAAAGGTGTTCTGACCAACCTCGAAGGTCTGGGCTGCATGAATGGCAGTCGGACAGCCAAGAGCGCAGGCCATTGATAGAAGAAATACGGATAATGCTTTTCTCATTCTATGCGGATCTTTAAAGGATTTGTAAGATTCTGTAGATATTCTTCAGCCGTGAGTTGCCATTGGGCCATTGTACGGACATCGTAGCCGCTCCAGGCAGAGCCGAAATAATAGGTGTAGGGTTCGCCACGATAGCCGAAGATCATACCAATGCCGTGGTTGAGTTCGCCTTTCAGCACAAGGGTCTTGTCCACACCTTTTGGGAACAAGGTTCCTACGTAGATCCGTGACTGGTGAACCTTCGGGTTGTCCGTTGGGTCAGCATATAACACATAGTTTTTGTCGAGCAGAAGGTGGTCTTCGCTGTGCAACACAACACCTGTGGCCAGTGTCATTGTCTCTTTGATGCCGTCGTACCATACCGTCATACGGTTGAAATGTGAGCCACGGTCGAGGCTGATGAGGCGGTGCTCGGTCACGCCGTCGTCGGTGGTGTTGTAGGTCAGTTCCACCGTGAAACGGAGTGGACCGTTGTCGAGGATCCTATAGGTCTTATAACAATAGGGGAACAGCAGTGCACCGTCTCTCATCAGTGCAGGAGCACCACAGCCGAGACTAGCTCCCACACCATAGCAATCCAAACCCTGTCCATGGTCGTGATGGAAGGAAGTGGCTACATAGATCTCGTTAGCCTCAGTGGACTGACCGATACGTTTCAAGGAGTCTCTCTGGCCGACACCCCATAGGTGCATCCGATAGCGATCCTCCACAACCAACTCCGGAACGTTCTTCACCCAGACATCTGTGCCGAACGACCGTTCACCAGACCGCTGTAGGGCCGGACCATAGACACGGTAGATGCCGAGGTCATTCTCCCAAGTGATGTCATCGGCACGTTCAGGATAGCATTTTCCCATCACATATGACTTGAACGACGAAGGCTCGCCCTTGGTAACAGTGAAGACAGCTTCACTCCCAGACTGTACGGCCACATAGAGCAGCAGTTTCCCGTCGTAGGTCTTTTGATTGGTAATCTCCTGTCCGAAGGCATTCTTAATGGTTAGTGGGTCGTCAGTCCCTATGCCTAGCTGTTGGCAGATGGTCTGAAGGTCGGCTTCTGCCACCTCCTGCCGCTGGGTATCACCGGTGTTTCTGACAATCAGGGATATGGTGGCGCACAACAAAGACAATAGTAAATTCATCGAATGGTGTATTTGATTATATTCTTGGTTTTTGCCGATTTCACCGTCAGAATGATGTGGTACATCTTCGGCCCCCACATGTGCTGGAGCAGGGGGTCAAGCTTGTCGCTGACGTCTTCAATAGTAGCAGAGAGTTGGCTGGCATCGAACTGGATGCGCTTCAGGGCGTTAGGGTCGAGGGTCATCAGCATCAGACGGGTGGGCTGACGGTATTCCTCCAATTCATAGTCCTCTGTGATAGAAATACCCGATTTCATCGCTGTTACGGTACGCTTCCACGATCTCACCGCTGCCTCGGCAGGATAGGCCCCGGCGATATCGAGGGTCAACAGTCCGTCCTTGTGACTGACCATCTTTGCGGCATACTCCTTACCGTCTTTCTGATCGATGCCGTTAATTTGTGGTAGGTTATGATACTGCGACTGCATCGTCCAGATGTTGTAGCGGTCGTCGGAGAAGGTCTGCGCAGTGTATTCCCCCACGGCGGGGTCGATAAATAGAGGTGTAACCTCTCCTTCCCCAGTATAGACGATGAAGGAGCCGACGTCATTGTGGTTATGACTCTCACCGTTATTGCCACCTTTCATGGCAACATATACGTTCCCACGACGGGCGGTCATGATCTGAAGGTTGGGGAGCCACACATCTTTTAATAAAGGTTCACGTGGCTGTTCGGCGATGAAATCGTTGATATGACGTAGGAAGAAGAGTTCACGGCCGAGTGTGGGGAAGTTGCCGCTCTTGTCGTAGAGGGCGGCAGGATTTGTCAGTACACCTCTCTGTCGTCCGAGGTAAGCACCGAACTCACGCATCGTCTGGTCGTCCAGCCACACACCGAAGGGATAGACGATGTTCACCTGCTGTACGGCCTTGTTCTCATGAGCATCGGCAAAACAGACACAATAGTCATTGCCGATATAGGTCTTATAGGCATAGGCAGCCATCTTTTGGACTTTCGGCTCTATCGGACCAAAGTTCATAAGTCTCATGATCTCAAACATCGAGGCTACGGCCCTGTCCCAATAGCCGGGGCCTTCGTCACAACCGCCATCTTCGGGATAGGCATCAATAAAGGCCTGCGTGGCTTTCCGTATCTGTGCAATGGCTGTAGCCTTGCGGGCTTCATCTTTCTCACAGATAAGGACACAGGCGAGCCAGTTGCTGCAGATCCAGGGGTTCCAGTTCATGCCAGCAGTTTTCCACCAATAGTCTTTCTCTACAGCGGGTTGCAGGATACGACGTTCTATCTCCCGATCGATACGTTGACAGAGGTCAGGAGAGAAGGCATCCAACTGCTTCTCGAGCATATACCTCGTCCATACAATCAGACTGGCGGTCTCAGCATTGAAGAGATCCACCTCCTGCAACTCCGGCAGAGGAACAGCCTTGGGATAGTGTGCAGGGATGCCCCACCATGTCTCTTCACAAAAACTACCCATTCCATCGATGATATCACCCATAAAACGACCTTTTCCCTCCATGATCTCTGCCATGACGAGAGCAGCCAACTGACGACGCTTCTCGAAACAGAGGGTTTCGTAGTTTACGCGGTTACCCGTCTGTTTGTTTTCGGCAAAGACCGTCCACGGCAGCACCGTCCACGGCTTACCGAGATACTGTTCACCATATTGGACATAACTCTGGCGCATCTCCTGTGGGATGGAGTCGCGCCAGAAGGTATCGTCGGCCTGCGGTAACAGGTTGGCAATAGCCAGAGTGATAGTCAGCAATAGGTTCATTGGCCGAGGTATCTTACATATTCACACGCTACGAGCAGGAAGGCTCCGACACCGAAGTTCGCCTGGGAGTTGGCATCGACTGTCTGTCCGGGGATAGCCCTTTCACCGATAGGCTGCACGTAACCGATCTTACCGTCCTTTTGCAGGGCAATAGTGGTGAGATAGTGCCAGGCTTTCTCGATGGTAGGACCGAACTCTTTCTTGGAAAGGTACCCGTGGTTGACACCCCAGAGCAAACCGTAACAGAAGAAAGCCGTGCCACTGGTCTCATAGCCCGGTGCCTGTTTCGGATCCATCATCGAACGCGTCCAGTGACCTTGTGGCTGCTGGGTACTCTTCACCGCACGGGCCAACTTCGTATATTTCTCCACGAAGAACGGCTGACGGATATAGGTCTCAGGCATGTCCTGCAGCACTTTGGCCAGTCCTGCCAGTACCCAGCCGTCGCCGCGAGCCCAGAAATCTTTCTTTCCGTTGGCGGTCTTATGCTTCGGATAGATGTACTTACCATCACGGAAGTAGAGTCCAGTCTCATAGTCGAGCATGATAGAGTCGCAATAGAGGATGTTCTCATAGAGTTTTCGCAGGTATTTCTCATCACCCGTCAGTTTGTACATCTTCGTCATGACAGGCATGACCATATACAGGGCATCAGCCCACCACCAGTAGTCATGTACCTCAGAGTCGGCCTCATAGCCCATCACCTCCTTGGCGCGCGCTATCTTTTTCTCGTCTTTTGAGAGATTGTAGAGGTCAATATACGTCTGGAAACAGATCTGCCAGTCGCCGAAGAGAACATATTCCTGTCCTTCGCCGTAGTTTCTGTACTTCCACTTGGCGGGGTCTGCTTCTGTAGCACCCTTCCACTGATTATGCTCTGCCCAGCGGATGCTGTAGTCGAGCATCTTCTCGTCCTTCAGGAGTTTATAGGTTTCCATATTGCCGGTATGGTAGGCAGCGTTATCCCAGAACGAGCGAACTTCTGCAGGATTATTCGTCTGCCAATAAGTGTTCACCTTCCTGATCACATCCTTTACCTCGTCGGCAGTCCACTTTTTAGCCTGAAGTGTCAGCGTAGACAATAGTGAGATTGCTATAAGTAGTTTCCTCATAATCGTTTGTTTTTTGAAAAGGGGCAGCCTACGTCGCATAGACTGCCCCCTCCACCTTAGAAATACTAACTAATAACCTAATTATGTATGAACGCAAGAAATATCCTAATAACCAGGGTTCTGCTCGAGATCAGCATCCTTGTTGAGCTGGATCTCTGACAGAGGAATAGGCAGTAGCACGTGCTTGGCGGCATCGAAGCCTGTGATAGCCTTGCTCTCTGTGGTCTCTGCCCACTTATCCATGATCATCTTCACGCGCTCAGCCAGTTTGCCTGTACGGCAGAGGGTGTAGCGACGGTTCTCTTCACCTACGAGCTCACGGATGCGCTCGTCGAGCAGGAAGTCCAAAGTCATCTGAGCGGCAGTTACCTTGCCAGCCTCAGCGTTGCCGCTCTCAGCACGGTACTCCTTGAAGGCACGGTCGCGCAGCACGTTGATATCCTCTGCGGCACCAGCGGTGTTACCCTGCTGGATGCGGGCCTCTGCACGGAGCAGATAGGCATCAGCCAGACGCATAACGGGCCAGTCCTTGACGAGAGCATAGCCAAAGTCGTCTGTCGGGTCATAGCCGCCCCACTTAGTAGTGTGAGGATACATCACGTTCAGGGTATCCTTTACGGTCCAGTAAGCCCTATCGCCAGTCTTCACGCTGATCTGCTGGGCACCTGCCGTGCCCTCGTCAACCTTGAAGCCATCCTTTACCCAAATGGTACTGCTCCAATTGGGCTTGTTGTACCACAACTGACGGCGGATGTTATGGTTAGAGTTACGGATATCTCCCTTTTCATAGATACCATACTTGACATAGTTGCTCAGACGAAGACGGCCATTACCACGACCTCCGAGAGAGTCGGCATTCTGCATACCGTCGATCTTGTGGAAGGCTGCCACCCAGTTACGACGCTGCTGTGGGTTGTCGATGGTACCGCCAGTCACATCGCGGTTATACTCCATCTGGAATACCCAGATACCCTCAGTGTTACCCTCAGAACGGCGCTGGTTGTGCCAACGGAACATATCACTGTAGTAATCGCCAGCCTCAGCGAGATACTTGCCATAACGCTCAGAGATCAGTTTGTAGTTACCGCCACTGATGACAGGTGAAACAGCAGCCTCGGCCTCAGAAGCCTTACCCATACGGAGGAAAGCCTCTGCAGCAAGGATACGTGCACAGTCCTTATTAATACGGTTCTGCGTCTTGGTCTTGCCTACTTCAGGCAGATTGGCAATCGCGTCGTTCAGGTCTGATGTGATGATAGCATCTACCTCAGCAACAGCGTTACGCGTGAAGTCAGTGCGGGGCGCAGCACTACTTTCTGTAATGAGGGGCACGCGTCCCCAGAGCGTTACGAGCAGGTTATAGGCATAAGCACGGAAGAACTCGGCTTCGGCTTTGCCGGCAGGCTCAACATTCTCTGTATTGATGATGATGTTGGCACTGTTGATGATGCTATAGAGATTCTCCCAAAGGAAGCT
>Ga0326513_10002171_pt1 | contig 14585 bp, 12 predicted proteins | sample 2_2465_0518_D_FD_203654 | JGI IMG/M metagenome (GOLD analysis project Ga0326513, IMG submission 203654) | Bovine rumen microbial communities from UC Davis, California, United States - 2_2465_0518 | ecosystem: Host-associated > Mammals > Digestive system > Stomach > Rumen | place: USA...
GGCAGCAGCTCCTGATAGGCGCACCTGCCCTCGAGGTACTTCATGAGCTGGGTGATATCGTCGTCGTCAACCTGTCCGTTGCAGTTGATGTCCGCGCTCAGCTTTTGCTCTGTGCTGAGCTTTTCAAGACCGAGTGAGTAGTTGCGCAGGGACACGATATCCTTATTGTTGATTGAGCCGTCGGCGTTGAGGTCGCCGAAGCTTATTTTTCCCTTGCTGTTGAATTTTAGCATGCTCTGCTCGGCATAGGTCTTGGCGCAGGTGCCGTCGTAGCCCGTGATTTCAAAGTCGTTATTATTGAAATAGTTTTGCAGGCTGATTTTACGCTTTTCGGTTGTGTCGTCAATTTCGGTTTCGCTCGATACGCTGACGGCGAAGGCGTCGTTTTCGATATTGTACACCGTTGACGGAATTTCAACGTTCTGCAGCGAAATGCAGTTGATAAACGCGCCGAACTTGATTTGCTGAACGCCGCTTTGAAGCTTGACCTCACGAAGTTCCGAGCAGTCAAAGAACGCCCACCAGCCGATTGTTTTTATCGACGGCGGAATTGTTACCGACTGAATAAGGGAGCTGTAGAACGCGCCCGCTCCGATTTCGGTGAGGGGGTGACCGTCGATTGACTCCGGGAGCGACAGCTTGAGCGAATCGCCGAGATATGAAGTCAGCTTTGCGCTGTCGTCCGAATTTACGACATATTCATAATTACCGTCCGCCGAGGTCTTTTTGTCCGAATACAGCGACGAGCCGTTTGCCGCGGGGATTACCGCCAACATGACCGCCGAAAGGAAAATTGCAGTCAAAAGTAATGAAACTGTCCTTTTCATAAAACCTCCGTACCAGAGTTATTAGATACTTATACCCTTATATTTTACTATTTTTTTTAGTACTTTGTAAAGAGATTTGACGAAATTTTTACTATTTTGTAAAAAACACGCTATCAAAATGATAACGTGTCGTTTTTTTAATATTTGATTGTGGAACGGAAAACGGTTTTACGGTCACGCACTGACGACCATTTTCATAACCTCGTCGCGGTCGATTCCGAGGACGAGGGAGAATTCCTCTGTCACCATTTTTTCGGCTTCTTTCAGGAAGCGCTCGTCGGAGAGGTGAAGGTGCTTGCCGGCGTTTTGCTGCTCTTTTTCGTGGTTCAGTATAAGGCGGATAAGCGCGACGAGCTTTTTGCAGTCTGCCGCCGAGATTATGTTTTTGAATTCCTCGCTGCGCTCGATTTTATTGTCGTTCCACTCGCCTGTTTCGGGCGGATTGTCGATTATTTCACGAAGCTGCTCAGGCGAGGAAATGTCGCGGATTTTTTGGAGCAGAGCCGTATTTTTTGTGGGAACAAAGAGCGTTGAAGCAGCGCTGCATACGGGCTTGAGCACAAAATACTCGATATCCGCACCTCCTATACGTTTTACGGTGATGTCCTCGACAGTGCAGACTCCGTTTGTACCGTACAGAACCTTTTTGCCAACGCTTAACATTTTTTACACTCTCTTTCCTATAATACGACTTTTTAGTGTCATTTATTACTCTTATTATAGCATAAAACTCAAATTTTTGTTATAGGCAAATTAACTAAATCGTCATTAAAAATTGTAGACAGAAAAACAACCGAAGTTGTCACCTCGGTTGTTTAAGGGGGTATATTGGGTTATAGAAGGAATAAATCATAGAAAAATTTACATTGGCAAACAAATTTAAAATGGCATTAAATTCAAAACTCCTAAATTACCTAAAAACCAAGACCGATGTAAATTTCTTTATCTGTATCTATAATACACGAACAGGCAGAAATAATAAATTGCATTTGCAACGGAATTGAGGTGTTAACAGTAAAAAATCAATATTTATTTTTAGTTAATACGCACAATTGGGATAAAAAGTATATTAGGGTTAGCCCAAAATCTTTATTAGCTAACCCTTTGTATCATTATTCTTCGCTGCTCTCCTGCTCTGTGGGCTCCTTGCCCTTGCTTACGAGAACAGTGATTTTTTTGCCGTACTCAACAGAATCTCCGGCCTGACCGTCCTTGTAGCCGATCACTCTGCCTTCGGCGTACTTTTCGTTGTACTGGTACTCGGGGCTTGCAAGAAGTCCCTGCTTTGAGATCGCGGTTGCCGCCTCGTCGATTGTGAGTCCCTCAATTTTTGGGAGCTCGCGCATCTGCTTGCCCTTGCTGACCGTGACGCTGATGTAAATCGTGTCCTCCTGGTCAATTTTGGTGCCTGCCTCGGGGTACTGCGTCATGATTTTGCCCTCGGCAACGCTGTCGCTGTACTCGTCGTTGATGCTGCGCATAAGCTTTATCTGAGAGTTGCTCTTGACGCTGTCCTCAGCCTCGGAATAGGTCATTCCCGTGAGCTTTGGAATTGTCGCGCCTGTCCATTCGGTAGCCTTTGTTGCCGCCTCGGTGGAGTTTTTGTCGCCGCCGAACATTCCCGCAAGAGGATTCTGCATGAGCCAGATAACTCCTACTACGCCGAGAATGAGCACTGTTACCGCCGCCGAGATTATCGTTATTGAAACGCCCGACATTCCGTTTTTGCCCTTTTTGCTCTGCTCGCCGCGCGAGATATTCATGCTTGCGGTGCGCGAGATTTCCTCCTGGATAGCCTTTGCGGTGTGGGCTACGGAAAGCTGTGAGCGGAGCTCGTCAAAGTCCGTGATACGGTTTTCACGCTCAACCTGCAGACCGTTTGCCAAAGCGGATACCACATGGGGCGGAAGCTTTTTGACAGTGTTGGTGCTCATGAGCAGTCGGCTGTCCTTCAGACGCTCGGGAGCGCTCTTGGGAAGATGACCGGTCAGGGCATAGAAAAGCGTTGCGCAGAAGCCGTAAATATCGGTAATGTCGTCAAGCGGAAAGTTGTCCTCGTACTGCTCGGGAGCAGCCGCGCCCTTGAAGAGCTGCGACTTCAGCGCGGTGCCGCGCTTGCGCTCGTTTTCCGAAGCAAAGCCCGAAATTTTGATTTTGCCCGACGAGGTGATGTACATATTCTTGGGCGCGATCGCGTAGTGTCCCACGCCGCGCTTATGCAGAGCCTCGAGAGCCGAGATCACGGGCATGAACAGCGGACGGGCTATATCCCATTCGATACTGCCGTTGCTGCGCTCAACATACTCAACGAAGGGAATCAAATCCTCGTTTTCCTCGATAACGTAAACGGTGTTGTTTTCTTCAATTATATTATGAACGTCCATCAGCGCCGAAAACTCTTTGAGCTCGGACACTATGCGGTAGTAGTCGGAAAATTCATCCTTGAGCTTGCTGAAAACCAGACGGTCCTCGTAGTTTACGCGGACTTCGGTCTGACCTTCGTCGCGGCTGAAAAGTCCCATTGGCAGAAATTCGCACACGATCAGGATATCGCCTGTCTGCTTGTCAAAGCAGAGGTAACGCGTGCTTTCGCCGTTGGTGTCGATTCCCGCGCCGACTATGTATCTGTCAGCCAGCACTGTGCCATATGGCAGATAGGGTGCAGACTGTTGCTCTGAGCTGTCAAAGCCGCAGTGAGGGCATACCTTTTGGTCGCCTATCTCCTGCATACATCCCATACACAATGACATATTTTATATCACTCCAATATACTTCACGTTAATCACTGAGAATATTTTCTAAAAAGAATTATAGCACACATTTATAATTCGTTTCAAGATTTATAAATGTCATTATAATTACAGTTTTGTTATTCATATAATGTTGCGCTGAAAAGTGCACAACGCGGAATATTTTTCGCGGTTCCGTTTTGTAGGTATTTATACGTCCGCTATATTTATTATTACAAGGAGCTTTCCGGAACTGACGGTGATTTTGCAGCCGTCGTGAAAAACATTGGAAAGTCCCGTTGAAATTTTGCTTTCAAATTTAAAGTCGCTGACCGGGTATTCGGCGTTTTCAACGCTTGCCACAGCGCAGGCACAGCCAAACGGAAAGAGTGAAAAGGTCCTTCCGCCGTAGCCGTCAAAAATGCAGGCTCCCTTTTTGAGCAGAAAGATTTTTTCCTTTTCGGACATCAGGCAGGCTCTTGCGCCGTTGTCGCCGAGGTATTCAAGCAGGCAGAGGTTTGCGTAGCTGTGGTCAAGCCTGCCGCCCGTTGCGCCCAAAACCGCGATATCCTTAAAGCCCTGCTCAACGGCGTATCGCGCGCATACATAGGTGTCGGAATAGTCCTTGCGGACGTTTAACCGAACGGTATCAACGTCCGGCGGAAGCTCGCCGATGTAGGAGTCAAAGTCGCCTACAATCAAATCGGGAGTTATTCCTGCGGCATGCGCGTACTTGTAGCCCTTGTCGGCGCAGATCACATAGTCGCCGCCGCTTACCGCTGTTTTTATAAAGCCGATGTCGGCGTCGGGCGAGCCCGCGATTATTACGCAGCGCGCGTTTTTTGCTACTTTTTTAACTGCCATGGTTTTATGTCCTTAACCTCGTTGTACATTGCCACATAGCTTTGGTGGCGCGTCGGCCGGATCTCGCCGTCGGAGAGCGCCTGCAGGATCCTGCAGCCCTTTTCACAAACGTGGGCGCAGGAGGTGAATTGGCACTGACCGAGGTACGGTTCAAATTCGGGGAAGCAGTATTGAAGCTGCTCCTTGTCTATCATCTCGTAGCGCTGTAAATCTACCGTTGAAAAGCCCGGGGTGTCCGCTACGTAGCAGCCCTCGATTTCAAACAGCTCCACCACTCGGGTGGTGTGTCTGCCTCTTCCGAGCTTTTCGCTGATGTCGCCCGTCTGCAGCGAGAGCGTCGGAAACAGCATATTGAGCAGGGTTGACTTTCCGACTCCGCTGTTGCCCGTGAACGCCGCCTCCTTGCCCCTGAGGTAACTTAGCAGGCGGTCTGCCTCGGCTCTGTCGTCGGGCGAGCACTGGAACACCTCTATTCCCGACTTGCGGTAGATTTGGGCTACCTCGTCGCCGTTTTCGATGTCGTTCTTTGAGATAACGACGACGGGCGTCATATTATTGTTTACAGCCGCAGCGGTCATCTTGTCGATTACCGCGAGGTTCGGCTGGGGATCGACCGTTGAACATACGATTACAAGCGTGTCGATATTTGCAAGCGCGGGGCGCTTTAGCTTGTTTTTGCGAGGAAGGATCTCCTCTATCGCGCAGTAGCCCTCGGTCGGAACAGATATTTTTACCCTGTCGCCGACTACGGGAGAATTTCCGCTTTTGCGGAAGCTGCCCCTCGCCTTACATTCATATTCTTTGCCGTCACAGCGGACATAGTAGAATCCGCCGATCGACTTCATTAATATTCCGTTAAGAATCATCTTTAATAGCCGTAGTTTGCGTTAGGGTCGGCGTATACGTTCTCCTCTGTGGGCGGAACATACTCGGTCGTCGGCCGGTACGGATCCTCGGTTATCGGCTCTGTTACCGGCTCTGTGGGAGCGGAGGTTGGCACGATATAGTCATGTACGACCGTATTGGTGATTTCGCCCTTGGTGAAGTCTACCGTGTATTCGCGGTAAATCTGGTCGTTGAGCGAAATTACTACCTCTGAGGTTCCGTGGCCCTCGATCGAAATGGTTACAGAACCCGTGATTGACGGAACGACCTGCTTGCTGAGCTCGGAATTTACAACTCCGTCAACGGTTACGGTCATGTTGAGGGTATCGGATACGCCCGACGGGAGGTCTACAACAAGATTGACCTTGTGCTTATCGCCTACGCCCGAGCTGACTGTAAGCGTTACTACCGTTCCCTTTTCAACCTTGCCGTAAGGAAGCGGTGACGAACAGAGCACGGTGTTTTCCGGCTCCTTGCTTTCGTCGTCCATTACGGTCTCAACGGTGAGTCCGAGCTTTTCAAGCTCAGCCTTAGCCTCGCTCAGTGTTTTGCCGAGCACGCCGGGGATTTTTACTTCCGCGGTGCGGCTTCCCTTTGCTATATAAACATAGACGTTTGAGCCTATTGTTGACTTAACTCCTGCTGTCGGATAGGTGTCGATAGTGCAGTCCTTCTGAGTTTTTGTGTTTTCAACATAAACAACCTGCGGCACAAAGTTTTTATCCTTGAGGGCTTCTACCGCCTGTTTTTCGGTGTAGTTTACCACAAACGGGATCTGCGCTTCGGTGTCGGTGCCGTTTACGGTGAGCTCAATTGTTGAGCCTGACTTTATTTTCATTGAACCCGGTTCGGGATCCTGAGCCAAAATTACGCCGATTTCCTTTGAGTCGTCAAACTTGCTCTTGATTTCATACTGGAAGTTGTCGGGGTTGTTTTCCTTTGCCGCAACAAGCGTTTTGCCTACCAGCTTGGGAACGTCAACGTCCTTGCTCTGCGATGAGGTGAAGCCTCGAACAGCCGCTATCGCAAAGAACACCGCGCATACTACCAGAGCCGCCGCAAGCACGCCCTTAACAACGTGGAACACGGGGCTGTGCTCCTTGATGTAGCGGTCGTCGTCATCGTCGGGAGCTTCCTCAACAACGGGCTTTGTTTCTTCCTTTAATCTTTTTGGCTCGTTCTTTTTGATGCTGCCCATATATTTTGTGGGTTCGCTGTCTACAAACGAGCTGTTGTAATCGAATACGATTGAGGGGTTGAGGCGGAAACGCTCGATATCGCTGAGCATCTCAGCCGCCGAGGTGAATCTTCCCTCGGGCTGCTTTTCCATTGCGCGCATTGTGATTTGTTCAAGTCCCACAGGAATTGAGGGATTGACCTCGCGCGGACGCTTTGGCGTTGACTGGAGCTGCATCAGCGCGACCGTTACCGCGCTGTCGCCGTCAAAAGGCAGAGTGCCGGTGAGCATTTCATAGAGCATTACGCCTACGGAGTAGATGTCGGTTTTGCCGTCGGTTGAGTCGCCTCTTGCCTGCTCGGGCGCGATATAGTGAACCGAGCCGATTGCCTGGTCGGTCATTGTGCGCGTAGCCTTGTCAGAAAAGCGCGCTATACCGAAGTCTGTTACCTTGATCGTGCCGTCCTGGAGCAGCATGATGTTCTGCGGCTTGATGTCGCGGTGGACGATTCCGCACTCATGCGCGTGCTGCAGAGCCTTGAGCACCTGGATAGTGAGGTGGAGAACATCCTTCCACTCGATGATTCCCTGCTGGGCGATATACTCCTTTAAGGTGATACCGTCGATGTACTCCATTACTATATACTGGATCATATCGCCGAAGCTTACGTCGTATACCTTTACGATGTTGGGGTGCGAAAGCATGGCGATTGCCTTGGATTCATTTTTAAAGCGGCGAATGAATTCCTCGTTGTTCAGGAACTCGTCCTTCAATATTTTGATTGCGACCTCGCGGTCGTCGAGCGTGTCTGTGCAGCGATAAACATTGGCCATTCCGCCTACGCCGATAAGCTCGTGGATTTCGTAGCGGCCGTCAAGCCTTTTTCCGATATATTTATCCATAGTTTAACACTCCTCTCAGTAAATTACGGTGGCTGTGATGTTATCTGTGCCGCCGTCCTGCTTTGCCGCGTCAACAAGCGTATTTATAAGGCTGTCGCCGCGGTTCTCATGACAGATTTTTACCATTTGTCCCGTGCTGACGTGATTTGACAGTCCGTCGGTACAAATCAGCACAACGTCGCCGTAGATGAAGTTTGCCTCGATATAGTCGAGCCTTACCGAGGGCTTGATTCCGAGGGCGCGCGTAATAAAGTTCTTGTTGGGGTGGTGCTGAGCCTGCTCATAGGTCAGCTCGCCGCGCCTTACCATTTCCTGTACTACCGAATGGTCCTCGGTAAGCTGTTTTATTTTGCCGCCGCGTATTGCGTAGGTACGGCTGTCGCCGACATGTACAACGTGAACGGTAGTGTCCTTTACAAAAACAAATTCGCAGGTTGTGCCCATTCCGGCAAGAGCTGCGTCCTCACATGCCAGCTCAAATATTTTGACGTTGGCGTTCACCACGATTTCCGCCATGAGCTCGCCGATTTGCTCCTTTGTCATGTCGTCCTTATACAGGTCGGTGATTTTTGTACTTATATATTCCACTGCCGTCGCGCTCGCGATATTGCCGCCGTTTGCGCCGCCCATTCCGTCGCAGACAACTGCCCACGCGCAGCTTGGGGAAATAACTCCGAAGCGGAAGTCGTCCTGGTTCTGCGTTCTGACTAAGCCTACGTCGCTTTTGCTGAATACTTCCAAGTTATTTGCCTCCTTCTTTTATATGGTTTCGTTTAAGCTGTCCGCAGGAAGCGTTTATATCGCTGCCCAGCGTCCGCCTAACGGTAGCCGCAATTGACTTTGCGGCAAGTATATTTACAAAAGACTGCTGTCTTTGAATATTGCTCTTTTTGTAGCCCGTGCCCTCTACGGTGTTCACGGGGATCAAATTGACGTGACAGTTCATGCCGCTGAGCTTTTGCGCAAGCTCGCGGGCGTTTTCGTCGCTGTCGTTTACGCCGCTTATCATTGAGTACTCAAAGGTCACGCGCCTGCCGGTCGCGTCAAAGTAGTCGCGGCAAGCCTTTAATAGCTGTGACATCGGGTACGCCTTTGCAATGGGCATCGTACGGCTCCTGATTTCATCATTGGGAGCGTGGAGCGACACCGCAAGGTTGATTTGCAGCTTTTTTTCGGCGAGCTCATAGATTTTCGGCACGATCCCGCAGGTTGAAAGCGTGATGTGCCGCGCGCCGATGTGAAGTCCCTTTTCCTCGGACGCGAGCTCAATGAACCTCAGCACGTTGTCAAGGTTGTCGAGCGGCTCGCCCATGCCCATGAGAACCACGTTTGAGATCCTCACGTTCAAATCTCTTTGCGCCGCTTCAAGCTGCGCCAGCATTTCGGACGCGGTTAGGTCGCGTGAAAATCCGCTTTTACCCGTAGCGCAGAAGGTGCAGCCCATTTTGCAGCCCACCTGAGTTGAAATGCACATTGAAACGCCGTGATGATAGCTCATCACAACCGCCTCAATAAATTCGCCGTCGTGCAGCGAAAAAAGATACTTCACTGTTTTATCATACCTTGAAATAAGCTTTTTTTCAATAGTTGCAACAGAAATGTAATATCTTGTGTCTGAAAATTGTCGTAAATCACTCGGAATGTTCCGCATTTCGTCGAATGAGGTCACTCCCTTTAGCAGCCATTCGTACATCTGCTTTGCGCGGAACTTTGGGTAGCCCTCCGAGGTAAGCTGCTGTTCAAGCTCTTTCAGGGTAAGGCTTTTTACGTCAGTTTTATCAGTCATCAGCCGCCACCCTTTCAAACGCCGCCGTGTAAAATCCGTCGCAGCCCGCGGTGTGCGGCATCAGCGTGATTTCGTAGTCCTGCTCGTCAAAGGCGCGTTTTGCGCCGTCGGGCAGTTTTAGAGAAGCTCCGCGGAAGTTTTTGTGCTCCTTTAAGAACCGCGCCGCGTTTTCATTGTTCTCGGCGGGGTTGAGTGTGCAGGTCGAGTAAATCATTCTGCCGCCTACAGCGAGATTCTTTGCGCTTTGGCAGAGGATTTTATACTGGATTTCGGGCAGGTCGTTGTCTATAATGTCGCTTTTACAGCGGATCTCGGGCTTGCGCGAAAGGATCCCCAGACCGCTGCAGGGTACGTCGCAGAGGATTTTGTCCGCGAGCGGCAGAGCGGCGTCTGCCTTTGCCGCGTCGCGCTTTGATGTGACTATGTTTTCAGCGCCGAGCCTTTGAGCGTTGGCGCGTATCAGTTTAAGCTTGTGGTCGTATAGATCGCAGGCGTAGATTTTGCCTCGGTTCTGCATATACTGCGCCGCCGTAGCCGCCTTTCCGCCGGGCGCGGCACAGACGTCGAGCACAACGTCGCGCGGCTTTGGGTCAAGGAAGCTTACGCAGAGCTGCGAGGACAAGTCCTGAATGTGGAACAGTCCCTCTTTGTACGCGCTCAGGTTTTCGATTGAGCCGGTGCGTGTTAGTATCAGAGCGTTTTCAATAAGCTCCGATTTTTCACAGCCCACGCCCTCGGCTTCGAGCTTTTCAATGAGCGCGTCGGCGTTAGTTTTAAGCGTGTTCACCCTTGCGCACATCTTAGGTCTGCCGCTGAGCGACTGCAGCAGCTTTTCGGCATTATCCGCGCCGTATGACTTTCGCCAAAGGCGGATAAGCTCCTGCGGAGCCGAGTATTTTACGCTCAGGCAGTAAATTTTATCGTCGGTGTCGGGCAGAACAAGCCTTTGCTCCGCGCGGGTGATGCTGCGGAGAATACCGTTGATGAAGCCTGAGCTCTTTTGGAGCCTGTGCTTTTTTGCGAGGTTTACGCTTTCGTTAACCGCCGCGCTGTCGGGAATTTTATCCATGTATACAAGCTGGTATACTCCCATGCGGAGAATCAGCTTGGTTTTTGTTTCAATTTTCCTTAAAGGAATTTTGGAGTACTGCTTTATTATATAGTCAAGTGTTATCTGACGTTCGAGCACGCCGTAGACAAGCGCGGATACAAACGCGCTGTCAACGCCCTTCAGCTTGTTCTCACGAATCGCGTTATTGAGCGCGATGTTTGAATACGCTTTGTCGTTTTCAATTTTAAGAAGCACCTGCAGGGCGACGTTTCTTGGATTTGGCATTGATTTCTCCCGAAATATTTTTACAGAATTTCGCCTGTTTTCAGCTTATGCCCCGCGGCAAACGCCTCGGCGGTCATCTTCTTTTTGCCCTCAGGCTGCAGCTCAAGTATTTCGACCGAGCCCTCGGCGCAGGCGATTACAAGCGGCTTTACGCTGAGGATCTCTCCTGCCCTTCCGCTTTTGTCGCATAGTCTTGCCTTGTGGATTTTTACGCGCTTGCCGCCGATTTGAGCGGTGGCGATAGGCCACGAGTAAAGTCCGCGGATCCGGTTGTGGATTTCAAGCGCGGGCTTGTCAAAGCTTACGGGGCACATGCTCTTGTCTATCTTTGACGTGTGGCTCGCCAGCTTTTCGTCCTGCTTTTTGGGTTCAACCGTGCCGTTTTCAAGCGCGTCAAGAGTTTCCTCAATCAGCTCGCCGCCCATAAGCGACAGTCTGTCAAACAGCTCGGCGGAGGTTTCATTTATTCCGATTTCGGTTTCCTTTGTCAGCAGAATGTCGCCCGTGTCGAGCCCCACATCCATAAGCATTGTTGTGACGCCCGTCACCTTGTCGCCGTTTAAGACCGCCTGCTGAATGGGAGCCGCTCCCCTGTACTTTGGGAGCAGTGAGCCGTGGATATTTACGCAGCCGAACTTTGGCAGGTCGAGCACGCGCTTTGGAAGGATCTGACCGTAAGCCGCAACAACGATTACGTCGGGATCGATTTCCTCAAGCTGAGCGAAAGCGTCGTCGCCCTTCATAGACTTTGGCTGGTAGACGGGGATCGAAAGCTCCTGCGCGCAGACCTTTACGTCGGGCGGAGTCATTATCATCTTTCTGCCCTGAGGCTTGTCGGGCTGGGTGAACACCGCCGCCACGGTATGCTTTGGGCTTTGCGCGAGTTTTTTAAGCGCGGGCACGGCAAAGTCGGGTGTGCCCATGTATACTATCTTCATATAATCACCGATATTACTGTTCGATTTCTTCGGGGCGGAGCATACGTTCGCATACGCTTTTGAACACTACGCCGTCGAGGTGGTCAAGCTCATGGCAGAACGCGCGCGCAAGCAGCTCTTTTCCCTCGATCGTAAATTCCTCGCCGTTGCGGTCCTGAGCCTTTACCTTGACGTAGTTTGGGCGCTTTACGATGCCCCACTGTCCGGGGAATGACAGGCAGCCCTCGCTGCCCTCCTGCTCGCCGCTGAACGCGATGATTTTTGGGTTTACAAGCTCGATCAAGCCCTCGCCGATGTCGATCACAACGACGCGTCTTAATATTCCAACCTGAGGTGCGGCAAGCCCAACGCCGTTAGCATTGCGCATGGTTTCAGCCATATCCTCAAGCAGAATTGCGAGCTTTTTATCAAATTTCTGAACGGGACGGCATTTTTTATTGAGAATGTCGTCGCCCTCTTTTACAATATTTCTTAAAGCCATAATTATCTTCCTTAAATTAACATATCAGCGCGTTCATGTCCGCGTAGGCTGTCACCTTTGAGAACTCGCGGCGGCCGCCGAAGCTCAGCAGAACCTTTGAGAGCAGTTTGCGGAACGAACGGTTGTTTTTACATTTAATAATAAGCTTATAGCGGAATTTATTGCTGACCTTTACCACCGCCGCCGGTGACGGCCCGAGGAGCCTGAGCGGAAGCTTTGGATAGTTTTGACTTGCCTCGCTCACAAAATCCTGCAAAAATCCGTTTGCGGCTTTCAGCGTTAACGCCTGGTTTTCTCCTACAAAGCCTATAAGGCAGATATCCGCGAACGGCGGATAGAGCATTGCCTCTCGAACCCTGATTTCGGTGTTGTAGAAGCTTTCGTAGTCCTGCTTTGCCGCCATTGAGATTATCAGGTTGTCGGGGGTGTGGGTCTGGATCACCGCCATTCCCTTTTCCCTGCCGCGTCCGCTTCGTCCGACCACCTGAGTGAGCAGCGAGAACGCGCGTTCATAGCTGCGGTAGTCGTCGGAGTAGAGCGCCTGGTCGGTGTTGAGAACGCCAACAAGCGTTACGTTCGGGAAGTCAAGTCCCTTTGCAACCATCTGCGTGCCGACGAGGATATCGTATTCTCCGTTTGAAAATGCGGTTATCATCTTTTCGTAGGAGGACTTTGACGACGCGGCGTCGGTGTCCATTCTGAGAATACGCGCGTCGGGAAACAGCTCAGAGATATCCTGCTCCGCCTTTTGGGTACCTGTGCCGCCGAGCCTCAGAGAGTGGCTGCGGCAGGTTGGACATTCGCCCCTGAACGGCACAGAATAGCCGCAGTAGTGACACATCAGGCGGTTGTTTCTGCTGTGATAGGTCAGCGAAATTGAACAGTTCGGGCAGGTCACAGCCTCGCCGCAGAACGAGCAGGTGACGAACGAATTGTGCCCCCTGCGGTTGAGCAGCAGAATTGACTGCCTGCCGTGTTCAAGGTTATATTCAATGTTTTGCAGCAGCACGTCGGAAAAGCCCGAGGTGTTGCCGTTTTGGGTTTCAAGATTCATGTCGGCGGTTATCACCTCAGGCAGTACCGCCGTTCCGTAGCGCGATGTGAGCGTATTCAGCGAATACCTCCCTGTCAGCGCGTGGTAGTAGGTTTCAACGCTCGGAGTGGCTGAGCTTAAAACCAAAAGTCCGTTGTTCTGAGCGCAGCGGAACATTGATATTTCGCGCGCGTGGTACCTGGGCGAGCTTTCCGACTTGTAGCTGTACTCCTGCTCCTCGTCCATGATTATCAGTCCGACGTTTTCAAACGGCGCAAATACCGCGCTGCGCGTTCCGATTACGATTTGGGCAAGCCCCTTTTTTACGCGCTTGTATTCGTCGAGCCGCTCTCCGAGCGACAAAGCGCTGTGGAACACGGCTATTTTTTCGCCGAACCGCTTTGAAAACTGCGAGACAAACTGAGGCGTGAGCGAGATTTCGGGAACCATGACGATGATTCCCCTGCCGTCGGCTATCACGCGCTCGATAAGCTTTATAAACACGCTCGTTTTGCCCGAGCCCGTTACGCCGTAGAGCAGGCTGACGTGCGGTTTTTCGTCGCGGTACTCGTCATACAGTCTGTCGCAGGCTTCCTGCTGTTCCGAATTGAGAGTAAGAGCAGGCGCGTTTTCGTCCGCGCTGCGGCTGTCGATCCTGAAAACCTCCTCGTCAAAAAAGTAGATCAATCCCTTTTTGTAGAGGGTGTCTATTACCGAGGCTGAAACGCCCGTGAAATAGCGGATCTCCTTTACAGAAGCCGCTCCGCTCAGCTTTATCAGCTCAAGCACGCCGAGCTGTTTATCAGTCAGCTTCATGCCGGAATAATCGACGTCTGGCGAAATTGCCGCCATCTTCATTACGGCGTCGTTGACCTTGCGGAACGCTTCGTCCGACTTGTAGAGCAGCCCCTTTTCAACCATTTGGTCGGGCAGGCGGCTGTCGCTCAGTCCGAAATCGTCGAGGATTTTTTCAAGCCTTACCGCCTTGCGCTTTGAGTGAAGGTAGTCGTAAAGCCGCTGCTCCTCTACTTCAAGCTCAGAATCAAAATCCGAGCTTTTTATTCCGTAAACGGTAGTGACCTTGTAGTTTACTCCCGCGGGCAGCATTGTTTTTACCGCCTCGTAGGTAGTACAAAAATAGTGCTCCTTCATGAATTTTGCCGCTGCAAGCAGCTCCGCTGAGAGCACGGGCTCGTCGTCGAGCACGGATATTATTTCTTTTAAAGAACTATTATCCTCCCTGAGCACCTCGGTGATTATTCCCTGACGGCGGCGGTTGCCGCGTCCGAATGGCACCAGCACACGCGCGCCCGCAACGCAGTCTTTTTCAAGACGGTCGGGCACGGCGTAGTCAAAATCTTTGTCAAAGGAATACGCGGTGTTTTCAACCGCTACCCTAACGACAAAATCAAGCTTCATCGTCAGGTTCTAAAAGATTGATTTCGTGGTTCCTGATTTCTTCAATTGCGAGCAGTACGGGCTTATCCTCGGTAACGGTGCCCTCATCCTCAAATTTCTGGGTGATCTGTCTTGCTCTTTTTGAGACGCCTACAACAAGCGCGTATTTGCTCTGCTTACCCTCAAATAACTCGTCAACATTTACCTTATGCATAGTGATTCTCCTTC
>Ga0326513_10002172_pt1 | contig 14582 bp, 16 predicted proteins | sample 2_2465_0518_D_FD_203654 | JGI IMG/M metagenome (GOLD analysis project Ga0326513, IMG submission 203654) | Bovine rumen microbial communities from UC Davis, California, United States - 2_2465_0518 | ecosystem: Host-associated > Mammals > Digestive system > Stomach > Rumen | place: USA...
GAGGCGGAAGCCTGCTTTTGTTGACTCAGTAGCTCAGTAGGTAGAGCACAACACTTTTAATGTTGGGGTCCTGGGTTCGAGCCCCAGCTGGGTCACCGATTAATGAGGTGAGTGACTGACTCAGTAGCTCAGCAGGTAGAGCACAACACTTTTAATGTTGGGGTCCTGGGTTCGAGCCCCAGCTGGGTCACCAACCAATACTAGGACCGGAACGAACACTTCCGGTTTTTTTGTATGAAGAATATAGGCAAAATACTGGTTCTATGTGTTCTGTCGCTGTTTCTCCCGATGTCACCCGCGGTGGCTCAACAGTCGCAGGAGCAGATGGCTGCCTATTACTATGGCAATGGTGAGTTCGAGCAGGCTGCCCAGCTCTACGAATCCCTGTATAAGGCCTATTCCAACAAATACTACTATCAGCGGCTTTACAACGCTTATCTCAAACTCGGCGAGTATAAGGACGCCCTCCGCCTGGCGGAGAAACGCCTGAAAGGCAACCCCAAAGAGCTCTCGCTATACGTCGACCAGGGCAACGTCTATCTCCTTCAGGACAAGGAGAAGAAAGCCAAGAAATGCTTCGACAACGCCATCGAGGAAATCTCGACAAACCTGGCCCCCATCCCCGATCTGGCGATGGCCTTCGTCAATGTCGGCAGGTACGATTATGCCGTCAAGACCTACCTGACGGCACGCCAGAAAACGCGCAGCCCGCAGCTCTATTTCAGCGAGCTGGTCGGCGTCTACCAGGCCATGGGCGACTATCAGGCGATGACAAACGAGTATTTCGACCTCCTCGACAAGCAGCCGGGGATGATGGCCTCCATACAGGTGAACATGCAGAAAGCCATGCTGGAAGCCCCCGACAGCCGCCTTTCCGACGGCATCCGGCAGGCGTTGGTCGACCGTGTTCGCCAGAACCCCAACAACCATACCTACCTGGAGATGATGATATGGTTCTCCGTGCAGCAGAAGGATTTTGCCTTTGCCCTCACGCAGGCTCAGGCTGTCGACGCCCGCTTCCCCGAGAAGGGTGGCGAGCAGCTCTTGCGTGTGGCGCGCATCGCCTTCGAGAACGAGAGCTATGATGTGGCGGCCGAGGCCTATCGCCTGATCATGCAGAAAGGACAGGAGAACCCCCATTATTTCGAGAGCCGTGTGGGTGAGCTCGAGGTGGATTTCGCCCGCATCAACCATAACTATGCCATTGATAGCAAGGACTTTTCCATTCTCAAGCAGAGGTATCTCGACGCCTTCGCCGAGCTAGGGAAGAACGAGCGCACCGTGCCGCTGATGCGTCATTATGCCCAGCTGATGGCCTATTATGGCGACGATGTACAGGCCGCCGTCAGCATGCTCGACGACGTGCTGGAGATACCCCGTCTGAAAGCCGCCATCCGCGACGAGGTGAAGCTCGAACTGGGTGACCTCCTGCTTTTTGGCGGCTCCATCTGGGACGCCTCGCTGCTTTACATGCAGGTCGAGAAAGCCAACAAAAACGACCTCCTCGGCGCACAGGCCAAGTACAAGAACGCCAAGCTCTCCTACTACAACCATGACTTCGACTGGGCCAGCTCGCAGCTGAAGGTTCTGCGGTCGTCGACCTCCAAGCTGATCGCCAACGACGCCATGGAGCTCTCCTTGTTAATCTCTGATAACATGGAAGATGACAGCACTTATACGATGCTTGAGCTCTTCGCCGACGCCGACCTGCTGCTCTACCGCAACCAATTGGACTCTGCGTGGGAGGGCTTCGACCAGATTACCCGTCGCACGCTCTCCCATCCTCTGTTCGACGAGATACTTATGCGCAAGGCGCAGATCCGCATGAAGCAGGCGCGCTACGCCGAGGCCGACTCGCTCCTGCAGAAACTGGTGGATTTTTATCCCACCGACATCACTGCCGACGACGCCCTCATGCTGATGGCGGAACTCAACGAGACCCACCTCGCCAACAGCGCCAAAGCCCTCGAATGCTACGAGAAGCTGCTCGTCGACTACCCCACCTCGCTCTATGCCGACCGCGCCCGCAAACGCTATAACACACTGAAAGCAAGTAATTCTCCCATGAACCGCGAAGCGGGAAATTAGAGTAATTCGCCATAGATTGACCCGCGTCAGCAATTCACCCCATTCGAATAATTAGCCGTTGAAAGAAGATTAGCAGCAAGATGAATGAAGTAAAAGCCAAAAAGTTCCTCGGACAGCATTTCCTCACCGACGAGAGCATCGCCCAACGCATCGTGGAGAGCCTCACGGGCCGCACCTCCAATCTCATCGAGATAGGTCCAGGCATGGGAGTGCTGACTAAATATCTGATACTAAAGCCTGAACTCAACTTTCATGTGGTTGAGATAGACCGCGAGTCGGTGGCATGGCTCCACGAGCACTACCCTACGCTCAAAGTCATCGAAGGCGACTTCTTAAAACTCGACCTAACAGCCTTGTTCCATGATACTTTCGCCGTCATAGGCAACTTCCCCTACAACATCTCGTCGCAGATCCTTTTCCGTGTCTTCGAGTGCCGCAACCAGGCTGTCGAGGTGGTGGGGATGTTCCAGAAAGAGGTGGCCGAGCGTGTCGCCGCAGGGCCGGGGAGCAAGACCTACGGTATCTTATCGGTCTTGCTATCAGCCTTCTACAACATCGAATACCTCTTCACCGTCCACGAGCATGTCTTCAACCCGCCTCCCAAGGTCAAATCGGCCGTCATCCGACTTACGCGCAACGACGTAACATCCTTGGAATGTGATGAGAAGCTCTTCGTACAGGTGGTAAAGGCCGGCTTCAACCAGCGGAGAAAAACCCTGCGCAACGCCCTCCGTTCGGCCAACCTCCCCATCGAGAACGTCGACGAGACCTTCCTGTCCAAGCGCGCCGAACAACTCTCCGTCGCTGAATTCATCACGATAACAAAAACCATACAATTCTCCTGCTTCGCGACCCCCGAAGGGGTGATGAGCACCGCTGAAATAAATGAAATATAGTGAATAAATCTTGTTGATCTTGTAGATTTTCTTTCTTTCTCCTTCAGATTGTAAAAGATTTTAAAAGAATTCATCACTCATCATTCATCATTCATCACTTTCTTTTTCTCCTCTCTCACTCCCCAAAGTTAACCCCTTTAATCATTACAAAAAAAACCCATTGTCCCTCTCACTCCCCCATCACTCCCCCATCACTCCTCTCTCACTCCCTCTCACTCCCCAAAATTAAAATCCTTAATCATTACAAAAATGTCAATACTTGCCTTCATCTCGCTCTCTTTAGCACTGGGAATCAGTGCCATGGTGCTGATGCACCGCTGTGCCGACGCGGCACCGATACCGCTGTCGTCGGGAATGCTTGTCGCCTTCACCTTGTCGGTGGTGCATGTGGTGCTCTTTGTGTTGGGAATGCTGGTGGGCAACTATTTCCATTTTACCGACACGCAGAATCCCGATGCCTTTGCCAAGTCCAATGCCTTGGTCCTCTTGGGTTTCTCCGTTGTTGTGGCCGTCAAGCTGTTGTTGCCCCACCTGGGCCGCAAGGCCAAGCCCATGGCTTTCGACCTCAATGCCGGCATCGTGCGTGTCTTGCTGTTCACCATAGCCACAGGTATCAACGGTTTCCTCCTTGGCATGGGTGTGGGCTTCGTCGCCCTGCTGGGTGGCAGTCTTCACAAAGCCCTCTGGCCTTTGTTCGTCGTCACATTCCTCTTCTCCACGCTTGGCATCATGTTCGGCCGCCAGCATGTGCCCTTGCGTCCGCGCCGCTGGATGGCTGTCTCGGCTGTCGTCATTGTCGCCACCGCCGTCGTGACGGTCGTTGCCGCCGGCTGATGGCCCCTTTGCCGCCAGCTCCACGTAATCCATGAGCCTCGAGCCCAGATATTGGCTGTCGCTGGTGCGGCCGGCATAGTCTTTCACGAAACCATAGAGGTGCACCTCGTTGCCCGCCCAGCGGTCGGGCAGCGTTATCTCCGCCCGCCGGCTGCGGCGGCAGACGGGGGTGGAGAGCACCCCCTCGTCCATCGCCGGACACCAGGCGAAGAGGTACACCAGATCGTCGCCGTCGGCACGCAGATGCCGCGGGTTCTTCTCAAAGGGCACCACCACCCGCTCCACACTCCTCCCTCCTCGTTCATCACTCCTCCCTCCCCGTTCATCACTCATCCCTCCTCGTTCATCACTCCTCCCTCCCCGCTCCTCACTCCTCCCTCCTCGTTCATCACTCATCCCTCCCCGCTCCTCACTCCTCCCTCCTCGTTCCTCACTCCTCCCTCCCCGTTCATCACTCCTCCCTCCCCGCTCATCACTCCTCCCTCCTCGTTCATCACTCCTCCCTCCCCACTCATCACTCATCACTCCTCGTTCATCACTAATAAACCCCACCGGCGCCACCGGCCCCTGTGCCACCGCGAGGCCCATGTAGTCGACAGCCAGACGGCCCTCCTCGAGGGTGAAGCAGGGGCGGTTGATGCTCATGAAATGGTTGTACTCGGTGCGGTGCGCCTTCACGGCCTCGCTGTGGAGGCCGATGCGCAGTGCCGCCGAGAAATGCGAGGCCAGCTGCGACACCTGAGCGAAAAGGCCGCGTGCCGTGCGCTGCCGCGCGGTGCGCGGATCGTGCACCGTATGCGGCCGTGCCCGCAGGCACCACCGTCCGCGCCATTGGTAGCCGATGACTGTGCCCACCGTGCCGCGGTAGGCATCGTTGATTCCGTAACGTTGTTTTGCCATAACTGCTTATTTTTTGTTTAACTGCTTATAATTTGTTCAACGGCGAATTATATTTCTTTAACGGCGAAATATTCTTCTTTAACGGCGAATTTATCTAATTTAACGAATTCTTTCTTCCCTTTAATTTCAGGCGAATGACGCGAATAACGCCTGCGGCAGCCGCCGCGCGAAGCCAGCGGCATAAGCGAAATTAGCCAGCAATTGACCAGCGGCAGCAATTAGTTTAATAAGTATAATTCGCCGTTAAAAAAAGTATATTTCGCCGTTAAAGAAGTACATTTCGCCGTTAAGAAGGGTTACTATATAATATAAGCCCTGAGGATGTTACCCTCCGTTAAAAAATGTTAATCTTTTCGCCACCGTCACCGAACCCACAGAGTATCAACGTCGACCGTCGACGGCGATAGGACGTTGCAAGTACGTCTTTGGGACGTCCTTGGTACGTTGTTGGTGGCTGGAGAAACTGAAAAACAATGCTTTATGAGACAAAGAATCGTGCAATCAGCTGCTTCCCAGCCAATTGCATAATATGCGTTATAAAAAAAGGATTAGTTCTGTTTCGTCTATTCGTAGTTTTGGATGATAGGTCTTTATTTCTGTTTTCTCAGAGTCAAAGTCTCCATATTCTGATATGATTTTATATAGGAAGAGTTGCCCATGTTCAACTACAAAAATAAAATTATGTCGGACAATCCATGCACCGCCTCCCTGAGATGTAATCAAGGTAATTCCATTGTCATTTGTAGTTATCCTATCAATGGAAAAATTCTTGATTTCTTCATCCGGAATGGGTAAATGCAACACGGCTTTGTTTGTATCATAGAATATAACCAATTTTCTAGTAGAATCTACCCAATGATTGTCTTGTAAATCTATTATTTGGAATATTTTATAGTTTACACCTTGGCCATCTACCAGACTCATATTTGATAGCGTGTCAACATGGCTATCACATTTGGCCTGACAGAAACCAAGCGAAAAAGACATCTTAATGATCAGCAACAAAAAAACAATTCGTTTCATTCTAATGTTTTATTTTCCAGAAAATAGATAACCCCACAGCTCCTGTGGCTTCAATAGACCCTGTGGCCCTAGCACCTGTTGTATATTTAAATGTATTGCCTTTCCAATTCTGTGGATCAATAAAAATATCTGCGGGGAGTTGGTATGTTATTTTTTTATTATTAATTCTATATGTGATACCGGATAAATATGCTGCTATATTATTTCTAAAATAGGTGTTATAAATATTTGCTGAAATAGTTATGCTTTTGTATTGCTTAAATTTTGCTTGGTTGATTCCCCATGCCAAAAAATCAGTGCCATCCCATAAGACCGCACCTCCTGTTGGATCAATCCCCCCGGTCAATACATTTATTACTGCAGCCCTCGCGGAGTTCGCATTCAAAGATTTATTTGATGATGCTAATGGAGTTTTATTTTCTTTTTTGACTGAAGAATACCCACTCATTAATCTCCTGTATAATGACATGTTTCTTTTCTTCGCCGAGTTGTTGGCAGTATGTGCAATCCATAAATCCTCTTCATTCTTCAAGGATTCTTGGCTTACAATATTTGCTATTGTACAAAACTCATCATGGGTCACCCCTAAATCCTGTGGATTGATATAATTACCATTCTCATCTTTTCCATCACAAACATAAACCTTATTATCATTATATTTATCGCGCCCTACCCATTTCCCATCTCGTGTATAATAATCTCCAATTTCACGGCCATCAGGATCAATCAATGTAATAGGATTCCACATGCAGTAGGCATAGGGGGAGATACTCGGGTACTTATCCGTCATCGGGTCGACGCTGAGCCAGCCGGTCAAAGTTTCACTCCAATAGTAGCGGGCTCCGTAGTAGTGAAAGCCTGATTCCCAGTCTTTTTCCTTCCCGTTGAAGCGGTACTGGCCGAGGTTGGGATCGAGATTGTTCTGAATGTCCACCCAATCCTCGCCGTAGGGGAGGTAGTTGAGGGTCTGCGTCACCAGTCCGGCATCGTCTGTGAGGTAGGCGGCGGGACCGAGGTGGTTGCTGTGGTAGAAGAAGGAGTGTTCGTCGCCCGCGTATTCATGGAGCATATGGCGCAGGTCGAACATGCTGAGGATTACCGGGTTGACGCCGATGCAGTTGCCGAAGGTTTTGCCCATGCCTGTCTGTTGCTGTTCGAGCTGCTCCGCATAGTTCCTTTTTATTTCCTCGACCCTCGCGTCAATTTCCGCGTCCGGCACGCGGTCCCGGAACCCTCTCCCGAGCCTGCTGCACACGCGACGACCTTCCTCGAAGTAGTGCTTTGTATAGCCACGTTGGGTGAGGGTTATCAGTGGCGAGGCATAGAGTGTGGGGTAGATTAGCGGCGGGTTGCCGTACGTCGATGCGTTCTGGCTCATGTGCATCCGCGGCGAGGTGAGTTTAATGTTGCGATTGCCGTCTGCGGAGTAGTTGTACCAGGCTGCAATGCCGCCCTCGTCGCCCCGCTCCATGAAGGCCTGGAGACGGCAATCCTCTGTCCAACAGAGACTGCGCTCTGTATGGGTGGCATAGGCGTGGGAATTTTCGAGATTCCCATTGGCATCCCAACCGAAGTCGTAATGCGCACTATAGGTGTCCCGGATATGCGTTACGGCGTAGGGGTTGTCGGGATGCGTGTATGTTTTTGATGCATGACACGGCATACCCACGCAACTTTATTTATCTGTGACAGGAGCCTGTTCCCTGTCATTCGAAATGTTAAAAACAAAATAGTACATTCCCCGCTAGTCCCCCGATTATTATTTGCATAATGAGAGTATTTCTTGCATGTCTTGTGCAACTACCTTCAAAGAACTTTTTAGCAAGGTAATTGCCATATCAACCCCTTTTTTTAATCCAATATCGTCAATAAAGATATCTGGAAATCGAGTTCGGTCAGATTCGTATGGAGTGTAACGTCTTACATATAAATTTGATAGGTTGTTCAGAACCTCATCCTCTTGTTGAGAGAAATCCATCTCTCCAAGTATATCATAGCATTCATAAAAATCATCACAGAATTCTTCTGCTGTAATTTTGCCAATTGAAAATAAGCACATGTAAAAGAAAATTCTGTTTTTGTCATTTTTTTTATACATAACTATTCTATGTTAGGTAATGGCCCCAAAGCCTTTTTTGAGTATTTAAAATGATAAATTGTATTGCTTGATTGTTCATACAACACTTCAACATTATAATCTATACCATTTTTGGTCATTGTCGAATAATACATTAATGCATTACTTCCTTGGGCATCTGGTCTAACATGCATTGGATGTTTTTTCACTTCATCTATGATACTTACAGGAATTCTTCTATTTGGATCTTGCATATGTCCAGCAGCAGTTTTTGTCCAATTATATTGTATTTCTACAGAAGATGCAGGTCTTCTCCCCAAATGCTTAAATAATGGCAGACCTTCAAGAAAACACGAGAAGGCTTCTGCTGCAAAAAAAGAACTAGCTATAGGCATTTTACGCCACAGTTCCCAGCCTTTAAGTTGTTTTTCTGTATCTACAATAAAGCCACCTGGAATGGAGTGATTCTTGACATACGAATATCCTAAATTCTTTAATGCATCCTCTACGTCTCCATATGTAGCATCGTCTCCCACCAAGTGAACAAGCCCTTCATCTAAGCGATTCTCACTTCCCTCGTGATATTCAACTAATCCATTTTTTAAATTCAAATAATAATCATCGTTATCCAATGCTTCATTCCCATCTGGATCAACCAGCATCACCGGATTCCATACGCAATAAGCATAGGGACTAATTGATGGGTACTTATCCGCCAGCGGGTCGACGCTGAGCCAGCCAGTCAAAGTTTCGCTCCAGTAGTAGCGGGCTCCGTAGTAGTGAAAGCCTGATTCCCAGTCTTTTTCCTTCCCGTTGAAGGAATAAGGCAATGAAGTAGTATAATACCAGTGGCTGTCAGTCGGTTGCGCACTTTCGATTGTGTGACTTTTTTGAAAAAAAGTGCGCAAAAACAAGGGCTCTTTCAGCAGACAAGCTGGTGAAAATACCTCTTCCCAATATGCCGGCAACCTTTCCATTTTTCACAATTTTGTTTTGCAAAGATACAAATTTTTTCGAATCTGGTCAAAAATCCTTTCCGGGATGTCTTTAAAATGCAAAATTACATTTTTGTTTTCGTATTCCAAATAAAATAAGTATTTTTGCATCTTGAAAAGCAGAAAGATGCAACCGTCAGTAGATAGCAACAGTTCCTGCAATGCGATGAAAAATCATGGCATTAAAAGGCTATTTTTTGACACTTTTTCCCTGATGTGTTCGAAAGCCCTATTTACAATCCTAAAGAATTAAAAGTATTTTTGAAAGCATAATCGGAATGTTACAAAAATCAACATGATTTTTCTTGATGCACTTAGTGGTGCAAATTAGATAAAAAAACATGCAATAATACTGATTTATGATCAAGATGTTTCTAAAAATAATACGCATTTTTTTGATAGTTTTTACACTCATTAGCATTGTTTTTCATATCGGATTCGTTCTTGAACTCGCCATTAATTCAAAATATGAAGTTTATTGGCTATCACCTGTGGTCTTTAATTCATATTATCTCTACTTGAACATCCATATATTATTCCTGTTGATATTGATTGCATATTTGATTTTTGAGCACACGGGAGGCACAAGAAAACACGAGTCCAACCCCAGCTATAACGATTCTGATGCGTCTAAAGAAAAAAAAGATGACACAACTTGCACATAAACAATATCTGCAAAACCGTATCCAAACCATGCGGTTCCACCCCCCTTGTTCCAACGGGAAGGCACCCCGTAAGGGGAACCGAGCACCTATGAATCAAATCAGATACAGCGAGGAAGGGGACTGGGAATCAGGTTTTCACTACTACGGCGCCCGCTACTACTGGAGCGAAACTTTGACCGGCTGGCTGAGTGTCGACCCGATGGCGGATAAGTACCCATCAATTAGTCCCTATGCTTATTGCGTATGGAATCCGGTGATGCTGGTGGATCCGGATGGGCGAGAATTTGGAGATATATATAACCTCAGAGGGCAACACATAGGACCTATTGGTTCTCTGCTCAAGAAAAAATAGTATTATTAAAATGGTACCGAAATTAGAAATATGGATTATCTGTACATTGTTGTTTGTCGCCAACGGCACGGTAAATGCTCAAAAAGAAATGGGAAAATCCATCTCAGTTGACACATTGTCAATATCCTTGCAGGATGGTTCTTCATTGATGTTAGAAACGTTTTATTATGGCGACACGCTGGACGAAATGTGTAAAACATACGGATTCGTTTATCCAATAATAATCACGCAAAACGTCTATTTTATGGTAAATGACACTGTCGTCAAAAAAAGAGTTTTGGATTGTCTTCCGACGCACAAGCATAAATACAAGAATGAAGAGATAACCATACAGACGCTACCAGTATTTGATATCGGAGTGTATGAAGGCGCAGACAGTTGTTTTTACTACCTAGAGGGTGCCTGTTTTTGTTGCGGGGTGATGTGCCCGGAATATTTGGGCATTTACAAAATGGACGGCACCTTGTTATATGAAGTAATCGCTGCGATGGATTATGAGTATTGCAATGGATACAAGAGTTTACATGACTTTTGTGTCCGAGAGGGCGTAGACATCAATAACTCAGTACAACAACGATCCAACCACAAACTGTTCCAGCATGAGAATTGAAAATCCGTCGTGCCTGATGTTCAGCCGTCCGTTGTGTCGGATTTGCAATCCGACACGGCATACTATAAGGATTTGTAATCCGTTATCTATACATCCATGACAATAACCGCACATAACACTGCATCAAAAAACGAACGTGTTTCGGCATATGTTTTCACCGGGAATGCACCCCGTAAGGGGAAGCGAATACCGCTGAATGAAATCAAATACAATGAGCAGCGCGACGAGGAAACCGGCTACGGCTACTTCGGTGCCCGCTATATGGATCACGAGCTGATGACCATGTGGCTCAGCGTCGACCCGATGATGGACAAGTACCCAAGCATCTCCCCGTACGCCTATTGCATGTGGAATCCCATTGTTATTGTGGACCCTGATGGAATGGATTCTGTTTATATAACCAAACAGGGGAAGGTTGCCCACCGAAAATCAGGAGGACATAGCACATTTGTTAATGAAATGTATCATGAAGCAACGGGAATACAAATTAAGTAAACATCTTTTTTTAAGGATATTTCTTTTGTGGGTGTTTAGTATGGCACATTTGTCATGCTCTTCTCGATACCCCCCAAGAGTCTATCTGGTGGACTCCATTTCGGAAATTGATTTGGGAAGTATCGTTGCGGGAAATGACACCCTAAAACTATCAAAAACCGTATCATATACAAATCAAAATATTTCTACTCGGTGTACAGCAAGACTATGGATTACTTTGAATGGGGTCACAAATGGATCATATTATTTAGGTGGCGATGATTATGACTTTTATCTCAAGGATGATACTTTGGTATGCATTGCACGAGACAGCGGATACAAAACAAAGATAGACCTATCCAAAGGGATTCCTCCATCTATTTTCATAATATCCTCATGTGATGATGACTCTGCGCCCCAAGGAGATTTCTACATATTTCAGAAGTAGTTCGTGCAAGCAATTATAAATACTAATCCAAAAAAACATTCGTATCTTTGCATTCTGAAAGGATAAAGAAGAATAAAAGAGAAAAGAATGAAAACACGGAAGGTTTTGACCATGCTTGCAATATTGTTTGCCCTGTTCTCCTGTACCCGACCTCAGGAGACGTCGAGCAATGCTGTTACCTCTATTCCCAATCAAGACATGGACTCTTTGTTTAATGGGATTGAAATGGCAATTTTCAGACCCAGCATAGATACAGCCGACCTTGTTTATTGTTTCAAATTCACAAACGGCAGAGGTTGTATTACACGTATGAGACCAGATTGCGGATACGGCTTTTTTATCGACATTAATGAACAGGGGATAGATACGCTCAAGCATTCTTTAATAAATGAGAACGAATGCTTTAAACAGGAATATGGCTGTGATGTCGCACAAATAACGGCAGTGGTTCGTTTCTGCTCGAAATATAATTTTTTCAGTGTGACACGTCACTTCGACAAGAGGCACTCAACAGCACGCTACACATGCCATACCTCCCGGTCAATACTATTTTACAGCAAGGATTCTGTTTTTTTCAATGAAAACAAATACCGAAGTCTCGGTCATCACTGGTATATGCCAATACCAAGTAAAAATAGCAGGAACAATGATTGAGGATGTATTGAAAAAGGGTCTATCAAAGGTGGGTAATCTCATTAAAGGATATGGGACATTAGGACTAGACGCAGGATGGTTGGCAGCAGGATATGCAAAAACGATTTTCCCAAAACTCAAAAGTCAGTTGCCAGAGGGGGCAAAAATTACTAAGCCCAACAATCGCATAGGGGCAGGAGTTGGTTTAATACCTCATTAGTTTTGTCATGGAAACAATTCGCTATACTAACCCGAAGAAGCCGGGTGAGATTGCTTTCAGGTATTGTATGTATCCAATTACCTGTATGATCCTTATTGAAGTTTTCGTAATGGTGACATTATTAGACCACCTTTCTATTAAGCAATTTGTACTATATGCATTTCCGGAGGTTCTGAGTTATATCGTAATACCGGTTATTATACTCACTTTTTGGTACGGAGGAAGTCGGATTATTTCAATCGAATATAAGTATGACGACAAAACTCTACACCTGTGTCACTACAATTGGATTTTTCGTCGAAAACAAAGGTCGATTCCTTTAGATGATTTGAACTTTTGTGTGTATCATATCCGCGCACCTTTCCTTTTTTTTAAGGTAACCTTGATACAATTAAAGAATGTGAGAGCAAAACGGACATGGGTTTTTGCCAGCGGACTGGGTTGGAAAAGAAGACAGGTGGATGAAATTGCCAACAAACTAAAGGAAATAAAAGAGCCTACCGTATATTTATAACTTGGGTGATATTCTCTTCCTATGCGTGATTAAGGCAGGGGGATGTAGATGGTGGGAGAGGTCTGTCCACGGCGGTTCTTGGCTGAGACACGGGCATCTTCGGGAGTATGTTTGGTGGGGCCGGGGCAGCGGAGGAAGGCGTAGAGGTGGACTCCGATTGCATGAAGGTGTGACTGTCTGATTGTTCGAGTAACTGGTAATGAATCAAACCATTTGGCAAGAAGTGTGATAAAAAAGGAGGGGGTAAAGGATTATTCTTTGTAGATGAGCATCTGGCAGTTTCCGCAGTCGAAGTCGAGGCGGAAGCGGCGGTCGTTGTTTCTTAAGATCAGGGTGTCGGTGGGTTTGATGTCGAGCTGCGGCTTGCCATCGTTTTTCCCTTGCAGGCAGCAGCCTAGCTCGTAGCGCAGGCAGTATTTGGTGGTCATCAGGGCCTTGCCGTCGTAGTCCTCTGTCTGCTCCAACCCACGCTCTATCTCTTTTACTCCATGGCGTTTATAGAAGGCTTCAGCCTTGTCGTTGATGACATTGGCGCGATAGTCAAGCTTAGCGGGAAATTGAAAATTGAAAAATGAAAAATGAAAATTGAAAATTTGCTCCACTTCGGTCGCGGGCTGTGTCTCCTTTGGAGACTGGCTGGAAAAATGAGAATTGGGATGATTGCTTGAGTTGGTGCGGGGGATGTCGGCGGGACGGTGGTGGGCGATGCGTAGCGCGACGAGCTGTTCCACGGCTTCGCGGCGCAGCTGGTTGAGGGTGCCGGCGGGCAGGAAATAGCGTCCCTGGGTCTCGTCGACGACGGCAGTGGCCACGAAGGGGGTGTTGCCCAGCTTGCTGAGTTGTTTGACGATAGGATTGCTTGATTGCTTTTTCGCTAGATTTGTTTTTTCCTTCAAGGTGCTCAAGGCCGCTCCCTTGCGGTCGGGCAGGATTGCTTGATTGCTTGAGTTGTTGCGGGCCTCCTGGTGTTCGGCGGCGACGCTGTGGGTCACGCTGAGGCCCTCCTCGTCGGTGAGCTGCAGCGCGAAACCGTCGGGGGTGGCACGGAAGAGCATCTCCACGCCGATCTTGCGCTCGGCACTCTTGCCCTGCAGCAGTTTCTCGAACTGCTGGTCCTGGTTGCGCCAGAGGGCTGTACCTACCTTGATATCAGGCATCTGGTTGGGGATGACGGTGCGTCCCTGCACGCCGTTGACGAGGAAGCCCTGCAGGCGGCCGTCGGCATCATAGTAGCAGAGTCCGTCACCATTGGCGAAGGGCTCCGTGCCGCTGATAGTAAGACTGTTGCGTCTGATGTCGGTCACCTTGCCGATGTACTTGCCGAGAGACTTCGGGGTGGCGAAGTTGGCCATGGGCTGACGCTCGCGGAGGAAGTAGTCGGTATAGCCGCGGTTGAAGGTGCGGTCGGGGTCGGGGGTGAAGTGGTAAGTGATGAGTGATGAGTGATGAGTGGGGAGTGATGAGTGGGGAGTGATGAGTGATGAGTGATGAGTGGGGAGTGATGAGTGATGAGTGGGGAGTGATGAGTGGGGAGTGATGAGTGATGAATGATGAGTGATGAATGAGGAATTCAATATGTTGTCGAGGAGTTGGCGGTAGTAGGCGGTGATGTTTTTCACATAGCTGAGGTCTTTTAGGCGTCCTTCTATCTTGAACGACGTGATGCCGGCAGATATCATGTTCTCAAGCTGTTGGCTGGCGTTGAAGTCGCGGAGCGACAGCAGGTGTTTTTCTTTGATGAGCAGGCGGCCATCGCTGTTGTAGAGGTCGTAGGTGGAGCGGCAGGGCTGCGAGCAGCATCCGCGGTTGCCGCTGCGGTTGTTGAGGTACTGGCTCATATAGCATTGGCCGCT
>Ga0326513_10002173_pt1 | contig 14582 bp, 7 predicted proteins | sample 2_2465_0518_D_FD_203654 | JGI IMG/M metagenome (GOLD analysis project Ga0326513, IMG submission 203654) | Bovine rumen microbial communities from UC Davis, California, United States - 2_2465_0518 | ecosystem: Host-associated > Mammals > Digestive system > Stomach > Rumen | place: USA: California...
CATGCGGGTTCACCTGGCCACTGATGCGCAGGAAGCACCCGGCGTGCCACTCGCTGACCGGATGGTTGGCGTAGAACACGGTCCTGGGGGAGAGCTTGGTGGGGCCGAACTCGTTCACGTAGGTATAGGCCACCTCGATGCGGAACGGCTTCTCCTGTGTCATCGTGGCGCTCAGGCTGAGGTCGCCGACGCCGATGAGGTCGCCCACCTGCGAGAGGTCGTCGGTGGGGTCGGTGATGCCAGGCGAGTTCTCCACGTACCAGTCGTCGAGGACCTCGACCCAGTGGTCGGGACCCACGAAGATCTCGCCCTCCCTGGTGAGCGCTATGACCTTGTCGTCGTAGCGAACGAACGACGACCACGTGTGCTGCTGGGACGTCTGGGTGGACACGCTGACGACGCCATCCATCTCGCCGCTGTCCTCGTCGATGTTGCCCCTGTGGATGCTGCCGTCGTCCATGGCGGCATACATCTCGGCACCGAAGAGCAGCACCGGGCCAGTGAACTCCCTGCCATCGGGGGCGCTGAACAGCTCGACGATGTCGTCGCGCGTCTCCATGGTCTTGTTCGAGACGGTCGCGACGTTGTTCTGCAGGAACGTGAAGTTCATCTGCAGGTCGGTCTGGTCGCCGGGATAGCCATGTCGCCTGTCGACGACGATGCCCTCGTTGAGGTGCGGCGAGTGCTCGAAGTTCAGGCCATTGAACTCCTTGAAGACCTGGAGTCTCGGCTCCGAGTTGGCGGTCCTGCCACCACCCTGCGCCCTCTTCTGTCCCGACTTGCTTGGCATGGCGGCCTCCTAGAGCACCGGCACGAACCCGAGCTGGGCGGTGTCGTATGTGTCGGGGATGGTGTGCGCGGAGTCGTTCTCGCGCATGGCGGAGAGGATCTTGCTGCCCTCGTCGGTGAGCGACTGCACGCGCTCGGTGACCGACGGGTCGCCCTCGGCCCTGCGTGCCGCCGTGCGGATGATGATGTAGTAGGGGTCCGGCAGCCAGGTCAGGACCTTGTCGTCATACGCCTTCGGGCAGTGGTCCGGGCAGCTGGAGTCGCAGATGTGCAGCGGCTCGATGTAGCGGATCACGTCGGTCTCCAGGCGGCCGCCCTCCTCGCCGGGGAGCCAGGGGCGGTTGAACGTAACGACGTCCCCGACCACGAAGGCACGCTGGCCGACCATGTCGACGTTGAGCTCGCCCCAGTCGCTGAACATCTCGACGTGCCTGCGGTTGCCCGTGCGGGCCTCCTCGAAGGGAATCTGCGTGGTCCGCCAGCCGCGATGGTGGTGCAGGCGCACGGCGTCACCATAGCCGGTGCAGACCTTGTAGGCCTCCTCCGGGAGCTTGATCTCCTGGATGCCATGGTATCCCTGGCCAGGGTGATGGTGGGGATTGATGGCATGGCCCATGTCCCAGCGCTCGCGCAGGAAGTTCCAGTCCTGCTCCTTCTGAAGCTCCTGGAGGACCAGGTTGGCCTCCATCACGACCTCCTTGAACTTGTCGCTCTTGGAGTGGAAGGAGCCTTCGAGGGACTCGTCTACGTCAAGGCGCACCTTGTAGACGCAGTACAGGACCTGCTGGACCAGGTCGGCTATGGTGAGGCCGCGAGACATCCTACTTCCTGCCCTTCTTCTTGGACTTCTTCTTGGCGTTCTTGAACGCCTTCATGAAGCCACCCTTGTCGCCACCTTCTGTGGGCGGTACGTCACCGGACGGTGCGCCGCTGCCCATGATCTCGTCAAAGGGATTCCTCTTCTTCGCCATCGTCGCCTCCCTCCATCGGCTTCGGCTTGCTCTCGGGCTCCTCGCACTTGCCAGCGGATCGGAGCCATTCATCGCACATGTCGCGGATCTTGCACACCAGCGACACCGCGTCGTCGGTGGGACACGGCTCCTCGCAGGGACCGTGCATGCCGGGATCGCTAGGGTCGATGCCCATGATGATGGTCATCACCTCGTCCCCGAAGGGCATTCCCATTCCCATGTCTACCTCCCGTTGAACCTGTTCATCAGCTGGCTGAAGTAGTCGTTGCCGCCCATGGTGTTGCGCACGGCGCCGACGTTCCTCGCGTTGGTGGGCGTGGGCTGGGCGGTGGTGCGCTCGTTCCTCACGGCGCGGTTGTCCGGGATCACGTACCCGGAGATGGGCGCGTTGTTCTGCTGCGCCTTGTCGGGCGTCCACGCGGTCACGGAGCTGAGCGCCCCGTTGCCGCCGATCGCGCCCTGCTGGAACAGGTTCGGGTTGATGTTGTTCATGTTCGCGGCCCAGTCGGACTCGATGTCCCTGATCGCCTTCTCGGCGCTCTGCATCGCATCCCTGCGAGCCACGTTGTTCTGGTTCAGGCTGTCCTGGTATGCGTTCTCGACCTGGTCCTGGTTGGTCTGGTGTTGGGCCCAGTAGGTGTTGTTCTCCTTGTCGTTCCTGTTCTCAAGGAGACGCATCAGGTTGCCCGTGGTGCTGCCGTTCATCGCGCTGCCCATGGACCCGAGCAGGCCGAGCGTCGCGGCCTGGAGGTCGCGCTGCGCCTCGAAGCGGTCCGCACTGGTCTTGCGGGAGTTCTGCCTCAGCTGGGTGTCGGCCAGGGCGCGGTTCTGCGCGTCGGCGTAGTCGTAGTTGGCAAGCTGCCTCTTGAGCTGGTTCTGTACGTCACGGACGTTCTGCCCGGAGATCGCGGTCTGGTTCTGCGCCGCCTTGCGTTCGCGGTCGGTGATCTCCCCGGCGTCGTAGTCTGCCATGCGTTCCTCCTAAGAATGGGGGCGGGCGGCCAATGGCTACCCGCCCCCTTCCAGCCATCGTGATGGCTTGACTGCCGTGGCCTAGGGATTGGTGGTCTCGCTCTCGCTGCTGCTGTTGTTGCCGTCGTCGACGATGCGGACGTTGAGCGCGGGCGTGCCGGTGTTCTCCTCGGAGTCCACGATGAGCAGGATGCCGTGCGAGTACTGCGGGATGACCCAGGCGTCGTGCTTGACGTCGAAGACCAGCTCGGTGAACTTGCCGCGCGTCTTGCCGCGATCGGTCTCCATGGCGCCGTACTCCTCGCCGAGCTGCGCGGCGGGGCGGTAGACGGCCATGCCGATGACCTGGCGACGGGTGATCGGCGCGACGGGGCCGGTGGGCTGGCCGATGCCCTGGCCGGGGTAGCCCTGCCACGGGAAGTCGGAGAGGCTGGAGACGGACCAGTCGACCGGCGGGGTGTATGCGTCGGTGCTGTCGTTCCAGACCTCCTGGGCGGACTCGGCGTTGCCATAGTACGGCGCACCGGACGGCATGGACATCGGGTAGTTCGTCACGATGTTCTTGAAGGTCTTCGTGGTCGTGTCGAAGTAGGTGCCGATGTAGTTCGTGGCACGGGTGCGCGAGGACGCGGCGAGCTCGTTCTGGAGCTTCAGGACGCCTGCGGGGGCGCTGATGGAGTTCATCACCATGTCGAACGCGGCGGTGCCGGTGGCGCTGTGGACGACGTTGTTGTTGGCGTCCAGGTACACCTTCGGGTAGTACTGCGACGGGATCGAGAAGTCGAAGTCCCAGCCGTAGAAGCGCTCGAAGCGGCCCTCGACCAGGGCGTCATAGGCCTTCTCGGTGGCAGGCACGGAGCCGGGGACGCCGATCAGGTTGGACAGCAGGTCGTCCTTGTACGCCTTGTCGAGCAGGATGACGCGGTTGTCCTCGGGGATGAACAGGTTGGTCCAGGCCACGTCGATGGCGTTGAGGAGCGGGCGGACGTTCATGGAGTCCCACTCGATGGCCTTGATGGGGGCGAACTCCGGCTGGAAGCTCAGGCCCTCGTAGGGACCGGGGGAGGCGATCCACTCGCCGTCGCAGTCGAACATCGCGCCCTCGTTGGCATGCGTCTGCACGAAGCGGCCGGAGATGTGGCCGTTGGCGATGGCGAAGAAATTGTACTTGTCGATGTGCGGGCCGAGAATCTCCTTGTCCCAGATGGACTTGGCCTTGTTGATGGTCTCGGCGGTGGACATGTAGGCCTCGCCACCGGTGTAGGCGTAGGACTTGGTGGCGTCGCCAAACTCGCCGATCGCGCCATGGTACTGCTTCTCGTCGAAGACTCGCCAGGCGATGGACTTGTGCTGGCCGGAGGTGAACACGCGGCGGGTGAAGCGGACCGTCTGGAACGGGCCGTAGGCGCTGGCACCCCAGCCGTCGCGACCGGTGACCTCTGCGGAGCCGGGGCCGGTGAGGCCGTTCAGGCGACGGTCGTCATAGTCGAAGATTCGGTCAGAGACGAGGATGTCGTCGTAGGCGTATGCCTCCTCGTTGTTGGCGATATTGACGCCCTTGCCGGTGAAGATGCCGATGGAGTATCGGGCGGGCAGGAGTCGGTTGTCCTGGATTGCCGCCTTGTTCCAGATCATCGGCGAGATAGGCTGTGCCATGGATGTCTCCTTTGTCTAGTAGCCTATTTCCTTTTGTCGCCGGATCGGCGACATCATACCACAATCAGATGCTGAGCAAGTCCTCGTATGGAATTGGCTGCTCGGACATCATGTCGTTCCCCTCGGGAGGCATGGGCGATCCGGCGAGACTGCCCATGTCTCCCTCGGGGGAAGGAAGAGGACTTGCCGCAGCGATGTCAGGATTCTCCTGCGGCATGGGAACTGGCGACCCGGCGATGGGTTCCTGAGCCAGCTGCTCCTGGGATTCGGGTGGCAGGGCCTGCTGCGTGGCGTCGATCTGCTGCTGCATGCCGTCCATCTGCTGCTGCTGCATGTCGATCTGCGCCTGCATGCCTGCCATCATGTTCTTCGCGATCTGCGTGGAGAGGGACTCGGCGAGGCTGTTGGAGATGTCGGTGTCGGAGAGCTCGAGCATCCTCATGGCCACTGGCAGAAGGACGTCGTTCTCGATGACCTTGCGGTTCTCGTCTGACCAGCCATTGAGGTTCTGGATGAAGGGCTGGGCCATGGCGGTGAGCCTGTCCAGCTCCTGCTCCTCCTTCTTCTGGATGAGCGAGCCAGCCCTGACGCGGAACTCCAGCATGTCCGCCGAGAGCTCGTCGAAGTCTATGACGACCTTGTCGCCCTCGATGCAGTCGTCGGCATGGATGTCGTACAGCCTCCTGCGCGTCTCCTCGTCGACGGTGAGCCTGTGCTCGCCGTGCATCGAGTTGACGTACATGCGCAGGGCCTGCACGGCCCACTCCTGCATGAAGCCCTCCACGCGCTTCTGGTACTGGTTGATGTTGATCGTCTTCTCCATGTTCTGCTGCTCGACGCCCGGTGCCGTCTTGGAGTAACCGGCGCCAGCGTCCTTGGCGATCTCGCCATCGGCGACGTTGAGGTTGCGGACCATGGCAGCGGCGACCGCCTCGCGGGTGGCGGTCCAGTTGGAGAGGACCGCGTTGTCGATCTTGACCGGCTCGACCTTCACCTGGTTCGGGTTGTTGCCGAGGTTCCAGATCTTGCGGGGCTCGAACCGGTAGCTGGACGGGTTGGTCTCCCAGCCAGCCACCATGATCGGGGGCTCCATGGCAAGCAGGAGGTTCTTGTACGCCGACGTCTGGAACAGGTCGTTGAACTGCTGGTCGGCGAGCAGGAACTCGACCTGGCTCACGCCAAGCGGGAAGTCCGCGTCGGGCTCGAGGACCAGGAAGTTCCAGGGGATGCCACGCCTTGGGTCGTAGTTCGGCACGCGGCGGAACTCGGCGTTGAGCGCCGGGCAGAAGGTGACGAACTCCTTGTCCCCCCTGCGATACTCGGTCACGAGCATCAGGCTCTGCATGGAGGTGGAGCCCTTCAGCTTGTCGGCCATCTGCTCGCTCTCGAAGTCCCTGGCGGAGAACAGGTCCTCGTCGATGATGCAGCGCACGACGTCCTCGTTGTAGGTGTGGTCGACGACGTTGCCCTCGTCGTCCAGCAGGGCGAGCACGTCATCCTTGCTCATGTAGTGGCGGTGGTACACGACGGTCGGGCGGCAGATGTCCGTGCAGTCCGGGTTGACGAAGACGTCCGACCACTGCTCCAGGCTGAACCTGATGCGGGCGTCGTCGTCGTAGTCCCTCTCGAAGCCGGTGCGCACGGGGGCGAAGGCGTAGACGAAGGACATCTTGAACGCCTTGGTCAGGTTGGACATCATGTCGATGCCATCGATCTCCGAGGTCATCACCTTGTTGTCGAAGATGTACTGGAGGAAGACGTGCTCCCTGCTGGCGTGGTCGTACTGCGTGGTCAGCTCGCCGTCAGGGACCCGCTGGATGGTGTTGGCGAGGACCTTCCGGAGGATGTACTGGGTGCTCCCCTCGGAGAAGTACTTGCCGCCACGCGACTTTGCGGACCAGTCGTGGATGGACTTGTTCTTCGCGAGCAGGCCATACAGGTCATGGTGCCTGGTACGCCTCATCATCTGCGAGCGTGCCGCATCGTAGCGGGCGTGCATCTTGGCGATGTCCTTGGATGCGAGCTTGGCCTTGTCTATGTTCCATCGCTTGTCAGACATGTGAGACTCCTAGTTCTGCCTGCTGTAGGACTTCCGGCTGCCGCTGGTGTAGAAGCCGGGACGAAGGTACGTGGACGTCGCCTTGTACGGCGAGCGCGTGGACATTCCGGATGGCCTGCTGGAGTACACCTGCCTCGCATTGCTGTATATCCTCGGGTTGTAGGAGGAGCCACCCCCACCACCGCCACCACCATAGTAGGTGTAGCCACCGCCGCCGCCACCACCGCCACGACGGTAGTAGCCGCCACCGTTGCCTCCGCCATTGCCGCCGTTGGTGCCATTGGTGTCGTCGGTGTCATCACTGCCATTGTCGTCAGAATCGCCATCATCGTCAAATGGCATGTTCGTCTTCACGCCGAGGAAGTCCTCGACGGAGTCCTTCGTCGCGTTCCTGAGGACCTCCGGGATCTCGGTGAGGTCCGACTTCCTATAGTTGCGGAGGTCGATCGTGGTCTGCATCGAGCCGTCGGTCGGGATGGAGAACGTGCCGTCAGGCTGACCACCGAAGTACACTTCCTTCAGGTCCTCCCCGGCGTTGAGGCCCATCTTCGCCAGGTTGCCGCTGAGCTCCTCGGCTATCTTCTCGTAGTCGGTGTACCCGGGGATGTCCCAGTACGGGGTGAGCTCCTCGTTGAACCCCTTGCCCTCCGTGCGTGGCTGCGCCCATGGCATGAACTGGTTCTTGGGGTTGCCGAACGCATACGTCTCGCGCGTCGCGTCACCCTTGAGGTAGTCCATCCAGTTGGCGGCATTGCCCTCGTCGTCGACGTAGTAGTCGATGTAGTCGCTCTCCTGCCTGACGTACTTCGGTGCCGTCGACGGGATCGTGTCATCGGTCCTGCCAAGGTGCCAGCCATAGTAGAGGTCCTGGATGTACCGCTTGTACGCCTTGTCGACGACCTCGTCCTTGAAGTTCCAGTACTCGTCGTTGCTGACGGTCCCCTTCATGGACTTCCACTGGTCCTTGACGCTGTTGTACATGTACCAGCAGTACTCCCCGGCATTGATCCTGGCGCCATAGGGGAGGACGAAGCCGTTGGCCACAGCCTCGTCTGCGGTCTGCCAGTTGTCCTCCATGTAATCGATCAGTGCGATCGCCTTCTCGTTGAGCTTCTGGCGACGCTCGTCCGGATCCTTGATGGGGTTGCCATCCTCGTCCTCGAACGTGCCGTCGTTCATCGGGTCAAGCCAGAACATGTCAAGATACATCATGGCACGGTCGTCGGCCTTCGTGCTGAGGGCCTGCTGGTCGTAGAAGTAGCCGGTCTCCTGGCGGTTCACGCCACCATTGAGGATGTCGCCGATGCCCCAGCCATTGCGGACCAGGTTGTTGTACAGCGCATACAGCGGATTGTCCTGGCTGTCCTGCCTGCGGCGTCCCTCGAGGTAGCCGACGCCCTTGGTGTCGAGCGTGTTCATGGCCTCCTGCTTCGTCTTGCCGCTCGGGTTCCAGGCGGTCGGGTCCGTCTCCCAGACTGACCATGCCGTATGCGCGTCGGAGTCGGGGTCACGGAAGATGAACCCCTTGCTCATGGGAAGCAGCTGTCGGACCAGCGTCGGCGTGACGTCCCTCATGAGGTTCGCCACGAGGTAGTGCTCGACGAACGCCTCCATGGCCTCGCTCGGGCTGCCAGGGAGTGGGCTCTTGCTGTCCTCAAGCCTCGCGGCATAGCTCTCGGGATCGGACATCATCTGGGTGATGAGCTCCATGTTCACGTCGAGGTCGCGGATCATCTCGATCGTAGCGAAGATGGCCGTGCCGTTGACGTGGCTGACCGCACCATTCCAGAAGACGTCGGTGTACGTGTCGCTGTCGATCTCGTGCCAGTTGCCCTGACGGTCGTAGGCACCGTGGTCCTTGAGCCAGAGGGCATATGCGGCAGGCGCGGTGAGGCCCATGATGTCGTCCAGCCACCAGGCGTACTTCACAGGCAGGCCGTTGGCACCACCGATGCGGTACTCTTCCAGCACGCCATACTTGTCCTTGTCGTCTGGGAGCCCAAGGCCGCCAAGCGCACCGATGACGGTGTACATGCAAATGGTCATCATCATCTTGTTGCCATGGTGGACGGCGTCGTACATGAAGTTCCTTCTGAGGCCGTCGAACCAGCCATGTATGTCGAAGTTGCCCTCGGCGTCAATGGCAGACCTGGCGCCAGCCTGGTAGTTCCTGAGGTTCAGTGCGGCATTGCTGAACCCGGCCCAGTCCATTATCTCCGACGTCATCGTGTTCACGATGTACGACACGCTGTTGAAGAGCGGAAAGTTGTTCGTCACGGCGGTCACGCCGTAGGTGGGGAACTTGTTGACAAACGCGGTGAACGCTATCTGCGTGAACCCGTTCGCCTTGAACAGCCTCTCTACGGCATGGGTATATGGGTTCTTAGCGTTGAACGAGTTCAGGCCGATGAACATGAACGCATCGCGTGCGACCTCCGAGTTGTACATCATGTCGGTTATGAACTGCTCGATTCCGCCGACGCTGATGGCATCCTCCATCTGCTTGGCATTGAACACTCCGGCACCACTGCCACGGGCCTGTGCCTCGGCCATCATCTGGAGCATCGTGATGCTCCATTGCTGAGCATCGGACTTCTGGAACAGTCCCTCGCCGAGGGCGAACCTGCTCCAGAAGTGCTCCATGTTGCTAAGCATCGCGTTGAAGTCCGCGAACTTCCCCTCCATTCCACGAAGCTCGTTGACGAACTTCGCCAAGTCAGCCTTGTTGAGGCTGTATCCCTTCTCCTGGTACAGCGCCACCATGTCATACCCCATGCCATCCATATGGTACAGGGTGCTCATGACGTCAAGGGCCTCGCGACCCTTCGACGACCTGACCTGCGAGATGATGTAATCCGTCGGGAGGTATTGCTGGATGTCGACGCCCTTACGCTCGAGCCTGTCCATGTACACCCGCCCCAGCCAGTTGACCTCCCAGTTCTCCGCAGCCGCAAGCGCATTCTCCGGGATGCCAGACCCCATAACTAACAGGTTCTCGGCGGCATTGGCCCTGATGTAGTTCGCCCCGGCCTTGAAGGTGTTGTCGAGGGCGTTGACCCCCTCCGTGACAACCGAGACGGTATGGCCGTTCCTGTTCGAGTCGCCACTGGCTGCCATCCTGGTGTGGGGAGTGTGCCTGTGCCTGGCCTCCGCCTTCTGTGCGGCACGATGGGTGGCTGCCGCAGTGACCACGGTACCCTGGTTGACGGCAGGGTCGTCGATGTCCTTGACGTCCGACAGCTGCTGCTGGATGGTCATCTCGTCATCCCTGGGGATGTCGAAGTAGTTGGGATTCTGGCCATCAAGCTCCAGCAGTGCGGTCATCCCGTTCTGGTAGGCGGCAAGCTGGGCCTTGGTGGCGTTTGCGAAGATGTTGGGGTAGGTGTTGTTGATGAACTGCTCCCACTCCATCTTCCTTATCTGCTCCTTGGTCATGTCGCTGATCTTGTTGCCAGGGATCGACCTGATCTCGTCGATGACGTCATTGGGTATGTAGCCAAACGGGAAGCACCTCGTCCCGCCAAGCAGCAGGATTCCCTTATCATCCCTCACACCACGATCGTAGGCCCTGCCGGTCACGATGTTGTTTGGCAGGCCGTTGATCCTCTCGGACATCACGATGTCCTTGCAGAGCTCGATGACGACGGCATCGCGGATCTCCGGCTTCATCTTGGCGAAGTTGTCGTAGGCGATGCCACCACGGGCCATGACGAGCTTGAGGCTACTGTTGATCGAGAGGCCATGGTATGCCAGCGAGACGTTGTCCACGGCGTTCATGGCCTCCTTGCTCATGGACCCCATGACGTACTCGAAGCCCTGCTCCTCCTTGGTCTCGGCCTTGAACAGGCCCTTGAACATCCTCATGGGGTTGAGCCACGCCATCTGCGTCTGCACGCGGGAGTCGCGAAGGCGCTCCGCCCTGGTGTTCCTGCTGCCTATCTCCGCAGGCTTGACGCCATTGGCATAATCCTGGAAGCTCGCCAGGTCCTCGTCACTGGCCTGCTCCCTGAACACGGAGACCTTGTCGGCAACCTCCTTGTCGACCTGCTCGATCAGCCAGTCGAGGGCATCGGTGGACCCAGCATCGTCCCTGCGCCTGTATGCGAGGTATGGGGAGTCGCCAGGCTTGACGTACTCCGCGTCGGGGATGCCGTCGTAGAGCATCTCCGGCGGGACGAGGTCCGACAGGCCGAGGGCATCGAGCTCCTCCTGGCTCGTCCCAAGCAGATCCATCTGTCCCGGCCTGAGGGCCTGTGCGCCATCGTTGAGCATGCTGGCATTCTCGAGGATCTCGTTGATCCTCGCCCGCCTGTCCTCGTTGAGACGACCCATGGCGTTTGCGATCGCGCGGCCCCTAGCAATCTTGACATCCGTGTTGGCCTGTGCCTTGCGTTGCTGATATGAATCCAACGCTGAACGTGATGCGGCGATCGCATCACTCATGGCGTCGGCACGAAGCTGTCTCTTCTGCTCCTTCGTGAAGGGCGTCTTCTTTCCCTTGCCCTTCTTCTTAGACGACCTTTGCTTGGAAGTCGAGTTGTATAGATATGACATCTCGGCAGGCTCGTATGCGACCTCTTCGGGCTGTAGCTGGTTGGCTGCCCTGATTGCCTCCTGCGCCCTTGCGTTGGCCTCGGCAAACGTCCGTGCGTTCCTGGTTATCTGGTTCTTGGACTTGCCCGAGGGCTTTCCCTTCTTGCTGCCAGTCTCCTCGTCGCTCGCGTCCTCGTAGTTGGCCACCGAGTCGACGTTGATCGTTATCGGCCGCGTGGCTGCGACGTCGGAGGTTCCCTGCTGTTCGTCGGCGAGCCTTGTGGCCTTCCTCTGTTGCGCCATCTTCGGCGTAGCTGCCTTCTGGGCGTCCTCCTGCACACCTCCGGTGGTCGATGTGGATGCCTTGGTGCCACCACCCGTCTTGCCACTCTTGCCACCACCGGTGTTGCCACCCTTGTCACCACCGGTGTTGCCAGTCTGGGTGCTCGCCCGCACGAAGCCGCGCTTCGCGGTGTCATCACCGGTCTTGTCGGTGTAGCTGCGCTCACCACGCATCTCGTTGACCTTGATGCGAGCGGTGGCATCCTCGTTCGCCCTCTCGACTACCTTCTGGGTGTTGTTCTTGATCGAGTTGGCAATGTCGTTAAAGATACTCATCCGTCCTCCTACATGGTGATGGCGCTTCCGGTCATCGGCAGCGCACCCATGTCAGCGATGCTCCACCCGTACCTTAGGCGATTGTCAGCCTCGCTCAGGTCGAAGTCGATGCTGCCAATCATGTTCATGGTATCAGACATGCGGCTTGCGCCCTCTATGTTCGGCCTGGATCCGGCGGAGAAGTCCTCGCCGAAGAACCCAGTACCGGAGAAGACGCACTCCCAGATGTACACCCATCGGCTTGAACCGTCGGTCAGATCCTCGAACCTGTGCGGGACCTGCATCTGGAGGACGCCAAGGTCATAACCATCGGCAAGGACGCCGTTCTCGTCCTGCTTGAGCCTGAACAGGCAGTTGGTGCTGTTGTCATCGATGCCGTCAGGGCAGAAGTTCCCATCGAAGTTCCCATGCGGGTTGAGCAGGTGGAAGAACTTCAGGAAGGCGTCCTCGTAGGTGAGGCTGTTCTCGAACGACGCCAGGTACTCCCACTGGAACATGGAGTTGATCGGGTTGTCCGGGTCTATGCTCTCGTCGACGAACTGCGAGGCGAGGAAGTGCGAGGGGTTGCCACCATCGTCGAGGCACTTCTTGCAGTTATGCCTCACGAAGGCGTCGATCAGCGGGTCGGTATGGAACCTGATGCTGTTGAACACCCGCCTCCAATCGTCGGCAGATGGTGGCGGATAGCCCCTGAGGGCCTCCCTCATTGCCCAGGCGGCCCACTGCTTGCTGCCCTCCTGCGCGTTCTGGTCGGCCTCGGGGAAGGCCCCTGCCGCGTCGGCGAAGTTGTACCCGTTCATCCTGGCCATTCGGATGAGGGTCTCCATCGTCCTGAGCCTGGAGAGCGTTCCTATCCTTCGGCTCATGGTCGTCCTCGCGTCGACATACGAGTCGAGCATGGTGCCATCCATCAGTGTCCTCGGGTTGTCGTCGTGGTCGACGGGGCTGGACATGTCAACCATGATCTTGTCGGCGCCACTGGACGGAAGGTGCATCTTGGCATACCCGTTCAGTTCCGACGTGTTTTGCATCGTGACCGCGATCCTGTTGCGATCGCCATCCTTGAACGTGATGTCAGTGCACTGGAACGTCTCCATGCCACGCTTCTTGTCATAGAGCTCGAATGGGATGATCGGTGCGAGCACGTACCTGACGCCGCCATCGTTCTCCCTGACCTTCGCCATCGCCCAGCCGACGATGTCACCAGCATGGCAGTCCTGCTTGAGGATCATCCCGTCGCCATCGTCCTGCTTCTGCTTGTATCGCTCGATGGCGGCCTCGATGTCCCTCTTCCTGCGCTCGTAGCCCTTGGCACCCTTGACCACGCCAAGGTCTATCTCCAGGTTGATCGTGTGGTTCAGGACGCCGTCGAGGGTCCTTTGGTCCACAAAGGAGACGTCGATGGTGCCATGGTCCCCAAGCCTGTTCATGCTGAGCTTCTTGAACTGCTGCTCGAACAGGCTCTCGACCGAGATCTCGATCGTCCGTGGCTGGGTGGAATGGGACACCTTGTCGTGACCATGCTGCGTCAGGAGACCGCCCGAGTCGCCGTAGTCAAACTCGCCGAACGTGTCCTCCGCGACGAACCAGTCCTTCTCGTATGGGTACTGGGCCTGTGCGTATGCAGCCTTGTAAGCCTTCGCCTCGGCACCGTTGAGGCGGATGTGGAACGTGTTGATCATGTACCAGGTCGGCTCGCCATCACTGGAGAGTATGCAGGGCATCGCCTCCCTTGCGTAGCCAGGGTGTATGTAGCCACCCTCGACCAGCATGGCGGGAAGCATGATGGTCTCGCCATGCTGGTAGCAGCGGTTCATCAGCGTTCTCAGCGCAGAGCGGTTGAACCTCTTACCGATGTCCTCGCCGATGACGAACAGTGAGGACATTCCGACCTCGTGGTTCTCGTCGAGGCGCGTGCCGTCGACGCATCCGACGATGTGATACTGCCTGAGGATGAAGGCGTCCTTCAGAACCTTGTTGAGCCACTTGTGATTGTCCCTTATCCTGCTCTCAGTGGTCTCGCGCTTCAGTGCGCTCCATGCGCTGTTCCTGCTTGCGACCTCCGGGCCAAGCTCGTCTCTGATGCCCTCGACGATCTCGTCGATCACCTTCCTGTTTGCCTTGGCGTTGGACAGGTAGGGATAGATTCCACGAGTGGACGGGGAGACCCTTGCTGGCTTCAGGGCATCAAAGGCCCCGGTCGGGCTTGCGACGGCACGGCCGATGCAGCCGTACTCCGACGTGTCGTTGACTATCGACATCGCGGCCTGCTTGCGCTGGTCATTCGACATGTTGTTGCCATACACGCCGATCCTATGCTTGATGGCCGTGTACAGCTGCTCGAGCGAGCGAAGGTATATCTGACCATCGTCGCCACGAATAAGCATCAGGTCGGTGATCGACATGTAGTTGGACAGCGTCCAGGCGTTGTAGCCAAGCTCAAGGTTCGACTTCAGCAGGTCCTTGGCGAGGCAGAGCTTCGCGAGGAACATCTGCTCCTCCTCGGTGGCACCCTTTGCCGCCTCGTCCCTGATGATCTGCAAGCGCATGTCGTACCCAACCATGTTGCCCTTCTCGTCAAAGGCATACTTGCTCTTCACCTTCGTGATGGAGTCAAGGCCATCGATGCCGGTCTTCATGACCTGGAGGTTGTGTCCCTCGGTGCCGTCGGCACGCTTGCTCATCGTGAGGGACTTCTGGCTGGGCAGGGTCCTTCCCTGGGAGTCGATCATCCTGTCCTTGACCTTATACGTGTCAGGGCAGAGGACGACAAGCTCGTCGTTGCCAGCACCCTCCTTCAGCTCGTCTATGTTGTCGATGACGCCATTGATGACCTTCACGATCCCACCATTCGTCATGGCCCCATCGAACGTCTGGCAGAGCTCTGGGTCGTCCTCGAGCTCGTCCTGGATGGCAAGGAGGCTGGCATACCTGTCCTCGGCGGCAATGAGGGACGACCACTCGCTGAACTGGAATGTCTCGCT
>Ga0326513_10002174_pt1 | contig 14576 bp, 20 predicted proteins | sample 2_2465_0518_D_FD_203654 | JGI IMG/M metagenome (GOLD analysis project Ga0326513, IMG submission 203654) | Bovine rumen microbial communities from UC Davis, California, United States - 2_2465_0518 | ecosystem: Host-associated > Mammals > Digestive system > Stomach > Rumen | place: USA...
ACAAACGTGTCTGTATGCGTTTATTTAGGTATTGCACAATACTAAGTTATGTATTTATAATAACTATAGGTGGTAGTCTCTCTTATCTATATCTGGTAAAATCACGCGAGAGGAGTATGACCGAAGAGGTACCTACACGTGACTAAGTAATCACATTAGATTATCACAGGTAAGTAGTAGCTGCAAATCCACCAACTTTTATGTAAAGGAGATATACTATGACTGAAGAAGAAAAGAAGGTCGAAACGGGCAAGGTAGATGATACACAGGTAGACTACATTGAAGCCATTAAAAATCTAAAACAAAACACTGTGGACCGCTCAAAATATGATGAGTTGAAAGCGGAGAATAAGAAGCTTCTCGACAGCATTGTCAACGGACAATCTGTGGATGTTGAGAATCAACCTCAATATAGAGATGTTAATGTTATCAGAGATGAGTTATTCAATCACGAACATAACAACCTCGAATATATGAAGTTGACTCTTGAACTTAGAAACACTCTTATTGCTAAAGGTGAACGTGATCCATTCTTACCATATGGCTCTCAAATCGCACCAACTCCCGAAGATGTGGAGAAAGCAGAAAAGGCTGCACAAATTTATCAAGAGTGCATTGATTATGCTGATGGTGACAGTAAATTATTTACTCAAGAATTACAACGTAGAACCAATACATCAATTTTTGACAGAGTTACTAATAAGAAGTAACAAGGAGACTTAATTTATGCCAGTACAAGCAGCATTTACCCTCAATCCAAATGAAATTTTTGCAACATTAGCAAATATGATCATTAGCCAAGAAGTCTTCGCAGACAATCTTGGAAAACACCAAGCTTTAGTCGACAAAGCAAGAGTCGATGGAAGCCTTTATGGTGACAAAAAACTTTACTACGCTACAGATGTTCTCGTGTCCCACGCTTGGGGTGCCGATTCTGAAGCAAGTAACTTATTATCATTAGATAGACCAGCGGACCCAGCAGTCCAAGACATCACATTAGATGTTTTCAGACAAATCCGCTTAACAGTTGACAACTACCTCTCCAAGAGAGCGTGGTCCACTGAAGGTGCATTCTCTTCCTTCCAAAGCGTTATGCTCGGTTGGATGAGAGAAACAAAGAGAGTCTATGATGGCACACTCTACAACGTATTCATTGGCTCTACAGAAACCAGCACAGGTTTACAAATGCAATCCTGCGATATCACCACAGCAGTTGGTTCTGCAACAGGTGAAGAAGCAAACAGACTCGAAGCTGAAGCAATCGCACAACATATCGCTAACTTATTAGTCGAAATGGGCGACTATAGCAGAAGTTTCAACGATTACCAATACTTACGCTCTTATGCTGAAGAAAGCATCAAGGTTGTATGGAACAGCAAGTTCATCAACAAGATCCGTAAGGTTGATTTACCAACAATCTTCCATAAAGAAGGTTTAGTTGACAAAATGGAAGAAGAAATCTTACCAGAAAGATACTTTGGTAGAGATGTCGCCGCTGGTGACAAAGGCTCAGGCAAAGTCATTAACGCTTCTGATGCGTATGATCCAACAAAAGGAACAATCCGCTCCAGAGTTGAAAAAGAAGTTACTGTTAGTGGCACCGCATACCACGTGTTCCCAGGTGATGAAATCCCATCTGGTGCAACAGTCAAAGCCAGTGGCAACTTTGAAGAAGCAGAAGTCTACGTTGTTGATAGCACCGTTATCTGCAAAGTCTTAGTCAAACTCCCACCAATGATGAGTGCATTTGAAGTTGGTACATCCTTCTTCAATCCAAGAAGTTTAACCGAAAACCACTACTTAACATTCGGTCACAACACACTCGAATACCTCAAGAACTATCCATTTATCACTGTTAAAGCGATTTAGTGGACAGCCATAGTAGTTCTCCAACTACGGACCTGGGCATGTCTCAAAACTGCCCTTTATTTAGAGGAATCTGAAATGAACTTATTAGTACTTAAAGGTTTTAACAACTATTTCAATAGAATCATCAAAAGATACAGCACATTAGATGACTACATTAGCCATAGTGAATCCCACTATGATTTTGCTAACATTAACTTTAATCCTAATGATGGTGTAACCACTACACAAATACTCGGTAGTGAGAATCAAAAAGATGCAGGTGGACCAGATTTAGTTCCTTTAGCGTGGGAAAAAGATGGTAATCCTGACTACATTATCGCATACGAGACCGAGCAGGTTGGCATTGCGACCGTACAAGTTATTAGATCCAGATGGTTTATTGTTGAGTCCGTTAGAACTCGTAATGGACAATACAGTCTCAAACTAAAAAGAGACTCCATTGCAGACCACCTCGAAACTTTATTATCCGCTCCAGCGTTTATTAAGAAAGGCACAGTCTCTGATGACAATCCTTTAGTAGTGAACTCTGAAGGCATCACAGTGAACCAAATCAAGAGCGGAGAAACCTTATTAAAAGACAAAACTGGTTCAGCGTGGATTGTCGGCTATATGGCGAAGAACGCACCAACCGCAACCATTACTGAACAAATCCCAGATGACACACAAGTCTTCTTTGAAACTATTGAGAACATAGCTTCTGAACTCGGCATTGAATCAAGTGACTTAGATGCAATTTTGACTCAAAACACAGACAATCCAAGCTACTTTATTAACGATAATATAGAATTTGTTGGTTGGGTTAATAAAGCAGACCAAACTTCTTTAGAATATAAACTTATAGCTGGTTCTCAAGACTTTTTAACCAGTATCGGCTACGAAAGTTTTTCGGAAGCAAATCACAACAATACTAACGATTGTTTCTCAAAAACAACCGTAACAAATCCAACTCCTTATGGTAGTCTTAAAACATATTGGAAAAACGCAGTTGCGGCAAGACTAACGCAAATAAAAGCCGCTTGGCAAACATTAGTTGGACATCCGTTCTTCACAAAGCAAGTTTATTCCTACTTGTCAAACTTAAGCTTAAACAACACTTTAATTTATAAACAAGGTAAATACTATAAAGTGAAAGTCTCTTCTGTAGAAGGTCCATCAAATACAGGAGAATTATATTTTGGTAGTGCAATTTCAGAACCTTTCTCAACAGTTTGTCAGAACGTGATAAATTCTTGGAATGAAGACCATCCTAATGTACTTCCTCGTTGGCAACTCGAAGACTTAAATAGAGGAAAGGTTTTTATAAACTATAATGAAATCAAAGCCAGTTTCTATTTAGAGGAAGTTACAAACACTTCTGAAATACCTGGTATTACAGTGACAATGTCCTCTACAAGAAATGCGATCCAAAATCAACCTTATGATATGTTTGCTATTCCTTGCTCAAACATCACCGCTTCTGATGGTGTTGATGATTATGATGTAAATGGCGATTATGCTCAGAAGATTGCTATGGCGTTAATAAAAGGCTTAACAAATGCAAATGTTTATGACATTCAACTATTACCTTATTGTCCAATCCCTCAAATAGCGGATGATAACAGCATTGATGTTTCAAATCTAACATCTGGTAAAGATTATGACTGGATTGACTACACAGGTGCATATCTAAAATACTTCAGCGAAGATAAAGAAATGACTGCTTCTTGGACTGAAGTTACTGCTGGTTTGTGGAGAAACTCTATTTCAGTTGAAACAAATGTAAACAACTACAGCGATATTGATGATTGGGATGTAGAACTCGAAACTACATTATCTAAAAATAGATTGACTGTTAATAAAACTTATATTGCAGGAACACCAGTTAAGTTAACAGTTGAACTTGACTATATAAGTTTGGGAGTTCCTACAGCATCAGTGACTGCTCACTTCTGGTGGAAAGAAAAGAGAACAGGAACTATTCACCGTTCAATCATCATCTATCCAAAGAACAATTCATTCTCTGTTGCGTTAGATTACAACCTAACTCTTAAAGAATCAATGAAGATAGACAGTCAAACGGACTTATACAGACTCGTTTCACCTAACTATCAAGGTTCATTCGACTTCAACGTTGCAAAGAACGGAGGAGCGGTAAACGGATTTATCGCAGACTGCACATATAAACCATACACACCATACATTAAGGTCGCTCCAAACTTCAGTTGGTTATATGGATCCAACTATGGTGATTGTAGAGGTCTTATCTGTGGTGGTGACTTCTCAATCGGCTTCTTGCAAGATGCGTGGGAAAACTACCAATTAAATAACAAGAATTATCAAAACATTTTTAATAGAGAAATCCAAAACTTAGATGTCAATCAAGGCATCCAAAGAACACAACAATACCTCTCTGGTGGACTAAACATTGTCAGAGATACAATCGCTGGTGGTGTTGGTGGCGGTCTTGCCACTGGTAGTCCATACGGTGCGATCGCTGGTGCAGTTGTTGGTGGTGCTGGAAGTGGTATTGGATACGCAGCTGATATGAACTTAATGGAAAGAAGTCTTCAAGAACAAAGACAATTCTCTATTGATAAGTTCAGAATGCAACTCGGCAACATTCAAGCGTTACCATACACCTTAACAAAGGTCGGTGCATTCAATATCAACAGTAAAGTATTCCCATTCTTAGAGTACTACACCTGTTCGGAACAAGAAAAAGAAGCATTAAAGATGAAGATTCAATACGAAGGTATGACCGTTGGTGTTGTCGATATCTTAGGCAACTATATGAGTGGCGGTTATGTCCAAGCGGATTTAATCAGAAACGAAAGTATTATCGAAGACTCACATCTATTAGATGATATTTACATAGAATTAACAAAAGGAGTGTATATGTAATATGGGAGCAATTCAAAGTAGTATCGGTGGAGTAATTGGTGCCGCAATCGGTGCAGTTGGAGCAGCAAAGGTCAAAGACATTGCGGACTCTAAGAAATCAGAAACCGAAGCACCTAAGACCGATATGGAAAAAATCAAAAAAGAAGCAGCACAAAATCGCATCACACTTAACAAGGTGATTGACAAAGCTGCAGAAGCAAACCGCATCTCTATGGCACACGTAGAAGCAAGAAGAAGTCAAACTGATGCCTTCAAAGAGAGATTAGAAGCGGTTAAGACTGGTAATTGGAAAGCCAGTAGAGTAAAACTAAAGAGGAGAGGTAAATAAGTATGGGAGCAAAATTACCACAATTAGATGTTCTATTACAAGCGGGTATCAATCCTAAGACTGGTTTACCTGTGAAACTCGGTGGATCTAAGGAAACACTCAAATATGACCTTAGAAAGTTTTTAAGATTGGTTGATGAACAAGATGCAGTCAACCGCTATGTCTGGACAAACCTCCCTTGCAACATTACATCTCAAGAACTCGAAAGAATGCTTTATTACAAAGGACAATTAGCGTTCTTCTATATGCCAGAACTCGAAACATTCTACTTTATGCCTTACGCATTAGATGGGACAATCGACTTCTATGGCAGATTCAACACTGTTCATCCAGTACCAATGACATCTGGTGCAGAGAAAGAAGAAGAATCTAAAGCCTATAAAGCAAAGGCGGAACTTCTTAGCAATCTCAAACTCAACTGCGTTTATGGCGTAATTGATGAAGATAGCCTCACAGAAGAACTTTTAACCAAGAGTTGTGTTTTATTACACGACTACTCAAAACAACTCTCACAAATGATATTACCAAGAGTGTCAGTTAATGAACCATTACTCAATGTTATGGCGGACTGTGTTCCATTTATGCACACATCCTTAATGCTCGGAACTGGCATTAAAGGCGTTAGAGTACAAGATGCGGACCAAGCATCAAGCGTTTCAGATGCGAATCGCAGTATGTATGATGCCGCTCTTACAGGTAATCCATACGTTCCTATCGTTGGTTCTATTGACTTCCAAGAACTCACTGATGGACCAGTAGCCAAGAGTGAAGAATATATGTTAGCAATGCAATCTTTAGACAATTTAAGATTAAGTGGCTATGGAATCGACAATGGCGGACTATTTGAAAAGAAAGCCCACGAACTTCAATCTGAAGCTGATATCAACGGTGGTCCTGTTGGTTTAGTCTTACAAGATGGATTATCCATTAGACAAAACTTCTGTAATATTGTTAACTCGATTTGGGGTTTAGGTATCTGGTGCGAACCAGCACAAAACATTATGGGAGCGGACACTGATGGTGATGGCTTAATGTATGATCGTGATGATGATGCAGAAAGTACTGGAGTTGAACCAACCGCTGAAGAAGGAGGAGAAGACAATGAGTGAAATCACAAAAACACCTCAATATAGCACAATGCTCTTTACTGATGTTTGGAGCAGTGCTTCAGACTTCAAAGATGACTACGAAGAAGCTGGTATCTACACAGAACCAGTCACATCCAATGATGTAGTAGTCAAAGCAGGTACAAAATTATCTGATGCAAGTATTACAATACTCTTCAGTTTGTTGTATTCTAAGTATGGAAACAATCCAATCGCGAACAGCGATGTTAATCAATTTAAGTTCAAGGTCTTTGGAATTATGTTCCAATATGGTCCTTCGTGGGAGAAAAAGCTCGAAATCCAAGAAAAACTAAGAGCCTTGTCTGATGATGAGATTGCTAAAGGCAGTAAAGCAATTTACAACACCGCAGTTAATCCATCAACTCAACCATCAACTCAAAGTTTAGAAGAACTCACATACATTAACTCTCAAAACACCACTAACTACAAGAAATCCAAAATGGATGCTTACACACAGTTATGGGGTTTAATTGATACAGATGTCACTGGAGACTTTATCAATAGATTCAAAGTTTGCTTCAAACAATTTGTAAGACCAGAAAAACCATTGTTATACATTACAGACAATGATGAAACAACCGAAGAGGAAGGAGGAGAGTAGAATATGTCACAAATCGACACAATCACTCAATATGTCTTAGCAATAGTTCCAGCAGTAACCGCTTTAACGGGAATGATAGTTGTTATTGGAGTGGGTATTGGCAAAATCAAATCCGCTCTTAAAGGCAACATTGAAAGCGTTGAAAAAATCAGCGAGGAAAGCAAAGCTATTAAAAACCAAAATGCTGAAATCAAAAGACAGAACATTGAGCTTAAGAGAGAGAACGCTGAACTCAAGAAAACGCTCACTGACTTCTGCAGCAAGATTGAACTTATTGATACAATCAAAGCAGTAAACAAGAAGGAGTAGTATTATGGCTTCTTCAAAATTCACTAAAAAAAGTAGAGCATTATTATGGACATGGAGAGCGTTAGACTGGTTATGTTTATTCGCTCCTCTAATCATCTATGTCATAGTTGGTTTAGTCAATAATAATGTAACCACAGGACAAAAAGTGACATTAGTGGCTATGCTCTTCTTGGCGATCATCTTAACAATGATTAACGTGATTGCTCAGAAACACCTCAGATGTCCTATTTGGGTCCTTCTCATTGGACTATATGTCGCAATGAATAAATACTTGATGCCACTAATTATTATCTTAGCGGTCACATCTATCTTAGATGACTTAGTATTCACACCTATTATCCACTATTACTACACACAAACGGTAGCGAGTAAGACCATTGATAAGAGAGAGGCTGCAGAATCTGCTTCTATTATTCCTAATAGTGACAATTAGTGTCTGGATACTATTACAAGTCGGAGCGGAACTATTCGCAAGATGGGCTGAAAAGAAATACTTAGAGCATCAAAAGAAACAGGAGAAAAACTATGGACGAAAGCAAAATCAAAAACTGGATAGCACCAGACATCAATACGAGGACAAGAAGGCTTAATACCTTCAAACAATACGCATTCTACGGAATCATTGCGATCATCCTTGTCATTGTCTTATTTATAGTTCCACTATTATCAGGTGGTATTAACGCTAATGACTTCGGATATTATCTTCCTAAAACAGTTAGAGGTTGGGTAGTGTTCTGGGCGATTAGAGGCGGTACTGTTGCTGGTAATATGTGCGTTTATGGATTATTCAAAGCACAAGCGAAGACAAACGCTAAAGACAATCCTAACTTTATCAAAGCTAATGAAATCCTAAACAAACTTTATGGAACTAAACAATTCATTCCTCACAGTCCTAAACAGAAGAACATTAGAGACTGGACAACTAAAGGCGTAGTGGTTGTATTGACTACCGCAGCTGAAAGTATTGTCATTGGATCTCTTATATTCAACTGGGACAATGTCACATTCTTATCTTGTATCACTTCTTCCATAACCGCAGTGTTATTCGGAATAGTGGCAATGATTAAGGATGAAGTCTACTGGACTGAAGAATACCTCGCATACGCTGAGTATGTAACCAAAAAAACACAAGAACTGGAAGCACCAGAGAAGGAGAAAACTGAATGTTAAATTTTGGTAACAAGGAGTTTAGGAATCTCCAAGAACAAGTCCTAAAAAACGCACAAGATATCGAAACCTTAAAAGGTAGAGAAGACTTGCAAATTGTAATTGTCAACGAACTTCCTGAAGTTGGCAATCCTAACTACATCTATCTCGTTGCTAAAGATGGTGGAGAATCACCAGATGTTTATGATGAGTATATTTGGTTAGAAGATGAAGAACGCTATGAAAAGATTGGCGGAGTCAGTATTGACTTAACTAATTATGTCACATTAGACTCTGAACAAACTATTAGTGGTTCTAAGACATTTACTGGCACAAATACGTTTTTGACAAATGTCGCGGTTTCAAACGATAGTAATACAAATAAATTGTTGCTTGTTAATGCGATCAATTATGCTCAACTTATTTTTGGCAGTGCAACTATTTTTGACTTTTCAGGTAATCAAAATCTTGTCTTATATGGTGATTTAAGAACCACAGGTGAAGGAACAAAAGATATTGGTGCTAATAACAAAAGATGGAGAGACTTATATTTAGGTGGTGCAGTCAAATATAGCTCTCACTCTTTAGCCGAAGAAGTAGGTTTCTTTGTTGTAAAAGAAGGCAACCTTAACGTTGCTTTAATTGGTAGTAGCTTCTCAATGTTTAGGTCTCTCATTCCAGTTTCAACAAATATATATAATTTAGGTAGAAGTGATTTCTGTTGGAATGACCTTTATCTCACAGGCAACATTACTGATGGCGTTAATACTGTCACAGTAGCCAATATTGCATCTAAAGTCACTTCCACTTTTATCTCTGGAACATTTGATTCAAACGGTGAATCCACAATTGATACCGAACAAGCAGGAACACCAGAAGGCTTATTTATCTTCACTTATGGTAATTGCCAATGCTTCTTACGTTTGACCGCTACAATGGTCCAAAATGCAGATACAACACCAATTAGAGTTGCTTGTCCAATGATATACAACAGTGACACAGTCAATGGTTGGTTAAATATCACCAAATCAGGAAACATCTTAATTCTCAAGATTACTGATGGAACAAACCACGTTGACTCTGGTTATTCGTGGACATTGACAAAGACAAACCTTATCTAAATAATAGAACCTCCTTAACTGGGGGTTTTTCTTTTGTTTTCGTTAAATTGTATAAATTAATAAAAAAAACATTTGCACACAAATAAAAAGGTGCTAATATATATACGTAGGAAGAACCTACAAGGAGAACTAATATGGCAGTAAAATGGAGACACACAATTAAAAAGTTAGGCGATCTATCTTGTAAGACTACCGAAAAGCAAGAAGGATGTGTTCAAGAGGATGCTTACAGATTATTAGCCTGGTGCTTCAAACAACTAAATAAGAAGACCAGAGATGATAACACACACATAATTAAAGCTGAACAATGGAATGCTTTAGATGGAGAAGGCAATCTTATCTTCCGTTTTAAGTTCTTAGCGAGATATGACTCAGATAATGAATACTTACATATTTATGAGTTCATCAAATGTCCGCTATTCTAAGGAGATACACCTATGCTATATAAAGATATTGATAAAGAACAAGCAAGACAATGTTGCAGAGAACATACAGTTTTCAATGACAAGAAACACAAGGAAGCCGTATGTGACACTTGTCCACTTAGAAGAGACTTCAGAGCTATTGATGGCACTGTTCATAAAGGCATTTGTTATTTCATCTTAATGAAAGGACTAAGCATTGACCTTATTAACAATAGTCCTTATGCACAAGCGGAAAAGGAACTCCTTAACCAAGAACACGTGTCCTATCCGTTAGAGTGGTTAGAATGGCTAAAAACACACAAAGAAACGGAGAAAGTCAAATGAGAGAATGGCTAATTGAACTTGGTAAAACAGTATTTGCTTTGGGTTTTGCCACAACTAAAAGCGGACAGCCACCACAAGACTTCCAATACTATGGAATTGGACTTTATTTATTTGTATTTGGTTGTGCATGTTTAGGACTACTAATAATTATTGGTTTAATTTGTTTAATTAAATATATCAGAAAGAAAGGAGAACTATTATGACAGAACAACAACAAGAACTTTATGAAAAGTTATTAAAGAAAGTTAATGAATACTGCTTAGGTTATGCCGCAGAAGATGTGATCGCAGCTATTGATGCGTTAGTGGAAAGTTATGAAACACCAAAAGTAGATCTAACATCAAAACCATCTAAAGCATTAGACAGCATTATCGAAACATTTATAGATAAAGACTCTGAAGACATTAAAACGGTAAGAACCGCACTTAAAGCATTAGAGATTATTAAGAATCATAAATTACTTAATTATGTTGTTAAAAATCCTAAATGTGCCGCTGTATATGGGCTAAGTGAGCAAGACAAAGAAGCCTTAAAGGAGTTTCTAAAATGACAGGAGAACCTTACTGCAAAGCAAATAAGAAGTGGCAGCGGAACGATCATATCTGTCAATCCTGTTGCTTCTGGAATATGAAAGAAAACTGTTGTGAAAGATACAACGAATGTGAAAGACAAAAAAGAAGGAGTCGAATAAAATGATATATTACAAATTCAAAAACGTTAAGCATTCAGTCACTATGGTATTTGTGACAAAGAACAAAGATGGTGAATGGATATTAGAAAACGCATACTACAAAGGTATGCTCCACAAAGCTAAACCAGAAGATTTGGAGGAAGTCAAAGATGAAAGCACTAACTAAACAAGATTTAATGGAACTCGGAATAGACGTCTGTAGGAACGAAAAAGGTGAGTACTTAGTCAGACACTATTCAAGAAACAATAGGTCCTTAGAACGCTCATTAAAGGTGATTAAGGTGTCAATTATCTATAAGAAACACCAATATGGTAAGACAACTTCCTATAAAGCGTACTTATTCCACGAAAATGGCAAGGCATATACCATATCAGAACACCGACTTGTCTATGCTTGGTTCAAAGATGATGTCCCAGCAAAGTATGATGTGGATCACATTGATGGAGACACAATGAACAACAGCTTAGATAATTTACAACTCTTAACCAGAAAAGAGAATCTCGCTAAGAGAACATTAACGCAAACCGAAATCAACAATCTATATTATGCTATGAAGAAAGGAGAACAATATGGCAGATAAGAAAGTAGATGCAACAACAGGTGAAGTAAACGAACAAGAGAAAGATTTATTCGCTGGAGGAAAATTCTACACTGTTCACTGTAAACCAGTCTATAACTATCAAAGTGTTGAGTTTGATTTCTTTGTCGGAGATGAAAACGACATCACAGAGATGGAACAGCTTTACTCAAAGATGTTAGAAATGCTCGTTAGAGTGTCTCAAAATGCACCTCAAAAGGATGTTAGTAAACCAGTAGCACCAGTTGAAGAACCTGCATCAGAAAAACAAAAAGAAATCTTGCGTAATTTCCACATTGACTTTAAGCCAGATATTACCAAGAAACAAGCCCACGCTCTTATCAAGAAGAGTATGGATCAAGAAATATTCTAAAAATCAAAAAAAGTGTAGAAAATATACACAATTTATTAAAATCATTGGAGAACTGCTCTCCTTGTTCTGTCCGAACAGCACGAGCAGGGGGAGTAGTTATGTTTGAAAAGTATAAAGGAAAACCATTTAGTTCACAGTTTAATAAGAAGATGTTGCCTATCAATGAGATAAACTTCGACCACGTGGATGAGTTTAATAAGATATACCTCTATTGTAAGAAACACTATCAGAGAGTAGATCCAACTCCTTCAAAGGGTATGAGTGTTAAGTCAAAGGATAGATATCACGAAAGATACTGTTTCATCACTGGGAACCAACGCTATGAGTTAATCGTAGTTTGCCGCTTAGGCTGTTATAGATTCATTCTCAAGAACAAACGTTCTGAAGATAACATTGTCAAAGGCACAACATCAGTAAGAGAGATATATAAAGAAGCTGATAGTCTTGGTATTGACTTATCCAAATATATGTCCACACCAGAAGAAGGTAAGAACATTAAGGAATGTATTGAACCACCACATATTGAAATCTTAATGCCTCTATTAACTGGTAAACCAATAGAACACGTTTATCATATGGATCTAAACAGTAGCTATGCGAGTCGCATTGTTGAAGCATATCCAGAACTAAAGGCTTTATTTATATCTCTTTACAACAAGCGTAAAGACAATAATAATTATTTCAAACACGTCTTGACAAACGCTATTGGATGTATGCAAAGCGAGTTCTGTCCTGATTACAAAGTAAGATTCCACACTTCAAGATATCAGTTTGCTAAGCTTAGTATGGCAGCAATCAATGGAACACGTGCTTTAATCGAATATTATATCGAAACACTTAGAAGTAAGGGATTTGTTCCTCTATTAAGTAATACTGATGGTATCTGGTATTATTCGGCTAAGGGAAGACCGTTCCACGATAAAAATGAAGGCACAGCATTAGGTTGTTGGAAAACTGACTGGGAAGATGTGGTATTATTATATAAGAGCGTTGGTGCTTACCAATTCAAATGTCCTGATGGACACGTGGAGACACGTTTAAGAGGTATTAGTAAGTATGACGCAGTAAATCCAGATAGATCCACTTGGGAGTTTGGTGACATAATGAAATCTGGGGACACTTGTTTGTGGTCCTTTGATGAAGAGAAGGGAGTATATAAAGTATGGCTAAGCGAGTTGTAAGAACTAACTACTTAAGTAAAAAACAAATGCACAACGCTTATATCAACTATAAGAGAAGATATAGAGCAAAAGAAAAGAGTATGAAGCGAAGAGGTCTTGAAATGGCTGATAGAATACTCAATAGAGCTGAATACGAAATGGTTAGAGCGGAAGCAGTTGCTGAAGGTCGCACAATTAACATTAACCAAACGATTGTTAGTAATCAACAATATGAATACTCCCAAGATATCGCAAGACAATTTAAGCGTGTATCAGAAGAATACAATCTTGAATGGAAAGATAAAACGATCACTCAAATAAGAATGGGTGAGATTGACGTTTCTGGTTTTAATAATATGTTGAAAGAAAAATTCCCAATGATGACTGGTAAAGAAAGAGCAAAATGGATTAGCCACGAGGTATTTGGTAGTGAGTAAGAATTTTGTTAAACAATTTAGAGAACAACAAGCAGTTAAAAAAGCTGAATGGTATAACCTTAGACCAATGCTTGGTTATTACAACTGGGCTATATTTTACATACTATTAGGTGGTAGAGAGATTGGTAAATCTTATTCTGTCACCGATTTTTATACTTATCAGTTCGTTCACGATGGTACACCTTTTATATGGTTGAGACTTACTGAGACCGCAGCAAATAAGTTATTAGCAAACAATGCAGAGAAGTTAATAGATCCTGATATCAGAAGAAGATATAACTTGGATCTAAGAACCAAAGGGAACAACGTATATGCAGTGGAAACCGAAGATAAGGTCGTCAAACACAAAGATGGTAGTGAAACCACTAAAAAGATTGTCGTTAAAAAGACCTTAATGGCACGTGTGTACGCTCTTAGCACCTTCTATAATGATAAAGGTTCTATCTTTGATAAAGACTTCTTAAAGTTCTTCAAAAACTACAATATTGCTATTGATGAGTTTGAGAAGGAGAAGGGAGAAAGAAACACCTTTGACATTGTCTATTCTCTGGTGAACCAGTTAGAGAACTTAGTTAGATCCACTAAAGACCATATCCGTATCTTCTTCTTAGGTAATACCTTAGAGGAAGCCAGTGATGTCTTATGTGCTTTTAACTTCATACCTGAGAAATGGGGCATTTACAAGCTCAAAAGCAAGAGAGCGGTTATTCAGAACATAGAACCATCAGAAGCCTACTTAAAGAGGCGAAAAGGCACGATTGCGGACATTCTATTGCCAACCGCATCTACCTTCACTAACAAGATAGATACAGATAACACATTGTTATATCAGGGAAGACTCAAGGAACCTGAGTATGTCATCAAGTTCACAAAGGACAAGAACGACTGGTTCACTGTCTGGGATGGGAACATAGTCAAGAAATATAACGGTGAGAAGAAAACAGTGATTCCAATGAGACCGTATCTGGATGCGATCTATCAACCTAAGCTTGTCAATAACATCATCACATTGTTTGACACCAGAAGCTTTATGTTTAATAACCTCATAACATTTAAACAGTTTCAAGGTTGTTTAGAGTTGCTTAAACCAAGAAAATAGACATTCTGAGACACGTAATCATTAAGTTAATAAAAGATATAGGGAGAGTTGATTATTATCGCTCTCTCTTTCTTTATGAAGGAAGGACTGGATGGAGTCCTGACTGAT
>Ga0326513_10002175_pt1 | contig 14572 bp, 16 predicted proteins | sample 2_2465_0518_D_FD_203654 | JGI IMG/M metagenome (GOLD analysis project Ga0326513, IMG submission 203654) | Bovine rumen microbial communities from UC Davis, California, United States - 2_2465_0518 | ecosystem: Host-associated > Mammals > Digestive system > Stomach > Rumen | place: USA...
CGTCGGCCATCTTGTCGAGGGTGTCGCCATCGGTCTGCCAGTACCTACGAGCGCGGCGAAAGTCGGCACGCCATTTCTTTAATAGCTCCTTGGCTTCGTCATCGTCACTCTCACTCTCGGTGTAGCTGCTACCACAAATGCCTGTGTAGGTTGTCGTGTACTTAATCTTCGTTTTAAGCACCTGTACTTCGAGGGTGTAATAGGTCGTTACATCCTCTGCCAGTGCGCTCTCTTTATCGCCGCCATATATCAGCCTCACGTCGGCTTGGTACTCGGCGTAAAACTTGGCAATGGCTTTCTTTGTTCTTTCGGTGATCATCTGTCTGTTGATTTTAATTTTGTGGGTTAAAAATTTATTTGTACTTTTGCAAAAGTTTACGAGTGCAAAGATATGGATATTTTCAATACTGACAAAATATTTTTTGATTTTTTCAAGATTGAATATAATAAACAATTATAATACAAATAGTTATGAACGAAAAAAATTTTACAGACAAAGAGAAACTGGCACAAATGGCGACCTTTTACGGCCTCTCATTTGCGGAATTTTCAAGAAAATTAGGGGTGAAAAATCAAGAAATGTACCAGTTGAATAGTGGTAAACAATCGTATTTTTCCCATAGCACCTTGGAAAAAATCACAAAAAATTGCCCGGAAATATCATTGTACTGGCTTATCACTGGCGAGGGGTCAATGCTTGCCGGAAACGTGGAGCATCATAACGCTGCCGCTATCGACCACAGCACGGCCACTGTAATACATTCGGAAGCACCAGCGGCCAACGCTGACTACGACGGCCTTATTACCAGCCAGCAACAGACTATAGAACGTCTTACCAAGATTATTGACAACTTAACGAGTAAGTAGTATGAAACACACCGTTATCATCCTGTTCGCCTTGTGGGTTTGTACCGCAGCATCGGCACAGGTACGCCATATAGGTAGCACACCGCAGCCGACAGACAGCACCACGGCGGTACTTAATATCCAGTTTGGGTACGACGTAGCACCATCGACGCTACTACAGCAATCGGCAAAGTACCGCAGCGCGGCTTTAACCACTACCGCTGTTGGTATTGGTGTAGGTGGTGGGCTTATGGCTCTGGGTTTTTACCAAATGGAAAGCACCACCAGTGGCCAGTCGCCTTTACCTGTGCTGGGCGGTATTATAGGTGTGGGGTGTGGGGTTGCCGCCTTGGTGTGTGAAATACTATCTATCAAGTGTGAGCGTAGGGCTGGCGAGGAACTACGCAAAGTAACCATATCAGCCAACGGTATAACCTACCACTTTTAACGCCTATGCTACGTGTCAAATACACAATACGCTTTACGCCGTTCTCGCGGCCTAACGCTGACGGCTCACGGCTGGTTATAATGTCGGTCACGTGGAAAGGTCAGCGTGTGCGCCTGTATCTCCCTGTATCGGTATTCCCCGACCAGTGGGATGAAACGGCACAGTTGGCAATGCCGACAAAACAGCATCGGGAAGTGTCGGCCATCAACGGCACTATTATAGAATATCGTGGGCGCGTATCGTCTTATTTTGAGAAGTCCTTTTTAAGCGACTATCTCCCTACACCTGCACAGGTGCAAACTCTCTTTGCAGAAAACGCCCCGACGGTGGGCGACAGTAACAAAATAGCCGTGGTTATGCGCTCTTTTATCAATAGTCAAAAAGTTGAGCGCGGCTGGAGTGCTGCCACCGTGCGACGCTTTGGTGTGCTGTTAAACAAACTCACCGAGGCTGGCTTTACGTACATCTGGGAACTGACAGCCGACGGCCTACAGCGTTACCAGTCGTGGCTATCCGGGAAGCATTATACCAACGCCTACTTTATGAAAGAAATAGGCGTGTTGAAGTGGTTTTTACGCTGGTGTGTGGATAACGGCTATACAAGCGACACCAGCTTTGAGCGCGTAACGCCGCACCTTAAGACACCACAAAAAGAAGTTATACACCTTACGTGGGAAGAGTTAATGCAATTCTATAACTTTGACTACGGCCAGTACCACACACACGGCAATGTCCGGGATATATTCTGCCTATGCGCCTTTACGTCGCTCCGTTTCTCCGACGCTATACAGCTGCGGTGGTCACACATACAGGGCGACACTATCCGGCTCACTACACAGAAAACGTCCGACCCTCTCACCATTGAGCTTAATAAATACTCACGTGCCATAATAGAACGGCGGCGCACTATGGCCTGTGGTTCGCCAATGGTGCTGCCGCAAATATCCGAGCAAAAATGTAATACTTACCTTAAAGAAGCGGCAATGCTGGCACAGATAGACGAGCCGCTACGGTTGGTAACATTCCGTGGTAGTGAACGAAACGAAAGGGAAGTATGGAAGTGGGAAGTAGTAACTACACATTGCGCCCGGCGTACCTTTGTTGTCAACTCCCTGTGGTTGGGAATACCAGCCGAGGTTATTATTAAATGGACTGGCCATAAAAACTACGAGGCTATGCGCCCCTATATTGCCATTGTGGATGAATTGAGGCGTACCAATATGGCTCTATATGATAATAAATAATGCCTGTAGTCTGTTGTAGTCAGTTTGTAGTCAAAAATACTAATCACGATTGAAACATAGTGAAACGATAAGAAACATTAACACCAGTACAATGAGTGAGTTAAGCAATATAATGAAACAGTGTGAAACATACTGCAACTATACTCTTTTGTACAGGTAGGACAACCAAAAAAGAAAGAAAGTCGCTAATTATCAGCGGCTTTCTTCTTTTTGTAGTCAGTTTGTAGTCAGTTTTTCTTTATTTTCTGCCACAATCGAAAACAAAGAAACAGTAGGCACACCGCAGCGGCTATGATCGCTATAGTGCCGAGTGACATACGGAATTGCTGCCACTTGGTCAACGGCTTTTCTACCTCTTTTATATGCTCTACTGTCAGCTCTACAGGCGTTTCAACGTACTTATATGCTGTGTCCGTGCGTGTTCGATATGTGACGTATATGTGACTATCGGCCACAAACACTGTGTCGCCTTTCTGGTATTCGGTGTGCCAGCGGTCTATATAGGTGCTGTCGTGTACCTCTTTCACAGATAAGGTAGTGTCGTGGATATACACAGGCACTTGCTCGATAACCTTTGTTGTCTTACACCCGGAAAGTAAAATAAGAAATGCCGTTATTGCAAGAAAACGGCCAAAAGTGAAATAACGGCTCATTCTGTTTCTCCTTTCTGTAACTGTAGCCACTTATCTATATACCAACGTGCCTTTTGCATATCCTCTTCGGGGCTTGCTTTCTTAAGGTTGGCTCTCCACAGGTATTTGAAAGCATTACACTGGCAATAGGTTTGTATTGCCTGTGTACCGAAAGCGGACTGCATAGCGTCTATACACTCTATACTACCCTGCGTATAGTGGCTGGGGTGGTTTACGCTGTCGCTCATACTACCTCTATTGTCACCTTTTCGCGGCGGTGTTCCGCTGCTATGATACGAGCGGCCAGTGCATCGGCGTATAGTCTGCTGCCGTCCAGTCGGCCTACAATATTATTCTTTCCAAGGAGTATGCACCCTGCCGAATGGTCGGCGGTCATACCGTTGTGCATTAGAATACCTGTAAAGCCACCTACACGTAGGAGCATAGGCACGTAGCACTGGTGCTTCTCCCAATAGAAGCTGCACACGTCGTAGCGGCCTGTCGGTATGGCCGTCTTACTGGGTACTTTCTGGATAATACCGCCATCCTCGTTTACCCAATAGCCTGTGTTGCCACCTGTGGAAGTGAACGGCATTATTTGGGTTACGCCCCTGTCGGTATCTTCGAGGCTGTCACAGAAATACTGGCCGTCTATATACACCTTGCCGACAGTGTACGTGGCCTTTCTTGCCTTGCGTTCTACTTTAATCTGCATCGTCTGTTGTTGGTTTATCTGGGCTGTTTACTGTAATACTGGTGTTGCCGTGTTGTAGGGTTACGTCTGTACCCCTTTTCACCAAGGCTGGCACTTGTGCTATGGCGGCAAAGCCCATTAGCTCACCTGTTGCGGTTAGTACCGAGCCATCAATAGTACCCATAGGGGGGATGATGAAACCCACAACTATAAGCACTATTGCGGTTGTTGTGGTTATTGCAAACCAAATCTTTGCTGTTTTCATCGTTTTTTAATAAATTAGCCGTTTTCTGGAAAGTGGGGGCTATTCGCCCCCTTCCTCTCCGTCGGTGTGGGGTTCTACATCGGGTACATCTTCGTAGTGCCAACTCTGCACAATGGCCGTTTCCTCTTCGTTGACGGCATAGGTGGCAACGGCAATTTTGCCCTCGACATCTTCCGGCTGCGGTGTCTCTTCGAGGGGAAGATAGCCAGCATTGCGGTACTGCTCATCTGTAGGGTTGTAGATTTTCTTACCGTCCAGCACAATGTAGCCGGGGTAGATCTGCGGCACTACCAGCGCACCGCACACGATTTTTGCATACTTAATCATTGTTATAAGTTTTGGTTGTTAATATTACAAAGTATTAGAAAAATGCCATTAAATATTATTTTGGTATTATGCCGCCTGTCGATACTGTTGTTTGATAGCACGGTAGGCGGTTTTATAGTAGGTCTTATTGTCGTACTGCTGGCGTATTATCAGCTTCGAGTAGTCGGGTGCTGCCTCAAAGATTGCCGCCAGCGGTGAGGCTGCTACGATATTACATATACGCCTACGCAGTTTGTAGCCGGATATGTGGCGTAGCATACCGAGGTAGGAATTGAGGGTAGATAATATCTTATCTTTATACTTGGTGGCAAATGTAAAATCTGCTGCGGCTCTCCGGGTAGTACGTTCCAGATACCACATTATATTATGGTACACTCTATCACTTGGCAATATTCGGTTGTACCGCAGCTTATAACCAAGCATTTCAACACCCTTGCTGTGGTGTTGAAAGTACCTTTTGTTGGGGTGTAGCGTCAGCCCTTGCGCCCTGTAGTAGTGTTCAACTCTCCACAGGTCATCTTTGAGCCACCGCAGCTTATCGGCCACAGGTGTTGCGGTATCGTCTGTGTAGTGTACCGGGGTGTAGCCCAAGGAAGCAAGATACAGGATAATGCCAGTAGTCTTAATCAGCCCTGCCGTTTGGCTCGTCCAGTCGCCTATCGGTACACCTCTGTAGTAGGGTTGGTTGTATAGGCTCTTTCGGGGGTCTAACAGGGCGCGTTCTGCTGGGTGTGCCATATCTTTGAGGTGGTCTTTGGTAGCCGCCAAATAGATTTGCCGTGTAAGGTATAGCATTAAGTCCAGTAGCGGACTGTCGGACATATACTTTTTAATAAACGCCTCTACGGTGTCGCACAGGTCGAAACAGTCCAGCGACATAAAGAACGCCTGTATATCAATCTTGGCTATCCAGCAATCGCGCGTGTAGCCATCACTGGCTGCATAGATATAATCTTGTAACTGTTGTATGGCGTGGAGTGAGCCTTTACCGACACGGCAACTGTAGCTGTCCGGGTGGTACATATACCGCTCCAATAACGGCTGTAGGGTACGTATGTAGAATGTCTGCACTACTCGCTTACTGGCACAGGCACATACTATCTCTCTCACTCGTGGCTCAAAGATTATATGCGCTGTGCTTTCAGTAGGCATCAGCTCGAAGTTATTAACCTCGTGGGTGAGCCGTACCAGTCGCTCTATGCGGTGTAGCCGGAAGTGTACGTAGGTTGGTTTGTTCTGTTTGCCCTTTGCGGCCATCATCGAGGTAATCAGCCAGTCGGATAGCGGCACAGGGTAGTTGCCGAGGTCTGCATTATTATACTGGTCATAATCGAGGACAGGGCGGCTACGGAAGTTACCGTTATAACGGTTGTTGTTGTTGAAGCATCCGTTGTCACCGTTGAAGTACCACGTGTTGTTGCCGTTGTAGTCAGCGGACGAACCCCTTTGCCTGCCTATGTTCGGTGCGCTGCCTGTTGGCTCACCAGCTGGCATTGCTCCTAATTGACTTGCTATGTGCTTTTGTTCTGTCATAACAAGTTAGGCATCCTTATAATCAGTAGTTACGCTTTCCGTTCCAAAGTTCGGAAAATCTGTCCCACTGTCACTTTTTAATAGCGAGCTTATCAGCCTCGACAAACCACCTCTTATACCGTCTATCAGTGCTGCACATTCAGCCCATTCCTTTTCACTCATTACATTGAAATCGTCGTATATCATTATATCCATATTGCTCTCTACAATAGAAAGCTCCGTATAGGCGCGGTTATAATGGTACAACTTTTCTCGCTGTAGTTTGCTATGCAACTCGAAGCCTGTTATTATCTCGTTCTTTGCGGTGGTAATGTGCTGGCGAAACTCATTAACGAGGGTATAGCGGTAACAGTGTTTCCACTGGTCACACCGTTTATAAGCCCACATTTCGAGCCGTATTGTCTGGCTCACTACCGGGGCATCAAGCGACTTTGGGCGTTTGCGTAGCATATTGAGTGGTTTTTGGAATTAACCCCACCAGCCCTAAAGCTGGTGGGGAAAGGGATAACGTATAACTTACGAAAGTGATAAAGCGAGGACAGGGCGGCTACGGAAGTAACCGTAATAACGGCCGTTGAGGCCGAAGCATCCGTAGTCACCGCCGAAGAACCACGTGTTGTAGCCGTAGCAGTCAGCGGACGAACCCCTGTGGGTGGAATTATCCAGTGCCAACTCACCCGTAACGGCGGTAATGGCCAGTGTAGCGTTGACTTTCGCCATAACATCGTCACGCAGAAACAGGCCAATATCGACAGGCTCTGGGTGGTAGTATACGCTGGGCTTAAAGCCCTCGGAAACGGCAACGCCGTAGGTATAGGCGTTGTACTCCGGGGGATATGCCGGAATAATCGTGTAGTCGTAGGTGACGTTCATAGCGTCGGCCTTAACGTCGCTCTGGTTTTTGCCCTTACCCATCATAGCGTAGGTAATACCGCTGGCGGCATCGGCTTTCATCATATGCGACATAATATATGCGTCGTACATCGAAAGCATCTTTGCGCCATACTTGGCCTCGTACTCTTCACGGAGTGCGGCATAGTCGCCTGTCTGGTCGCCGTAAAGGTGGGTGTAATATTCTTTCATACCGAGGTGGTGGCTGTCACTACCTGTGTAGTTGGTAACTTCGGTATCAAAGCGGCTCTTGCGCATCACGTGGCCTACGCTATCGTCTTGGCCACCCTCACCATCGTCATAATAGGTATCATCGCCGGACGTGGTAGCCCACGACAGGAATTTGGCGTAGTTAATACCAGTACGGTACGAGTAATTGAAGCCATCGTTGGCTATGCAGCTGGAGTTAGCGGCCACAAGGTTACGGCCAGTGAGCAAGCTACTGGCGGCTGCACCTCTCCAGTTGAAGTGTGCGCCCTTGTTAATGAACGTATAGGCCGCGTTGGGGTTGAACGTACCGCCCACGGCTGGTGCTGCCGGATTGAGGGAGCGGTAGAAAGCGAAGCCGCTACAGTCAATCACGGTGCAACCAGTAGGCGTACCAGTGACGGTGAGGGTGTTGTTACCGTAGCCGCCAATGTTCAAGCCCACACCTGTACCGTCGGCCAGTGCCGCAAAGGTAATATAGGTGGTGTTCTTGGCGGTGAACAACGCCACAATGTCGGCCATAGTAGCCCCGGCAGTCCAGTTAATTGTCGTGGCGGCAATACTGCCATTGCCGGACGTGGCGGCAAAGGTAATACTACCGTTCACGCTGTTGTCAATCTCCAATCGGTAGTAACAGGACGTGGCGGCAACGGTATTGTCGTACAATGCCTGTGACGGCATAGCGTCGGTTTTGGCGACGAAGCGAGCTTTGCCACCAGCTGTGCCAATATACACGTCAAAGTTGGTTTCGTAGCGTGTGGTGTTGTAGTCGGCCAGTACGCTCTCCACCATTTCGGGGGCTACGACACAATAAACCTCTAACAAGCGGTCGTAGAAAAGCATTGCGCCCACAGTAAGGTTGTCAGCCTCGGCCACTTTAATACGAGGGTCGCCCACACCTGCCAAAAACAGGTCGGACACGTTCACCGCAACCACATCGGCACTACTCCAAGCCCCGGTATGGTCGGTAGTGAAGCGGTAGATTTGGTTGTTGTACATTACAAGGTCGCCAGCGTGGTAGGTAATATCTTCGGAGAAATCACCTATACCAAGTAACTGTGCCTTGCTTACTGACCGCACGGAGCGGCCACTGCCAATAAACATTGAAGCCATAATTACTATGTTGTTAGGTTATTAATATCTGTTATCTGTCTCAAAGTGCATTTGCATATCTGCCCTCTCTCGCTCCAGCCCTTAATGTCGGTCAACAGGTACACCACGTTACCTATCTGCACAATCGGGTTACTGCGTACCTGTGCCAGTGTGGTAACATCAAGTACCAAGTATAACTCCACCACCTTGTTTTGAGGGTTATACACTTCCTCAATGTAATTCTGCCAGCATTTACCATACAGGTATGTTGTCGGCTCGTCTGGGTATTGTGTGTATTGTTCTCGCACCGCAGCGAAATGTACGGATAAGCCATCTTCGGACACGGTGTTAAGCACAGGCCGCACCGAACAGGCGTACCGCAAACTGGATAGGCCATCCCAATTAAGGGCATCTATGCCGTGCCAACAGAAGCGGCCAAAGGCCACCTCGTCGGCCAAGTCATCGGTAATATATACCGTGCCATACCGCCAGCCCTCTAACTGGCGCACATTCCAGTTTCCGTTACTGTGCCTGTAGTAGAAGTTTCCGTATATATCTGCGCTCTCGTCGCCGGACATATTGAGCGGCATTGGCTCTGTCTCAATAAACAGGTACTTATCTTTGTTGGCAATGATTGAGGCCACAGGTGCTACGGTGTAGGACAGCATAGCGGACGTGGCTATTTTGTCGTTCTCATTCTTGCCAAGTAGATTGAGTGTACCTTTGTCTTTATGGTTCTGGGTAATGATACGTTTACTGCCGTAGGTAAGCCCGGCACGTTCCGTGTAACCCTCTATATAGTCTGCGTTAATATCTTCGAGGTTGAAAACGACGTTTTGAACGCTCCACGAAAGCGGCTTAAGCGTTATGCCTTTATTCTTGGCTACCTTTTCGGATATATCGACAATACCACTATTCACCATATCTGCGTAGGCATCGGCGGCACGTTTCACCGTCACCGTCTTATTAATGTCATCCACTTGCCATAACAGGTGGTGTGCCTTGCTGCACTGCATAAGCACACTGAACGGCTTTATATCACTAAACAGGCTTTCGAGCGACACGGCACTATTACTACGTCTGCCAACAGTCTTTGTGGCCACAATATCGGTAACGCTGTAGGTAATCGTCGGGGCGGTGCTGAACTTGTACCACTGGTTAGCAAAGTTGCTACCGTAGCTAAAAGGGGTCTGCCCTTGGCTGGCGGCAAACTCAAAGTAGAATTGTAGCTGTACGGTGGTATCTTCCGTGGCTGTGACAGTAATAGTGTCGCCCACGGTCAGCATATCTATAGTGGTCTGTACATTGCTGGCAAATGGTGTGTAGGCTGGTTGCATCATTTCGTTGCTGTCCTGTGTCAGCATCGACATAACCGTAGGGGCGTACTGGTTAATATCAATAATCTTATCAATATTATACGCTCCGTTGTCGGGTATCATTTCGAGAAAATACCGCTTGCTTTTCAGTCCTACACCGCAATTATTACCAATCACGGACACCCTCACACGTATAGGGTTGTTATCGTTAAAATAGATAGTCTTTCCAGCTTCGTTACCCTTTAACGCCATTTGGATAGCGAGGTTATACGAAAAAGTGACGCTCTCACCAGCGGCCAGTGTGACGCTCTCACTGGTGAGGGTCTTACGGCTTGCGGCCACCAGTCCGCTTACAAAGATAGTGCCTTGGCTCCACGGTTGATCATAACTGCCAGTCGGTAGTGTAGCAACAGCCGACAGGTCGGTAAGCTGCTGCGGTGTGCCTGTCGGCCTCGGTTCTTGGTAGTGCTGCGGTAGCATATACACCAACCGTGCCAATTCGGTATTGGTCTCATTAAACCAACGGCTATCAAGGTTAAGCGTGTAGCCGTCGGTAATGGTGGCGAACTCATTACGGAATAACTGCCACAGGATAGCCACGTAGATATACGGTTGCTGGTAGTAGCTTCGGAACTCCCCAATTTGAGGCTCTAATATGTCGCCCTCTATCTCGAATTGTTCTTGCGGCTCTCCCTTTATATCCCTGTTGCGTTTGAACACAGGTAGGTATGCCAGTGCGTTTTGTGCTGCGTGGCCGTTGACGTTACCGCTATCTAACCACGTTTCATTATCAAAGTCTTTATATTTACCCTGTGCGGTAGGGGCGAAGCCTACCAAGGAGCATATAAACGCCTGTGTTTCGGTGACTGGAGAAGAAAATAGGTTGTGCAGGCCGTAGATTAGACGTAGATTAGACGTACTACGTATAATATTAAAGCTAAATAGTGGTGCTTCTATTCTCCAACTGGCATATACAAGCTGTGCGTTTAGTCTATTGGTTTGTTCGTCCAAAAACATTGCGCCAGTCTTTCGCATTTTCAGCCAGTCGGTCATAAGGTGGTAGTCGCTATCCTCTGCCGCCTTGGTGGTGTCATATCCGGCATTGAGTAGCTGGGAGAAAATCTTACTTTGTGAGCCAGTCAGTGAAAGGGTGTACTCTTTATCCGTTATGCTGCTGACATACGCCCACCCGGTACTCACCTGTTCGCCTTGGTCGGAAACGAGCATATAGGGCATACGCTGGGTGGGATCGTAGCCATTAGGCATAATCACACTGTCGGACTGGCAGAATTGCGAGAAATACTTGTTATTCTCTGCACATTTCGGTAATTTGAGGCTATAGGAGTTTTCGGACACATAGGCCGTAGGGTTTTCGAGGTTGTCAACCGTAAAATTAAGTTGCACCTCTTGTGTGGCATCGTTCACCATCTGCGCCCATTGTCCGTTTATCTGCAAATATACTTTCATAGGCTCAAATGCTGTTGTTCTTTGAGGGTGACGTTAAACGCTCTCAACTTGCCTGTACGTGTCGGCATCGTGTCAATAGCCCTGCCCTCGACGGTGCAATAACAGCCCCTATCGTTACGGCTGTCGTACACGTACACCTCTCGTGCGTACTTCAATGTAGCGAGGTGTCCGTATATGCGTTGGGCTACAGGGTCGGTGTATAGGTTAAAGGTGTGTTGCTGGTTAAGTGCCAGTACCTCGTCGCGGTCATTTACGGTTTGCATAGTGGTAGTGACAGGTGCGCCACCTATCACGGCATTACCACGGAAGCCGTAGCACGTCCAGCCACCCTGTGGCGTTTCCCAAGCTACGTAGTAGTCGGCTGCGCAATCATCGACAATACAGAAAGCGTCGCCCCTGTTGTCGCCCTCGTAGAAATAGAGTGTGCCAGTGGTTATCTCGTCATCGTCGGCATCTATGGCCGTTCCGTAGGGTGTACCGCCGTCTATTATAATGTCGGGGGTACTGTTGGGTGCGCCGCCTGTTACCAAGGTGGTAGCCGTACTATCCGGGTAGCCACCATCAATAATAGTACGCTGTGCCAGTGAGCGGAATAGGTCGGCCAGCGTCCAGCTTACACACATACACCCTGCACCATCTATATTGAGGGTGAAGCGGTGCAACTGTGCGAAGCCTATAGAGTACATACTATCTACCAGCCGGGGTAGGTATAGCGACAGGCCGACAAACATATTGTTACTATGCACTGGCGGTATATGCGGCAATACGCCACTGCCAAGGATAGCGAGGTTACAGGCATCGGGGTTTCCCTGTCCGTCAATAGGTAGATCGTAGGGTTGCCACGGTGCTATGAAGCCGCCCCACACGTTAATATACTGCTGCTGGCCGTAGCACTCTACCACTACCTCTGTAATCATAAACTGCTGGCCGTCCTCAACAGGGGTAACAAAAGCTGTGGGGGCTGACATATTGGCCGGGTGCTGCACCTGTGTTTGTGCCTCAAAGATACTCTGCCAGTGCGCCACATAGTCGCGTAACAGGTTATCTATACGCATTGAGGCGCGGCGGCTACTGTCACACCACGTGCGGCCTGTGAATATCGTATTATAGGCATAGGTATTGCCGGACACGTACCGCAGCCCTACAGTGTAGGTGTGGTATTGCATACCGGGTATTCCCTCAAAGGTGACTATTATAGGCTTGGTGGTTGTTAATACCATTGCTAACGTTTCTTTGTCTATAAATTAGCATATTCACAAAAAATGGAAAACGCGCTACTTGCGCGGCGCGTTCTCCAATCAACAGACTATGTTTTTGAAAAGTACGTTTACTGCTTAATCGCCCTCGTTAATAAACGTCTCGACAGCGGCAGCGGCCACTTCGTATGGCATTTCTGCCGACATATCGGCCAGCGAGGGGGCATATTCGTTAGCGTCGCCAAAGGCAGTGCCAGTGTTACCAGTACCAGCCGACAGGGTAACTGCGGCATCTTTACCAAGATACCAGTATCTACCGTTGTTGTCAAGCACGATAAGGGCAAGTTCGCCGTTAGCCATAGCCATAAACGCGGTACGCTTGGCGGTATCCATCTTGGCGAACCGCAGCGAAAGGGTGTTAGTAACATATTTCACACCTGCGGCATCGTCAATGGTATATTCCGAGGAAAGCGAACCAGTCTGTTTGCGGAAATCAAACGTAGCTGCTTCGGGAGCGGCAGCGGCCATCGTGAAAGCCGTAATTTTGCCATCGGTAACGGTAACACCTGCTACGTCGGCAAAGTTCTGGGCTATAACACGCTTAATACCGCCTACATTGTTGCCACATTCTACAGCAATGTTTGAAAGCGTTACAGGGGTGCAATTTGCCATAATATTCAACTTTAACGGTTAATAAGCAAGCAAGGGGGAGTGTAACAAAAACATTATGCTCTGTTACACACCCCTTACCGAAAATTTACGAGTGAGGATTGCCAACGATAATGTGGCCGGGGAAAGCGTACTGAACGCCAGCCGAGAAGCAAACGTTGAGGCGGAATTCTTGGTTGTCTTTCGAGAACCAGAAATCAAATGCGCCCTCGTCGCCCTCGTTGTCGAAGCCGTACACCACCTCTTCGAGCGGCATAGCGTAAATCTTATTAACACCAGTGAGGCCGGGAACACCAATAACCTTGGTGTTAGTGCCGGGGAGTATCATCTCCATACTCTCGTCGACGTTGCGCTCGTAGTGGTAGAGGTTCTGCTCCATCAAGTCCATAACGAGGCTGCGGTAGTTGGCGTAGTTCATCACGATAGAGGCATCAGCCAACACCTCGTCGGGGATTTTGGCGTACACGTCTTTAGTGCGTTTGTACACACTATCGGTGCTGCCAGCGGTAATGACGTTTGCGCTGGGGATTACGCTGTTGGTAATGTCAGCGGTAATGAGGGTAACAAGGCCGTTGAAGAAAGCGTTGTTGCCGGTGCCGCTGGTGCTGTCGCCCTGCCAAATGGCCTTTTCAAGCTCTTGGCCAATCTTGGCCACAATGCCCTGTAAAATCTTCTGCTCAAAGGGCATAGTCTCACGTCCTGCGCCCACTTCGACCTCGTGAGCAAGGTACTTGGTGCGCAGCGTCTTGGGGCAGAAGCTCTTGTTGACTTTCACGATACCGGGCGTAATGGTACGCTGGGTGAAAGTGTCGTTGCCGCTTGCGCTAAAGCCGCAGTCTGCGCCGGACTGGAACGTAATGCCCAAATCGAGCAGGTTAATGGTGGTCGGGCCAACAACGCCGCTCTGTTTGGTAAACAGGCTGGTAGACTTTGCGGCCAGTACCGCAGCAATCATAAGGTCGCTACGGTTTTGCTCCGTATAATTCGGAAGCGAGGTAACTACAAATGCCATAACTTTTTGTGTTTTTGGTTTAACTTCGATTTACTGGTGTTTGTGAGCGTAGGCCACAAACTTGTTACCCTTGGGCTGGGGGTCGGGGTCGGGGTCGCTGTCGATAGGGTTAGCGGCTGACTGCTTGCGCAACTGCTCAAGCTCCGCAATCTTGGCTTCGAGTTCAGCGTTCTTGGCCTTAAGGTCGGCGTTTTCGTTCTCAAGCTCCGCTATGCGGTCTTTGAGTGCCTGCACATCGTCGCTGGGATCAGCGGCGGGGTCGGGGTCGGGGTCGGGGTCTGGCTCTGGGTCGGCCATAGGTTCGGGGTCGCTGGGGTCAGCGGCAGGGTCGGCAGGTGCAGCCTCGATAACGGCAACCTTGCCAGCCTCAACGGTGATAAGCTGGCCGTCGGTAGTCTTATAGACACCATCCGGGACAGGCTCAAACTCGCCGCTTTCGTTGGCAACAAAGATTTCTTCACCAACGGCCAAGTCGCCCTCAATAGAGAACGTGCGGCCATCCTCAATTTTGATTTCTTGGTACATTTGCAGCATCTTGGCGAGCTGTAGGCGTACCGCTTTAGTGATTTTACCCATTGTACTTGTTTTTTGTTTGTTAATAAATTAGCAACTTGTTGAATTATGGTAAATTTTAATCCTCACAGGGCGTTACGTCCGGCTGTACCGTTATACTGACATTCACCCAATAGCCAGCCAGTGTATCGGTGAATTTCTGCACAAAGGGGGTGTAGTT
>Ga0326513_10002176_pt1 | contig 14570 bp, 10 predicted proteins | sample 2_2465_0518_D_FD_203654 | JGI IMG/M metagenome (GOLD analysis project Ga0326513, IMG submission 203654) | Bovine rumen microbial communities from UC Davis, California, United States - 2_2465_0518 | ecosystem: Host-associated > Mammals > Digestive system > Stomach > Rumen | place: USA...
AATAAGGAGTTGCAACAGTTCTTAGGTGTGGAGGATAAACTTGTACGGAAGTATCGAAATGAGGGACTTTTAGGTTATACAAAAGTAAAGGGGAAGTATTTGTATAGCCAGAAAGATATTAAGGATTTTCTAGAAAAGAATAAGCATAAGAGTTTTGATGTTAAACTATAAGTGAAGGGAGTTTTCAAATGAAGACTCCCTTTTATTATACCGCTATGTCCTAAAAGATAACTCTAAGGTTGCATAATGCGTGGATAACATGTATTATTAGGCTTCCATGTAAGTACAAAAACGTCTTTTTCCTAAAAAATTCTAAATAATGCTTGTTTTTCTCAGATATTTTTCCGAACTTTGCCTACAACTTTAAAAGTTTAAATATGGAGCATAAAGATTTAAACCGCCTAAAACTAGTTCTCGTTGAAAAGAAAAAGACTGGAGTCTGGCTTGCGGAACAGTTGGGGGTGTCATATGTTACTGTTTCAAAGTGGTGTAGCAACATCACTCAGCCAACATTGCCAACGCTGGATAAGATAGCGGTGTTATTAGAGTGTGAGAAAAGAGAACTAATAACTGAATGATCTATGCCTACAAACAAGAATGCTCAACTGCGTTACCAAATTCTCGATCGCTGCTTTAGTGATTTTAGCAGAAAATACGAGATACAAGATCTTCTTGAGAAGGTCAACGATGCTCTTTATGACATGTACGGTACCGAAGTGAGCCTACGACAAATACGCGAGGACATCAAATATATGCGAGACCGTGTAACTTTTGATGCCCCTATTAAGGCATATCAGTATGATGGAAAGAAGTGCTACTATCGTTATTCTGATAGTAATTTTTCCATTTATAATAATGAATTGTCTGTAGATGATCTGAACAAACTACAATCAACTATCGATATGCTTGGAAAATTTAGAGGTAACGCTACCAATGTTTGGTTGGAAGAAGTTATCTCTAATCTGGAGTATCGCTTTGGCTTGAAGTCAAATGCAGAGCATCTTGTTTCATTTGAGCAAAACGAGCAATTAAAGGGTATAGAAAATTTAGCCGGAATCATAGACTCTACAGTAAATCATCAAACATTAGACATTGTATATCTTACTTTCAGGGGAAAAGAAATATCTATGACCATCCACCCATATTTTGTCAAACAGTACAATGGCCGATGGTTCTTATATGGTTTGAACGATGAGCTAGATAGAATTAGTAATATTGCCCTTGACAGGATTCAGGACTTCCAAAAGTCAGATATTGCTTTCAAGAAGAACGATAAGTATGACTTTTCAACCTATTTTGATGATGTGGTTGGAGTCTCTATACCAAATGATGACGTAGAGAAAGTTGCCATTGGTCTGCATTTCTCAAAAAGTAGGTTCCCATATGTTGTGTCAAAGCCAATACATAAGTCTCAAACTATCAAAGATGCAGATAATTGTAAGATTGAGATTTGTGTTAGGCCTACCCGTGAGTTAGATCAACAACTTTTTTCTTTCATTCCTGATGTAGAAGTCCTCTATCCAGAGTGGTACAGACAACAAATATTGGAAAAAATCCGTGAAAATCTAAATATTTATTTGTCTGAGAAGAAAGACTGCACAGATACAATATAATTTTGCACCCGAAATCAATTAAACATCAGTAATATGAGTACGAACAATAATTATATTCCAACGATAGGATTCCAAAATTTCCGTAGGTTTGCTACATTCCCATCTATGCTTTTTGGCGACATTACCGTTTTAGTAGGCGGTAACAATTCCGGAAAATCTACAATAGTAAAGGCCTTACTCCTTTGCGTAGACAATCTTCGTCTTATGCGTATGAGTGATAGAAGACGAAGTGAGAGCAATTCTTTCCTTTCTTTCTCAAAGCCATTATTTCGCTTCGATGCAAGCGAATTACATGACGTTAAAATAAAAGAGTTTGCCCGTGCGATACACAATAAGCCTGTTATAGACAATGATTCGTTGTCTGTGGTTAAGACAAAGAAGAAGTCTCTCCCGACTTCAATGAAGTTTGAGTTTATCTTAAGTCCTTTCCAGTTTACATTTGTAGTGTCTGGCAACCGAGACGAGCGTTCAACATATGGAGATGTTGACAGAATCTTGATTGAAGATTTAGAATCTCACGTTCGCTATACTAATGATTATAGTGGCAACTATATGAGCTATGAAGTTTTAAATGCAGATGCTGATGAAGAACTTTCTCTTACAAGAAAACTTGTCAAAGATCTGAAAGATGCCCAGACGCGTCTTCAGAAGGCAAATGACGAAGGTGACTTGGAAGCTATTACGGATATTACCTCATCTTTGGATAAAATTAAAATGCAGATAAGTTCTATGCTTAATCTGGATGAAGATAAAGAGTACGAATTTACAGAAAGAGAGTTAGAGACGGAGCTGTTTAATAGTTTGTTGAAGGGTAGAAACCCATATAAGGCCTTATATGACGATTTACCTTTGTCTATTTCATATAATGAGGTAAATGAACCCGTCGTGCTCAATGTTATATCGAATATAATTAATTTCGCGACTTCAAAGGGTGTTGCGCCCAAAGACAATGGAACCCCCAACGATTATGCTGCCGCAATGGAAGAGTTTTCCCTAATGGAGGGTTATAGGAAAGCTATTAAGCAAGATATTGATGTATTGAATCAGTCTAAAAGAAAATTAAGCAACTTGCTTAACACTCTGAGTGTGGAGTATATTTCAGCTCATGCTGCAAACCAGAATACAATTTATAATACCGGCGATTTAAATGACTATATTGCCCAAACAGTTCATGGCTTTTGGCGTGAAAGAATTGCACCTGGAGACTATGAGTATGAGTTTGTTCGTGAATGGATGCAGAAATTTGAGATTGGAATTGATTTCAAAATTGATGCCTTAGTACCAGGTGAAGCATATACTGTTACTATTACAGAAGAGAGTGGTAGTGTTGTTCCTCTTGCAGACAAAGGAATGGGTTCTATCCAAATGATGATTCTCCTTCTTCGAATTGCAACTATACTTTATAAGAACAAACAAAAGGATAAAAATGGCCAATTCGATTGGATTACTTCAATAATTGTTATTGAGGAACCCGAACAGAACTTGCACCCCAAAATGCAAAGCTATCTTGCTGATCTCTTCCACTTTCTTGCAAAGTGGAAGCGAATCAGAATGCTAATTGAAACTCATTCCGAGTACCTTATAAGAAAATCGCAAGTAATAGTTGCAAATGAAAAATTTGAAGATGATGAAGATTTGAGAAATAACAATCTCTTCAAGGTCTATTACCTTCCTAGTGACGATACTGTTCCATATGAAATGAAATATAGAACAGATGGCAAGTTCTCAAATGAGTTTGGTACAGGATTCTTTGACGAAGCCAATAATCTCTTATTTGATATTCTATGAAATTGTATATAGATAAAAGCAACTTGATTTCTTTGGTTAATTCGAAGAATTCACCAGAGTTCTTGGATTGTGCAGATCTTATCCGTCGGCACTTTGATGTCAAGTATAACTTCCCCAAAGATGACGTAAAGGCTGAAGAGCATCTAATGGCTTGGTTTTCTAAATACGGTCAAGGAGTTGGAGGAAATGCACTCTATTTCTCAAAAGATGAAAGTGAGATGTTCCCCCCCAGGCCAGTTAAATCCAATTTCTATAATACAGGTACGAATGATTTGCTAACATCAATATATCTCCTTGAAGACGAGCATATATGCGATGTAATTAGTTCCAAGTCATGTATATTAATAGGTAAAATAGGGGAGGAATTAAAAGTCTTGGCCAGTCTGATAATGGATAATACTGAGACACCGGCTGTTAAAATTACATCATGGGGGGATTATCTCCCTAAGTTGCCATTAACAGACATCATCATTAGTGACAATCATTATTTTAAGTTTCAGGAAACATATAAGAAAAACGACAACGAACTGATTCGGTTCTTGTCTAACATTCCAAATAACTCTCCTGTGAATGTCATTATCGTTACTAAAGAAGGAGAAGTTGACAACAATATAAATTTAGAAGAAGAACAAGGAAAAATAAAGGAGATAGTAAAAAAGGCATCAGGTAGTACGAAGTCATCGGTTACGATAGTTACTACATATAAGAGCCATGATAGAAGTTTGATAACAAATTACTATCGAATTAAACACGGTAGTTGTTTCCATCTCAAATCAAATGGACTAAAAGGTGACGTTATGACAGAGATTAAGTCTCATGGAAAAAAACAAAATGAAGAAATGTCTAAGTATCTGTTGGGCATCTACCAAGAGATTGTTTCAAGTCCCGTTAGGTGTTTTGGCGATAAAAAATCAAATTTCCTAAATTTTTAATTTGCTGTGAAGAAAGACTGCACAGAAGAAGTTTAACTTTGCACCCAGAAAACAAAAATAAGAAGTAAGAATGGCACAATATAGCAACATACACCGCCCGGATGTCGGGTTTGTTTGGAATATAACAGATGTTGTCCTTCGCGACACATTTAAGAAGAGTGAGATAGGCGAGGTGATCTTACCATTCGTCGTGCTGCGCCGTATGGACTGTATTCTCGAGCCATATAACAAGAATGTTCGTGAACAGTATGAGAAGTTTAAAGACAAGATAGCTTTGGATAAACTTGATCCACTGCTGCGTAAGACAGCTGGGGGTTTGAAGTTCTATAACACTTCCAGACATACACTCTTGTCATTGCTTGATGATGCCAAGAACATCTCGGTGAACTTCACGAACTACATGGCAGGATTTAATTCCGAGGTTCGTACTATATTCGAATGTTTCCAATTCGATAAGGTTGTTGCTCGTCTTAACCGTAATGCATTGTTATATAAGATGATTTCGGAAATCACGGACCTTGATTTCTCTATGGAAGCTTATGATAACCATGATATGGGTTATGTCTTTGAAGAACTCATTCGCATTGCCAATGACCAAAGTAATGAACAAGCCGGTGAGCATTTTACCCCGCGTGATGTGATACGTCTGATGTCGGCTATACTCTTTACTCCCGATGCAGAGGAACTGCATCAGCCTGGTATTATCCGCTCTATCTATGATCCAACGTGTGGAACTGGAGGCATGGTAAATGTGGGTAAACGTTACATCTTGGAGGAAATCTGTGGTGACATGGAACAGAAACCAGTCATTACCACTTTTGGTCAAGAGTTGAACGAACAATCATACGCTATCGCAAAGAGTGAGGCGTTGGTATCTGGTGAGAATGCCGATAATATTAAGTTGGGTAACTCGTTCACACAAGACCGCTTCCCGACAAGTCGTTTTAATTATATCATGGCAAATCCTCCATACGGTGTGACTTGGAAGAAAGATCAGGACTTCATCATTGAGGAAAGTCAGAATCCCGATGGTAGATTCTATGCTGGCACACCACGTACCAGTGACGGACAGTTGCTGTTCATTCAGCATATGCTTTCTAAGATGAAACCAGAAGGTAGCCGCGTAGGTGTTGTAACCAATGGTTCCCCCTTGTTCTCTGGTGGTGCCGGATCTGGCGAAAGTAACATCCGCAAATGGATTATTGAAAATGACTGGCTGGAGTGTATTATTGCTTTGCCCAAAGAGCTGTTCTACAACACGGGTATTGCTACATATCTTTGGTTCTTTACAAACAAGAAATCCTCTCAAAGAAGAGGTAAGGTCCAGCTTATTAATGCTGTTGACTTCTGTAAGCAAAGTGCAAAAAGTCTTGGAAACAAGAGATATGACATACTTGAAGAGCATGTCAAGGAGATATTGAGACTATATATTAACTTTGAAGAGAATGAGTTCTCTAAGATTTTTGAGAATAAAGACTTCGGTCAGTATGAACTGACTATTGAACAACCTCTTCGCAATGATAAAGGCGAATTGGTGTTGAAACGTGGCCAGAAACAACCGGACAGCAGCAAGCGAGATACAGAAAAGATTGCTCTAGATGCAGATTGGAAGAGATATTTCCAAGAGGAAGTTCTTCCACATATAGATCCTGAGTCTTGGGTAGAAGTAGGTAAGACTCGTAAACTATACGAAATCAACTTTACTAAGTATTTCTATAAGTTTGCTGAGCAGGAACCATCGTCAGAGATTGCTGTACGTATAAAAGAGCGTGAAGTCAAAGTGTCGGACATGATTAAAGCTTTGTTCAAAGATTAAAGCATGAAAAAGTACGAGTCATATAAAGAAACAAACATCCAATGGTTAGGGAAAATACCAAGCCATTGGAATACGATAAAGTTCAAAAGGCTTTTCTCTTTTGGACGCGGTTTGTCAATTACGAAAGCTGACCTTGTAGATGAAGGTGTTCCTGTAATTAGTTATGGACAAATTCATTCTAAACAAAATACAGGAACTAATATAGAAAATCACTTGCTTCGTTATATTCCTGATACATACATAGAAGGGAATGACTCTTCTAAAGTATCAAAAGGGGATTTTATTTTTGCTGACACATCAGAAGATTTGGAAGGATGTGGCAATTGTGTATATATCGATAAAGACTATCAATTATATGCTGGCTATCATTCTATAATAGCAAGAAATATCAAATTTACGGATGCGAAATATCTTGCATATCTTTTCAAAACAGACTGTTGGAGAAGTCAAATCCGATCTTCTGTAAATGGAGTTAAAGTTTTCAGTATCACCCAAAACACATTAAGTGATACGGATGTTTTAATTCCCTCTTTTACAGAACAACAAGCTATAGCTTCATATCTTGATTACAAGGTGGGACAGATTGATAGTGTGATTGCAGAAAAAGAAAAGATGCTGGATGATCTGAAAGTTTATCGTTCTTCTGTCATCAGTGAAGCAGTTACCAAAGGATTGGATAAAAATGTTCCGATGAAAGATAGCGGTATTGAATGGCTTGGTATGATACCTTATTACTGGTCTCTTATAAAGATGAAATTTATTTCAAATTTACAAAGCGGTTCAAATCTAACTTCTGAAGAAATAATGGACTCGGGATTATATCCCGTATATGGTGGGAATGGTATTCGAGGCTATTTTAATGAGTATAACACAGAAGGATCATTTGTTCTAATAGGCCGTCAAGGAGCACTTTGTGGGAATATAAACTATGCTGACGGAAAATTCTGGGCCACAGAACATGCTGTTGTATGTCACCCTCGAACAGAATATGATGTAGTATGGTTTGGTTCATTGCTGGAGATTATGAACTTGAATCAATATTCAATTTCTTCAGCACAGCCTGGTTTGTCAGTGGAAAGAATTGAGAATTTATTAATTCCTATTCCACCGATAGAAGAACAAAAGAGGATAGGAGAATACATAGGAGTTAAAGGTAAAACGATTGAATTAGCAATTAATGAACTCCTATCTCAAATTGAAGATTTGAAATCCTACAAGTCCTCTGTTATTACCGAAGCCGTAACTGGCAAGGTAGATTTGCGAGAATGGAATAAACAGATTGTAACTGCATAAAGAAAGATATTATGGAAGGATTTGCTTGCGAAGAAATATTCCAGGACTACATGATTCAGCATCTTACGACACAACCTATCGTAGATGCGAATGGTCAGCCAACTGCCGATATGGAGTATCATGAGATTTCGGCAGCAGAATACAACAAGCCAGAAAACAAGAATAATTGTATTCTTGTTTCCGAGTTGATCGCGTTCCTAAAGGATACTCAGCCAGACCAGTATCAGAAAATGCTTGATGTGGCAGATGGCGACGAGTCTGTTGTTATTCGGAATATCATAGACAGGGTAAATTCTGAAATGAATGCAAAACTTCGTCCTGCAACAGCTGCACATATGAAAAATAATATGGAGTTGCCGCAGGGTACGCTTTCACTACTTCGTCAAGAAGAATTCAATGCAGGACTTACCGGCAAATTCAAATTGCTCTATACTAAACCAGCGAACAACAAAACTCCGGAGCATGATGAATTATATCGCAAGAATCGCCTAGCCATTGTTAGAGAACTACGTTATTCTAAGAATAATACTAACGAGATAGATGTGGTTATATTTGTCAATGGCTTCCCTGTTGTTACCATTGAGCTAAAGAATGCACTAACAGGGCAGAATCATCACAATGCTATCAAACAGTATATGACAGAGCGCCCTGTCAAAAACGAAAAGTTCTTTGACTTCAAGCGTGTGTTGGTACATTTTGCTATGGGGACAGAACAGGTATTCATGACTACACACTTAAATGGAGAGGACACTCGTTTCTTCCCATTTAATGTAGAATATGCAAATGTAGGCGTAAAATATAGAGACTATTCTGGTTATCGAACTTCCTATATGTGGTATGATGTTTTGCGTCGTGACAACCTACTTGATCTCATACAAAACTTCATAACACTTCAGGTAGATAAGGAGAAGGTATATAATCCCAAGAAACATCAACTGGAGGACAAAGTAAGCGAGTCACTTATATTCCCTCGTTTCCATCAGCGTAGAGCTGTGCATAAGTTGTTGAATGATGTGACAGAGCGCGGAGCAGGACATTGCTATCTTATTCAGCATTCTGCTGGATCAGGAAAGTCAAACACAATTACATGGCTTGGATTTCGTCTCAGCAACCTCTTCCAACATCCTACCGATGATCGAGCACTCTTCGATAGTATCATAGTAGTTACTGACCGTAGAGTGCTTAACGATCAGTTACAAGCCAATTTTCGTCAATTCTCAACTGTACCTGGAGAAATATATACTGTAGGTCAACAGAAAGAGGCTGACGGACATAATAGTGATGATTTAAAAAAGGCCATTGAGTCTCGTAAACGTATCATCATTACCACCATACAGATGTTCCCTCACATTGCAAGTAACATCCGAATGTTCCCAGACCGTAAGTATGCAGTCATTATAGATGAAGCCCATTCTTCACAGTCTGGAGAAGATGCACGCCAAATGCGAAAAGCTCTTTCTCTGCAGGAGGCTGAGAAGTTTGATGAAGCTATTGCTGCTGCCAATGATGAGGAAAAGAAGATCAATGAAATCATTGATAACGTGATAACGAATGACATGCAGAGTAAGGGCCGCAAACTTAATGTGTCGTTCTTTGCATTTACAGCAACTCCGAAACCCAAAACAATAGAACTTTTCTGTGAACGTGAGTATGGCTCCAAAGAGCCATTTGATGCATATACAATGGAGCAGGCCATTAATGAAGGCTTTATCTTAAATGTTATGCAGTGCTATACTTCTTTTAAGCGCTATTATAAATTGGTGCGTGACGAGAAGGTTGAAGACAAAGAATATGACAAGAAAAACGCGGTACGTCTTTTGTCTAACTATATTGATCTTCAAGATGCAGCCATAGAAAGAAAGGCACGTATTATGATTGAACATTTCGTTCATCAGACTGCACAAGAGATTAATGGTCAGGCACGTGCTATGCTTGTTACCCGTTCTCGTTTACATGCAGTGCGTTTTAAACTTAAGTTTGATAGTATTATGCAGGAAATGCACCTGCCTTATGGCGCACTTGTCGCATTCTCTGGTACTGTAAAAGATTCAGAGACGGGATTGGAATATACTGAGACCAGCATGAACAATCTCAATGGGAAGGTTTCTATACCAGAAGCATTGAAAATGCCACAGTTCCGTATATTGATTGTTGCTAACAAATACCAGACTGGCTTTGACGAACCTCTTCTGCAAACTATGTTCGTTGATAAGAAATTGGGCGGGGCAAATGCTGTACAGACTTTGTCACGTCTTAATCGTTGCAAACGTGGCAAAGAAAAGACTTTTGTTCTAGACTTTGTCAATGACCCAGAAAAGATACAAGCTGATTTCCAAGAATATTATGGAAAGAACAAAATGGCACAAGAGGATGAGACAGATCCCAATTCACTGTATGACGTTCAAAGCAAGTTAAATGCATTTGGCATATTCACAAAAACAGATGTCAATCACTTTACTCGCTACTTCCTCAGTAAAAAAGTGGAAGAAAACATAAAAGTGAATGCTGTTATTGATGAAGTATGCGACCGTGCCATCAATAATTTAGAACCTGATATGCAGGATAAGTTTAGGAAAACTTGTCGTCAGTTCTATAATTTGTTCACTTTCCTAAGTCAAATCATACCATTCCACGATCCTGACCTTGGGAAATTAGCTCCATTCTGTTTAGCTGTATCAAAGAAGATGCCATATAAAAAAGAGAGTCTTCCATACGATGTACTGAGTGAAAGTCAGTTACAAAGCTATAAAATTCAATATATTGGGACTCAGGAGTTGAAATTAGAATCAGGAGATACTCAGATGCAGGGTATGAAGCCAGGAGATTCACAACCCCCTGCACCACGAGACTTTGACTGGTTGTCGAACATTATCAAGGCATTAAATGAAACTTTCGGTATTGATCTCACCGATGAGGATAAAGTAGAATTGTCACGTTTGCGTGAACGCATTGACAATGACCAGGAACTTGCGGCGTATTTTATTCCGCAGAATGCGCGTGATGATGTAAAAGCAAAGTTTGACGAGACTGTTGATGCCGAACTTCTTGACTTTATTACCAGTAAGTACGAGCTATATAATAAACTAACAGAAGATAGAGCAAATACTCTCTTCAAAAATATCTGGTTTAATGAAATGTATGATCGTAAAGTTAGGGGGCTGATTTAAAAAGACGCGACATGTATATTGATATTACTACCGACCGATTTGACGAATTGAACAAGAATCACTTGTTCTTCTTACGTTTGTATACAAATATCCACTATGACGAACAAGGTAGAGAACAAGATTATTCTAAATGGCAGTCTATTGATCGAGACTTAGGTATAAGTTTCGATGCTGGCAATTTTGCAGACCGCTCTTTAGACTACTGTTTATGTGTCGTTGACAAAGGCGAACAGAAAAAAGATGATAAAGGTAATGACATTGAAGGAATGATGGTTATGTATTTCCACGCAGCTTCAGCAAGAGATGTTAACGACTGGTTCCTGATTTTTTCTGATTATTCAGCTAGAGCACAAAATGTCGAAGACAAATATTCCTTTCTGAATCTTTTGTGGATGTTAGCAAAGAAATCTTGGTCAGTACAAACGATAGAATCTTGCTTACGTCGTTATAACCATCAGTCCTTTCCTTTTTTCTTTAGCGCATTGGGGAAAGTGTGCAGATGTCTATCCCAAGGGAAGCAAACTGCAATTGAAGAATTATGCAAGAGATTAGGAGGAAGATACAAAGTCTATGTGCCTCCCATTGTTGTACAACTACATCAAAGTCTCTTTCAAAAAAGAATTGAGGATTCTAATCTATTTACATTAGTGGATGAAATCTTTGATGCTCCATTTCAGCCGGAAAAGGTTATACCTTTGGTCGCAACTAACCCTCTGGCAGCTGTATATAAATGGTTCCATTCCGAAGAGGGACTTTCTGATTATTCTGTTTTGCGTCCTGTATTCTCAATGCTCAATGAGAACAAGCGCCTTGACGTCGTAAAGCGATATTTTCACGACATTCGTTTAGGCCATACAAAAATTGATTTCAGTATCATAAGTCAATTTAAGGATAATGATTTTGGCGAATTTATCCGATACAGGTATTGTATAGAATCTCCTGCTGAACCTATCATTCTTACAATTCCTTTGCTTTGTGACAATATTATTACCTTATACAATTCTAAGGGGAGTACATTCCAAACATTTGACGGCGTCCTTGATTTTGCAATGACACACTGCGATATGGCTCACCCTGCCATCAAATTCAAGTTAGAGAGATTTATACCTGTATGCGATGGGGGTGCCGTATATAACCGTGGATACTTCAAAGGATTCATTGATTACTCGACAATTAGAATTATAGACGAATCTAAACTTACAGACGATAATTTAGTTCAGACTATTAAACAACTTCTTGATTATTATGGAGAAAGACTAACATATCCTTATTGTAAACATCACGAAACGATAGTCCTTACAGAAGAAAACGTCAAGAATTGCCAGAAGTATGATTGCCTTGGCTACAAATACTACGATGCGAGATGGATAGTTGACTACAAATATGTTGACATCCTAAATTGTTTCATGAAAGAACCACTGAAGACCTTCAATCAAAAGATACCGGTAGATGGCGACATGCTTTCAGTAGAAGTGTTTAGGCAATATATCAAGAATCTTCCTGAGAAATTCATATCAAATGGCGATGGTGAGTTTGTTGTGGGCTCATACAAGAGAAGTTCACAAAGTGTTGATCTTATGCTTGTAGAACAATATTCCTTGATTCTACGAATGCGAATATTCCCCCAGAACGGTGCTTTAGTAGGACAAAAGTTTGATGTTTTTGGTTTCTGGAATAATGTGGAAAAAGCACATGGTAAAAGCTATTATCAGATGCTTGATGAAGAAAGAAAACAAGCAATGAAAGAGTTTGAGGCATTAGAAGGGGAAGAAGTAAAGAAGCGTACTATTTCTTCTTTGAAAGCAGAACTTGGTAAGGATATAAGCAACAATGGTTATTTTGAGGTGGCTTATGACAGAAACCTTCTTGTCAAATTAATCCAAAAATATTATCACAAGAGTTCATTCTCTGAGGGCGATCATACTTATGAACATGAATTTTTGGTTCATTCTAATCCAACAACAAACTTTAAGCCTTTCTGTGCTCCAGAACTTGCAGAAAAGCATAACCCGTCTATTGATCTTCCATACTTTTGGTGCAGGGGTAACGAATGCTTTCACAATTGTCTAGGGAACCAAACTTTAGAAAAACAACATAATTGGCATGAGTATTCGCTTTACCATATGATAGAAATACTGGGTTATCCCAAGATTCATGAAACTGAAGCGGGATATGAGCCAGATCCTGTTGTTTGGAAATTTATAGCAATAACGAACAAAGTAGCACAGAAATTTAAAAGTCTAAAATGCCGATCTTGTGGTCACATGCTATTCTCGGCAGAGCGTGTCACTGGTTTTAATCGATATAATTACTACGGCTGTATCAATCCTTCCTGTTCTGAAAACAGGAAACTGATTTATCTGAACTATTGCTATAGTTGTAAAAAGGGGCTAATTGATTCTCGAGATTCAAAACAATGCCCCAATGGATGGTATATTTGTCCGACATGCTTGTCTTGCTGTGATGATGCACAATATGAGAGATTAGCACAGCGATATGTGTTATCGGGAAGGCCTGTACCAGATCATATCGAATCAAAACGTGGCCACGGACATAATGATAAGAAAGAATTCTTTTGTCCAACATGTGGGAATCCTATCGAAATGATTACAGAAGAAAATGGGAATACCTATAAGGGGTGTAAAACCTGCAAACGTAATTTCGATAAAGAAGCCGAAGAAAAAGACATGTACGGATACCACTAATAAAAACGATTTAAAACTATTTGATATGGAATACGGAATTGTTTATTTGCTGACCAATCCTGTGATGCCGGGTCTCGTTAAAATTGGCATGACTGCTCAGGAGGACATAGATAAAAGAATGAAGGAACTCTACACAACAGGAGTGCCAGTACCCTTTGAATGTCAGTTCGCATGTCGGGTGAAGAAGTCTGACTGCGCAAAAATTGAGAAAGCTCTCCACACTGCGTTTGAGCCACAGCGAATAAACGCGAATCGTGAGTTCTTTCGCATTCAGGTTAATCAGGCAAAGGCTATCCTTGAACTTTTCCATCATACAGATGTGACAGAAGAAGTGACTGATGAAATACAAAATGACTTGACTGATGATGATAAGGCAGCATCAGTAAAGGCTCAGCCACATCGTCCTGCACTCAATTTCTATGAGATGGGAATGCAGAAAGGCGATGTGCTGATATGGAAAGATGATCCAACAGTCTCTGTATCTATAGTCTCAGAACGTAAGATAAGTTATAAGGGAGAAGAAACCTCTATTAGTGCACTTTCTGCTCAACTGAAAGGCTACAAATCCAAACATATTGCTCCAGGAGCCCACTGGTTATTCAATGACAAACTCCTGAGTGATATTTACGATGAGACTTATCCTTTTGAAGAATGAGTGTTTAGGCAGGTTCTTCCTCCAAAGATACGATAGATAGTTTAACAATTTAGATGCAAAAATGAACAAGCACAATACGAAAAGTCCAAATTTTATGAAAGAATGGTTCGACAAATTCGAGCTATTTGTTCCAGTTGGAATGGATGGAGATGGATTTGTTTGTTCCAAGATATTTGGACTGGAGCCAAACAATCTTTCAGATAATGCAGAGCGATTAAATTCATATTTGGGAGATGATTGGTATTGTTTTGTTGGAATCGAAAACAGGTTAGGGCAGACGGCTAACAAGAATGACTATTTTCTACAGTTTCGGGATGCATTACCTTTGGGAGGTGATTTACTTTTAGTAACGATTTTATATGAAGGAGAATTTTATGAAATGTCCTGTTCTTTCGTCTCCATCTATGAAATTGAGAATAATAAACCACATTATTATCCTTGCAATAAAACAGAAGAGGAACTTAAGAATCTATTTAAACCTAAAATCCGCAACTATCATCCAATACACGATTAAGGGTAGATTTATGAGTCGTTAGTAGCAGCTTTCAGTAAAAAGCAACAGCACAACATCAATATGTAGCCACCATCCCCTTACCCCACG
>Ga0326513_10002177_pt1 | contig 14568 bp, 14 predicted proteins | sample 2_2465_0518_D_FD_203654 | JGI IMG/M metagenome (GOLD analysis project Ga0326513, IMG submission 203654) | Bovine rumen microbial communities from UC Davis, California, United States - 2_2465_0518 | ecosystem: Host-associated > Mammals > Digestive system > Stomach > Rumen | place: USA...
TGGCGGCTACGGAGAGCCGCCACAAAGTTAAAATTATAAAGTTAAGAGCGCCACTGCGGAAACCCGCAGAAGGCTAATGAAGTGGTTGCTGTAGAAAATCCCAGCGGAGCTGAAAATCCACGCGTTACTGTTGCTATAGCGAACCGCGAGCCAGCGATGGTCTCCAAGACTCACGATAGCACCACCCATGGCGTTAAGCGTCTTGTTGACGATATCGTAGCCAGCGTAAGTCGTATGACCGGCCAATCCAGCATTCATTTTACTGATCATTTCAAAAGTATCTTCGATACCCATCATCCGCCAACATCCGGCTTCTAGACCGGGTGAATTGAAGGCGATACTCCCTGCATAAGATGCCGCAGGGAACGTTGTATATGTTGTTCCGTCTTTCTTCTTATGCGTCTTGCCGGACAATGCGTAAGTCCATTCCTTCTGTTTGCCAAATACCGTTTTCATGCCGTATGTCAGGGCAGGCCATTTGAGCATCACGCATTTCTTGATGTATTCGGCGTAAGTCTTATAAACAGCTCGCAATGGAGCACAATGGCTATCTGATTCAAACTGAGTCTTGGAGACAACGACATTAGCCGTAGTCGGGGTAACATCAGACGTGAGCGTAGCTGTAGTGCCGGGGTTCGATGTATAGTATTCAATGAGCCTATTCGCATTTGCCCCGGCTCTTATTCCGTGAGAACCTCCCACACGTTCGAAGCCGGTCGAATCACTTATTGAGGGAAGTGCATAGGCGTAGTTCATAGTTGCTGTAGCACCACTAGCGACAATGCTGTTTGCTTGTCGATAATCACTCATGACATCGGCTATTACGATGCATGCCATGTTCCCCAGATAATTTTCCATATATTCGCAGTGCCAATCGTAATTCCAACCGGCCCCGGCGGCGGTGCCACCCGGATGACTGCGAAGCCAAGTGTCAAGCGCAGTACAGAAATCCGCAAGTGTACTCGCCGTATATGTAAACGTCCCAATGTTGACATATTCTGTTTCGTTTTTTCTCTGCCTGAACACGATGGAGTGGGACGCTCCATCAAGCGTCATGCCGGTGATCTCCCACATCCATGCCGATGCAAACCTTTTTGTTTCGTTGCAGTTGTAGTAATGAACAAGCACGTCGTCACTGCGACGTTGGATAACAACGCCCACGGGCAGATACCCGGAAGGAATTGTCGTTCCTTTTAGCATGTCGCCGCCTTTCAAATAGTGCTTGTTGCCGCTGCCGTCAACGTAGAGTGCATCGCCGATTTGCGGGTCGTCAGTTTCTACGGGCGTACCCTTGGCGGTGAAGCTCATATCGAGCATCTTGAGCGTGTGCGTGTTGCTGTCGTAGATGCAGTTCCCGAGATTCGGGATGGACAGCTGCACTTTGTTCACGGCATGGGGGTTGTCGTGGTCTAGCTTATGCTCGTCAATTTGCTGGCTAGAGCCGGACTCGATCGCATCTATAGTGTCCTTGACTAGCTTTTCGCTCGGATAGTGCGTATTGTCCGGAGTAGATTGCCAAGCGGTGACCTTGTTGCTCTTATCTTCCTTGCCGGATTCGAGTGCCGTTGCACGGTTGCCAAGTTCGGTATCAGCTTGAGTTCGTGCGGAAATTTCGCTATTCAGCGCACCCGCACTGGCCGTGTTGTCAGTCATGATGTTCACGGCGGTCACTTTTCCGTCAGTAAGCGTAACCTTGACTTGAACGTTAGTCCCATCTGTAGAAGTTTTATTCGAATCAAGAGCTTGGATTGCAGTGGCTATGGCGCTGTTGCGGTTGGAAACTTCCGTGGCAATAGCGGAGGCGATGTCTGAAGGCAAAGCCTTGGCGTCCAGCTGCTGCTGAATGTTACCAGTAACACCGTCAAGTCGGTTGATTTCAGTGATGTTGACAACGACACCATCAAGCACGTTCAATTCGGATGCGGTAGCGGTAACGCCAAGGTCGCTCAAGGAGGTATTGTGCGGATTGCCTGTCCGTTGAGAATGATCGTATGCGGTTTTTCCGCGGTCGCCACGATAGGCGGTCGATGAGGTTTCGCCTAAGGCGAGCGAAGCCGATATTTCAGTGTATTGCGAGCCGCTCCAGCGGTAACAACGGTTCGTACTTTTATCGACATAAATCTTGCCAGTCTCTGCCGCAATGAGGATTGTGTGGCTAGAGTCGCTGTAGAAGTTGCCGTTGTAGAGATACCCTTCCAGAGTGTCATCGACATAAGAAGGGAGTTGCGAAGATGGAACCTTGCCGTCACCATCAAGCGTGGCCACGCCATTTGCCGCACCCTTCTGCGACTTGGGGATATAACCGGAATTGCCTGCCGCATCATCAATCTTAAGATACGTGTTCTTGATGACGTTGCCTTCGTCGTCCTGCGTAGCCTTGGTGGCAGTGGCCGCGTTACCCGTAATATCCACCGGGAGGTTCTCGCCGTCCTTCACATGCTCTGCACGTACGGCATCGTCGTCGATGTGAGTATTCTTGACCTTTTTAGCCCCTATTGTCAAGGTAATCGCCACGTCCCCATCAAGCACTGTAGCGGCGGACGTACCAGATACGTCGCCCGATAGGGCAATTTGTATAGCGGATTCAAGCCGCTTGGCGAGTATCAGAGCGAGATTGCCTTCGGTATCTTCGAGTTGCGAAACATTGTAATCAGCCATGGTTCAACCTCCTATAGGTTCGGCCTGAAAAACTTGAGTGTATTAGTCGCCTGGTAACGCATGCCAACGCCCCAGGCGTTAGCCTTCGCCTTTGCGTCGGCCTTGGTTTCGTATGTGTCACCGACAGCATCGATTTGTTCCTGGAGAGCCGCGTCGGCTTCCTCTCTTGCCGCTATTTCATTGGCAATCGCGGCAGTTCTTTCGTTTTTTTCGTTATTCAATGCATTGGTAACGATCCTGTTCTGTACAGGGTTCACCGATGTCGTCGAAAGATACGGTTCGACCCTGAACGTCCTTAAAAATTCTTCGATGATCCTGCCGTAATCGTTTGGCAAAAGCCGAAGGAATACCTTGAACTTGGATCCATCCCACAGGACAACCGTATTTGCCTGGACGTGGAGAGGTTCTTCCCCGTCAAGGATTCCCGCGTCAATAGCGGTGTACATGTATCCGGGCTGTTTTGTGGCCGCGTTGATATCGGCACAGTAAGATTCTCCCTGGAACTCGAAATCGATTCCGTTTTCTATGCATTGGGCAATGCTTCTCGCAAGACCATCGGCAACGATTTCGTTGGCTTCATCGGAACCGCCAGGATGCTTGATGTCCTGAAAGTCCTTGAAGTTCTGCAATAGGTCCTTTTTAAGCTGCTCGAATCTAGTCATTGAAAGTCCACCTTATTTCGGTAAATGGAATTATCTGTTCTTCAAAAGCCTTGACAAGAGCGTAGCATTCGGCTCTTGGCAAATCGACGGATACGGGCCATATATAGGCTTCATCTTCGGAATAGCAAGCCTCTCCGGCACGCGACAACCCCGCCCTGAAAAGCTTGTGCGGCTTGCCGACAACGACCGTAAAGCCCATCTGTTCGGCAATCGCCCTGTAATGCTTGGCGGCAATACCCCATTGCCTGTTTATGGCCGCCATTAGCTCCTGTCTGCGTTCTTCCTCGGTTCCCGTTCCCGAAAGACCGTAGGCATATTCCCAGCGTTCAAGCGTGCCCGCAAGGGTGCATGTGCTGGCGAATGATTCCCGGTGAGCCTGGTCGGCAGCATCTACAAGCCTGTCAAGTTCCTTGCAAATGGCGTAATCCTCCGCGTCCATCGGGAGCGGTTTCAGCTTGGATAAAGCCTTGTAATGCCTAGAATCGAAAGGTATCTCGCTCATGCTATTCCACGCTCAATGTTCCAAGAGTAAACTTCTGGTCTGCACTTGCTTCAATCGTCGCAGCATCCGTGTAGGCGGCACCGTTGACGGATGTCAGCACGGTCGCGTTCGTGGCTCCGTTCTTGATGGCGAACACGACAAACTGCGCGGTCACTATCATGTCGCCCGCCTTGAGTTCGGCAAAATACTTTTCCACGTCGGATTGGAAGGTCTCGTTGTTGAACGCACCGGACAAAGTCAATACCACTTTCACGTTGACGGGCGTTTCTCGCTGCACGGACACGAAGATTTCCTTCGGGGCGACGGGGCCTTCATCCTCGCAATGCTTGCGTACCGCTTCGAGCATTTTCATCGAGAGCGTCACCGGTGCAAGAAGTATGCCTACAGTGCCCACGCCGTAAGCGTTCTTGACGGCCTTCGCGAACGTGGCCCTTTCCTGTGTTTCGTCGTCCGTGTAGAACTCCGCGCCGAAGCACTTCACGTCATGGAGAGACGGAGTCTGCCAGCTTTCAAGCGGGTCGATGGTTTCTATACTAAACGACCAGTACCTGAAAGTCTCAGCCCCTGAAAAATTTAAAACGGACCACCCGGAAGCATCGAAAGTTCCTTGAACAGCATAAACGTTGTCATCGGCGGATGACAAGACGCGTATCCTTGCGCCGCGACTTGTCGTGAATCCAAGCCCGACACCTGAAATTCTCTTGGGTTCGCCAAAATCGACCTTGACGTATTTGGAGTTGCTTGCCGAATTTGCAGAAAAAGCGACGGATTCCTTGTCCTTCGGGTTGCAGAAGGCATCCGCATCGACTTGAAGGGCTACTCCAGACACCATTGACGGCGTAATCGGCACGACTGACCCTGCACTCACAGTTTCAAGAGCCCACCGTTCGTAATCAGATGTCTTGCCGCCGGAAGGCGGCTTCCTCAGGTAAGAAAGGACGAACGAAAGAAGTTCCGCCCCCGTGAGGCCATCAGGGTCTTTGCCACGTTCCGTGGCGAACTTTTCGAGAGATTCCTTCGACATCGTGGATGGGAAAATCTGGTCAACGGTCCAGTCGAGCTGCTTGTAAGCACCCCAGATTGCCGAAGCCGCCGTGGCGAAACGGATATAGGTTTCAGTTCCCTGCGTAATCGTTCCAATCAAGGACGGGTCCAAATTCTCCGCATCGGTAATCATCCTCTGCAAAATCGTATCGACACTAATGGCCATAGCCAACCTCTACAAAGCGTTTGAATGTTATCGTTTCGCCGACATAGGCATCGCATTCCACCTGAAGCAAAATTTTATCGTCACTGACAACCGTCGCGTTTGCCTTTACCGACCTCAAGTGCTTATATTCCACAAGCCACTGCAATGCTTCGATGGCATACGCCTCGCATTTCTTTCGGGTCGTCTCTGATGCAGGAACGTTTCGGAGTTCCTTGAAACGGTGGCCAAATTCAGGTCTCTTGAAAAAGCTGCCCTTCGCCACGGTGAGTGACATATGGATTTCTTCTAATAACGTCTCTTTGTTCATGCTATACCGCCGGAGGTGGGTTCGGAATAATCGGAGGGGTGCCAGGAGAAGACGGACCGACAGCCGTTCCATGCACCTGCTGTTTCAAGATTTGCCTCATGTTGTTTACAGAACCGACATCGGCAGGATTGCTCGTATTGTCCCAGATATCCTTTGTCACACGCAAATCACCGTCAATATCGACACCCTTCGGGGCCTTGATTTCGATAGAACCGTTTTGTTTCAGCAAAATGTAGTTGTCTTTGTCCACGTAAACCGCGACTTCGCCTTCCTTGACATCCGGGCGTTCAGAGCCGTCAGAGGCGACACCTATAGTGACGTTGCCGAACTGCAAGAAAAGAATCCTTGAGCCTTGTTTCGGCACGGAAACAAAGCCGAACTGCTGCATCAGCTGGCGATTCTCTACGTCGATGCCATTAGCGAAGGCGTTCACGCGGCGGAGCTTCCCTGCAATGTCCTTGCAGCTCGTCACGATGCTGGTGAAAAACTTCATCATAGCGAACCTCCCGGCTGGAGTTCCAGCTTTGTCCTCATGCCACTTTGACGGTCCAGCGTAAACGTTACCGACTTGACGAGATACGCATCTTCAACTCCGTTGTAATCATCACGGACATCGACAAACTTGTTGATTTGCCAGACTTTCCCATTCTGTGAAAAACCCTTAAGAGTGTATTCAAGCCTTGTTGAACTGGCCTTTTCTACAGCGACCTGAAGCTCGGCGGTACGCTTTGCCGGACCGTCGTTTTCGTTCCAGTTCACGACCAGAGGCTTTGCAAACGGTATGTCGCCATTCTTCGCCGTGGCCATCACGTACTTGATGTCGTCGCCATCTTGGCTTTCGCCAACGACTTTCACTTCGCTATGGACTCCGTTGATGGTGCGTTCGACAGAACCCTCGATGTAATCCATCTCCGAGCCGTCTTCTAGCGCATGGATCTTGTAGTCAGCCTTGCCACGCACAAGGGGCTTGTCAAAAACGAACTTTCCGTCAGGTGACGCCCAGAACAGATAGCCCTGCGAATTGGCTGCACGCTTGATAACCTCGAACACAGTATCGCCCGGAGAAATTTCTACAAACTTACGGCTGACGGATTCCTTTTTTGCCCCGTTATAGACGAAATCCTTTTTGCCGATGAACGGGAGCGGACGCACAAGACGCTCCGCCAGTGCGTCAATCTTGGTCGGCAGCGTCGAAAATTTCGTGACGCAAGAATCCGTAAGGATGCTCGCGACAGAACGCCCCTCGAACGAAAGCGACGGGCCTTGCTTGGACAGTGAACGCTTGACTGTGTCAACGATGCCCGCAAGCACAATCTTGCGGTTGACGAAAATGGAGCATAAGTCTCCCACGGAAACATCGTATCTTGGGTCGGCTTCAAATGAAAAGTTCCCTTCGGGAGCGAACAGGTCAGACGTTATCGTGAAATTTACGAAACGGTCCATCCTGGCACTCTTCACGGCTACAATGACTTCATCTTTCATAGACAAGCACCTCGCCGTTCATGAATGTCGGATTTTTCACGCCGTTCAGGGCACAGATTCTGTCTGCGGCCTTGTATTTGAGCCCGTTGTCCAACAGCACCTTGTGCAATGGAGTTTCATACGGCACGTTGACAGTCTTGGTCGTCATGTACTCCATCTTGATTTTAAGCACTGACGCGGAAAGAGTCGCGGCCATTTTCTTGAGGCGTTCCGGCGAAACTGCCACGGGCAACACCTTGTTGATGAACTCGCGAACGGTCGCCAAAGAATTTTCAAGAGTCTCTGGAGTCATGATGAACGGTTCTACGGATTCGGCAATAGGCCTTCCAAGAGCATCATCGGACACGACGTTTTCTGAAGCGATGGATTCACCCATCTTTGCTTCGTCATCGCTGATTTGCTTTGCGGTCTCGTTTGCAAGAGTAGCGGCGGCAAGAGTCGCGAAAGCTGCATATAAAGCCGGGGAGTCGCTGAACGATGCCAGCTGTTCAGTAAAGCTGCTTTCCATGACGGATATTGCAGACGAAGAACCAGCCTTTCGGCCAAGAGATGTAAGCGAGTCGCAGAACTTCTGCAAGCTTTCAGTCAAAGTTCCCGAAAGAGTGCCCATGTAGTCGATTGTCGAGTTCAAGGCATCCAACGGGGCACGGACTGTGGCGATCACGCCCTGAATCTTGCCCATGGCACTAGAGACACGCGAAGCGAATGCACGAGCACCGTCGCCTATAGCACCCCAGTAATCTAGCAGAGACCAGTCATCACCAGGAACATCAGGAACGCCCACGCTCTGCATTTCCTCGGCAATGGCCTTCTGAACTTCGGCGTTGACTTCCTTAGCCTCTTCCTCGCAAACTTCTGCCGGGTCTGTAAAATCCTGGATGTCGGGCTGGATTCCGGCGATTTCAAAATCAAAGTCGAATTGAGCGAAACTTTTGCGGCGGTCCTCGCTCATCGAGACGTTCTTGGGATAGCCTTTCAGGACACCATGCTTCGGATGGCAAAGCTCTATAGGCTCAGCGAAAATAGAGAGGAACCAATTGCGGAGTGCCTGGTAGTTGTCGTCGTAATCTTGGTTCGTGAGGACGCATGAAAAGCGCAACACTTCTGGGTTTACACCCATGTCTTCGAGGTCCGCACCATTCTTGTACGGATATTGCGTTTCGGCAATGGCATGGGATATTTCGTCACCAATGGATACGAGCTTCAAGTTCCATGGGCCCAGCGTGCATTCTCTAGCTTCTTCGGCCATTTATCTACCCATCCCTGGTGTATTCTTCACCCTGATGTTTGCAGGTTTGCCGCCATCGCTTTCGGCGGTGTAGCGGTTGTTGGCGGAATCAAGGTTGATGACGATATTCGGGGCGACGGTAAGGTTCTTCATGTATTCATCAGCAGAGACCTTTTGCGCTCCGCTTTTGATATCTTGCGACATCAGCTCACGCTGGATTTTCAGAGTTTCATAAAGCTTGTCGAGCTTCTTTTGCGATGGGAACAAGCTTGTTTCTTCTTCTTGAATTGCAAGCAACGTCTTGTCATGGCGTTGGGCATGGACGTTCTTGCCGTATTTTGCTTCAAAGCTCTTGGCGTTCGTGTCAATGGTATTGGCAGCGATTTCGCGAGAATTAGCGACAACTTGTCGCCATTCAATGAAGGCTTGACCGAAGTTGTAAATTTGACCCATTGCCCAGGATGTTGCAGCCCCCATAACAGACATTGCCAGAGGCGAACTTCCAAGTCGGTTCAGACCTGCACGGGCGTTGGAAAGGCCTTGACGAAATCGCCCCATTTCCTTCGTGGTCGTTTCCATCGCGATTGCCGTCTTCTGGGTGGTAACCGGAAGGTCGTCATCGTCCATGTAGTTTGCACTACCCATGCCTCCGCCCATGTTGACGACGAATACTTTCTGGACACCGCCCGCAGCCGCTTCAATAGTATCAGCGGTCGCGTTGCCGTTTTTCCTGGACCAGAAACCCTTCAAGTCTCCGACAAGGCCGCCAAAAGATTTGGCAAACTCGCCGACCTTGACCGCTACGAGAGCTCCAGCAGCAACAGCCATGGCCTTGAATCCAGCCGACACAAGACCTTGATGTTCTCCAAGGTATTTAAGAGCTTCTGAAAGCTGATCTACAGGCCCTGCGAGGTTCGTGTCTGCAAACTTTAAAGCGACGGCCTTCATCTTGTTCACGTTCGTGTTGAAATCGTCAGACGTTTTTTGAAAACGCTTGTCAAGTTCCCCAGTATTATTCATGCCCTCTTGACCGCTCTTGGTAATAGCGTCAAGAGTTTGCCACCCGTTTTTGTATTCGGCCATTACAGGGGTGAGAGCCTTCAAAGCCGATGCCCCGAACAACGGCGAAATCTTCTTGATGTTGCCGTCAGTCTTCTCCATCAACTGGCGCATGATGTCGTCGAAATCGTTTAGATTCCCGTCTTTATCGAATACACGCACTCCAATCTTTTTGAGGTCTTTCGCCTTGCCGATAAGCTCATTGAACAAAGACGAAACAGATGTGGTGAGTTCAGCTTCGCTTTTGATGGAAGTGTTCATCACCTGCAAGTAAGCCCCGAAATTCGCGAACTGGTCTTGCGACTTGATGCCAAACGACGAAGCCGCCGCAAGCAAAGCCTTGCCTTCGGCAGCGAACTTTTGCAGAGTGTATGAGCCTTGGTCGCCCTGAATGATGAGGGAGTTGAACGAACTTGCAATTTGTTCCGCCCCCCAACCCATTGACGTTTTCATCGAAGCCGCGACGGCGGCAAGCTCATCGACGCTAGCCCCGGAAGCCTTGGCGGCCTTCGCAAGCGTTTCGCCCATCTGTTCAGAGAAATCAAAATCGCCCGTGACTTCGCCAATTTTCGAGATGCCGCTTAAAATGGTATTTGCATCAACGCCAGTCTGCACAGCCATGGAATGCAGCGAATCGCGGAACACCTTCGTGTCCGCGTCGCTTTTCTTTGCGGCCATGCCATAATACATGAGCGACTCGGAGAGGTCGGCCACATTCTTGATGGCAATGCCAAGACCACCGCCAAGAACCAACGAATTGAATGGCGTAACCATACGGTCGGCAAGTCCCTTGATGGAACTTCCTACACGGGCGATGCTGGCGCGAGCCTTGGATCCAAAGCTGTCAATGGCGGCAGAAGATTGTTTCAAGCCGTTTTGAAGCTTAGTCGGGTCTGCGCCAATCCGCAATGTAACGCTATTATCAGCCAATGCTCTGCCATCCTTTATCGTTGTCAACCAAATAGCCCTTCATCGCGAAGATGAGGAGCCATTGGGCGTCGTTTAGTTCTCTTGCGGGGCAACCAAAATACGCAGAAGCTTCCAAGCTACAGGCAAGCTTAAGACTTTCGAGCGAATCTGGTCCGGTTTTTTTTTGAGAGTTTCCTTGAGCTGTTCAAATTCTTCGTCCGTGAGCTTTTCCAAGTTCGGGTCATTTTCATCGGAGAAGGCATTGTAAGCATCGCACAAGGCTTTCAGTTCATCATTGGTGCACAAGGTTCGCATGTGCTCGGCACTGCGGAAAATTGGCTTTCCCGTTTCAGGGTCGGAAAAAGCCCGCCACATACCGTGTACCGCTTCCTGTTCGCGGTAATCCGCAAAGTTCTGCGCACCGATTTCAATGCCGTCACGCTTGAACTCTTGCTGGTTATCGACTTTCGCTTTGCGGGCTTCGGAAACCGTCAAGAGCCTCATGCGCACAGTCACGCCCGGAACACCGGGCCATTCGATATCCTTGAAAACATCGTGCGAGGCCTTGATCTGGTCGATAATCGCAGATTCCGCGACATCGACCTTTTCAGCAGCTTCGTGGGCATCTCGGATTTTATCAGAAAGTCCGCTCATGGCTACTTCCTATCAGCTGCGGAAAAGACAAGCTGGGATTCCTTGGCCGTTTTGCCGTCAAGTTCGTTCGGCGTAAACTTGAGCAACTTGACACCCGTGTAAGTCACCTTGTTGCCGCCCACATAGTTGACGACAAGCGTCATGACCTTGCCCCTTTCCTTGAGCCAGTCGCGTTCAGCACCCGACTTCGGAAGGTAAGCAAGTTCAAAACCGTATGCCGGGGGAACATCGACCGTATCTTGGCCATAGAAATGGTCAACAGTCTGGGCGACTTCGACTTCGTTTTCCTTGAACTTGGAAAAATCGGTAATCTGTTCACCGTCAAGGATGAGAGAGAGCGAAGAAATTCTCATGATTCATCTCCTTACAAGTAAAGGTCGATAGTGTTGTAGATCTGGTTGAGTCCAGGCACAACAGGTGCAGGGATTTGGCAAAGCATACGACCCGGAACATTCTTAGATTCCTGCGTGATGAACTGGTCTGCGTAATCGTCAATGTAACGCAGAATCTGTTCATCTTCGAGGTCGGAAGCGACTGCCTTGTTATCTTCGTTCAAAGCATCCGCGAGGAATGCGTGGATGACCTTGTTTTTGTACTTGGATTTATGCATCGCAAGGATGCAGTCGCGGAAGTAGTCAAGCGAAGCGATGACCCCGGTATCGTTGAGCTTGTTCCATTCAGCACCGCTATTCTTGGTGCGCGTGGTAACGGCACGCACGATGCAGAGCTGGCCATCTTCTTCGACAAGCGGAATCACGCCGCCATAAAGAAGTACATCCTGCTCTTCGCCGCTCCACTTATCTTCAATATCAGGGATTGCAAGCCCTGGAATGGCATCACCGTTCATCGGAACATTCGGCTTTGAATTGCTTGCAAAGATTGCACCGACACCCGCGGCGATTTCCCATGCGGTAGCGTTGAGCTTGTTTTTTACTGCCGCGATGTGGATGCGTTCATAGTTATGGTACTTACCTTCGTTTGCGGCATTGGTTGCAGCCCCAGAAACAAGAGTAGTTCCATCCATAGTCGGAGTAGCCACCATGCCGCAGATGGCACGCTGACCACGCTGTTCGAGCGGTGCGGCAGCAGCTTCAAGATGTACCTTGAGATATCCGAGGTTCGTTCTGTCATTCACCGGACTTACGATGATATGATAGCGTTCCGCAAATACGAATGCAAGAGCGGTTTGGAGGTTCACAGTCCCTACGCCAGCCGTAGCGGTGGTAGAACCGGCAGTCACGCCTGTTGCCGTACTGAACCCACTCACGTTGAGGCCACCCGCAGCCGTGGAAACATACGCACCCTTGCACTTTGCAGTAAGGGTGATTGTTCCGGAAGAGGCTTCAGCGGTAAATGGAGCGTCTGGGGTGTTGTTGATTTCAGCTGCGAGAGCCGTGGCGATATCGGCTGCCGCATCAGTCTTTGCGACGCCGGACACGATCTGAACGCCGTTGCATTCGACGCCCACCTGACCTGCAGCAGTTGCATTTCCAGTAAGCGTGAACGCCCAAGTGGCAGCAGAACCGCCAGCCACATTGTAGCACAGGAACGAAATCTGTGCATACTTCCAAGCCTTCTTAGCAGCCTTGTACATCTGCATGAGCACGGATCCCGCACCCGCGAGGGCTATTGCATCCTGCTCGGTAGCAACTTCCGTCGGCCTGTATGCCGCAATGCTGCCCGCAGATGACTTGTCGCCAATAAGGAGCACCTTCTGAATGTTGGCGGGAAGACCGTTCGGGCCCGCATAGTAGTTGAATTCCGTATAGGAACCAGGAATCTTGGTTTCCGGAATGTTATTGCTCAGGTTCATTGTTTACCTCGTTGAAAATCACTTCGCTCTCGGCAAGAGTCTCGTTATCAGGCGTTTCACTCTTGAATGTAGAGCAGATGGAAAGCAGTTCCCTGTAGTTTTCTTCGGCTGCTTCGGGCACGACCGTGAACTGCGTTGTAAACTCAATCTCGATCACCATGCAGGCTACAGCCACGTGCTCTGCGGTGGTCACTTCACGCCAATTGCCTACAGTCAAAGGTTCCATATCAAGCCCCAAATCGTTCTTGTGGAGCTTGCCGATGACGTAGCGAACAGCCGGGTGTGCCAGCTTTCGGCGTTCTTCTTCGTTCGCGACATTCTTGAACACGAGCGAAACGACAATCTTTGCCTTTTCGTCAACTTCACCGCTATTGTCTATCGCGGTATAATCGCCCGAAACAACTGCGCACGCAAGGCCCGGGCGGGAAAGGGCTGAAATGTTATGCGACACGTCAATAGCCTTGAAGTTCATAGGCGTGTTGTTGTCACGTAAAAGGTCCTTGATTGCCTTTTCAATCACGTAGTCATTCGTCACGGCTACAGGCATCAGAACCTCATGGAGCTAAGCGAAAACATGGCGGGCCCACCATCGACCTTGGAGGCAACGGAAAAGCCCGTTTCAGTAACAGGTTCATCAGGAGCAACCCCGATGTCCTGTTGGCCATCGGCAATGCGGATTAGCAGCTTGATGGCGTTGTCGTAGCGGAGCTTCATACCGTCAGTGATGTTCAGCTCCGTCACGCGTTCGTACAGGTTGTATATGCTCAGGTCAACGCAGACCATGCGCAACACTTCCGGGACACTCTGGAACGGACGCGGGAAACGTTTTCTCACGTAAGAGTCGATAAGCGTTGAACTTTCCTTGATGGCCTTTTCAACGATGGCGACCTTGACCTCTCCGGTGGCGTTCGGTGCAAGGTCATCGGTGACCTCGACCAGACGCGCTTCGGGGATGTGCCCCTGAATGTCCTCGTAAGTGCAGTAGTTCATGCGTTACCTTAAGCAGTCTTCTTGACGATGTTCTTCAAGAGGAAGCCCGCATCCTTGCCGACCACGACTTCCTTCTGGTAGAAGCCGGCCTTGATGATTTCGGCACCCTTGAGGCCAATCTTTTCATCTTCGATGATGGTGGCATAGCGGTCGCCAATCTGTGCAGTCATACCCCAAGCAATGCCTTCCTTGAGCGTGGAAAGCGGTTCGGAGTAGTGGGCCCAGATGTTATCACCCCAGCAACGAGTAAGCTGCGGATTCTTGGCGTTCTTGGTGGTGTTCACGCGGGATTCACCGATGAGGATTTCATCGACTTCAAACAAAGCCTTGATCTGTTCGCGGCTTGCAACGCCTGCACCGTTGGAGTTCGGATAGACAGAACGGAGCACGTTCGGGTCAGTGCGGAGTTTCGCCCACACGACAGAGTTCATGCCAATCACGTTCGGACGGGCGAGCGGCTTTTCAAGGTATTCGAGAATCGTTTCCACGATGTTGAAGCCGTCCGCTCCGATACCCTGGGCGTTTTCGTAAGTGTGAGTAAGGCCATCGCCATAGTTCGAAGTGTCCTGCACAAAGCCCGCAACGCGCATTTCACGACCGAGATACACCTGTTTCATCAAGTATTCAAGGCTCGTATTCACATAGCGTTCCTTGTTCTTGATCTGGTCAATATCTTCCTTAGGCACGATAATCTGCAAACCCTGGGCTTCGGCAACTGCGGCTTTTTCCGTTCCCGAAAGGTGGATGATATTCGGTTCAGAAGTGCGACCAACCTTGGTATCCGGGGCGGCAAACGAATCGCCCTTGGTTCGCTCGTAGTACTTGAACGCAAGTTCCGGGCCGTCGAGCACCTTGACAGGCATCACCTGGTCGGCAATCATCTTGTCGTTCTTGTAGGCGGCCACAAGGTCGGTCTGCTGCACGCCAATCGGGAGGAGCAAGCCAGCGGCAAGAACGCCACCGTCAGAGCCGAAAACTTCGGCGACAATCTGCGGAACGCCGCAGGCGGTAAGCGTGTCTGCACCCGCAAAGGAGCACAGAGCACACACGAGAGTAAAGAGCATGAGAGCGATAGAGTTCTTCTTCATGTTGTT
>Ga0326513_10002178_pt1 | contig 14563 bp, 14 predicted proteins | sample 2_2465_0518_D_FD_203654 | JGI IMG/M metagenome (GOLD analysis project Ga0326513, IMG submission 203654) | Bovine rumen microbial communities from UC Davis, California, United States - 2_2465_0518 | ecosystem: Host-associated > Mammals > Digestive system > Stomach > Rumen | place: USA...
TATACTGAACTATGCACCTAATAATTGCTCTAAATAACAATCCAAACCAAATCTTTATCCAAAGGGAGTTCCAAACTATCCAAACGGCTATCCAAACAATCGCATAAATCACTGAGTATCAATCGATATTTAGTGATTTTTCTTTTGTGTGTTCATGCTAACTTTGCACCAGAAAACGTGACGCAAGAGTACGAGCTGCGCCATGAATGGCAAAGAAAAGATGAGTCTCGCACCTCATCTTGGAAGCCAAAATTGCTAATAAAAAAGGTATATGCAATTAGATGAATTATTAAAAAAGCCGTTATGGCAGATGACTGGTGAGGAATTCCTATTTCTACAGAATTCTTCTCTTCAAGGGGCGAACTATGTACCAGCCCCTGTCGTTGAGACATCTAAAAAGAGGTACGAGTATGGCATCCGAGGTATCGCTAAGATTTTTGGATGTTCAATACCTACAGCCAACCGCATCAAAAAAAGCGGAAAGATTAATGCTGCCATCACTCAGGTTGGTCGCAAAATCATCGTGGATGCTGATCATGCGCTACAACTGGCTCAGGACAAAAATATGTACAATAAGAAAGGAGGTAGGTAATGTCAGAACTCATCATGCCATTTGATGGAAACGGACAGCCAGACTTTCTTTCCATCATTAACTCTGAGGCCATGAAGGTGGAGCCTATTAACAAGGTTCCATCCTCTCCTCCTGTCTCACAAGAACCAGATCTTGTACTTCCTGAGTCATTACCGACTCCTTCGGACAAGCCCCAAGACCAGTTGCACTTAAAGGCATCGACATTCACAGAGCCGACACTGCCTTTTGATTGGTTGTCCGAATCGGTGCAGGAGTACATCCGAACTGTCACAGAGTCATACGGATGCCCACAGGATTATGTCGTTGCCTCCTGTCTGATTATTGCTGGAATAGCTGCTGGGAAAAAAGTGAAACTACTCACAAACCCTTACACCAACTACTCGGATGACTTTGTCTGTTTAGTCGGCAAGCCAAGTCGCAACAAAACAGGGCCGCTGAAAGAAGTTACTATGCCGCTTCGGGAACATGACAAAGCTGACTTCGCCAAGTATTCAGAAGCGAAGACTGCTTATGACCAGAACAAACGAGAGGATAAAAACTTCAGTGGCGAACAGCCGATATTCCATCAACGGGTAGTTGGCGACAGCACATCCGAGTCTCGTAACACATTACTCGCACAGGGTGATATGATTATCATTGTTGCCGACGAACTGAAGTCCTTTGTTGATTCTTTTGGGCGATATTCTAAAGGAGGAAATGGTTCAGCTGCTGAACTGTCCCAGGTACTGTCTATCTGGTCGAACGTCAGTTTCACCATCAACCGAAAGTCTGAAAACACCAAACTGGTTGATGATCCAGCAATGAGTGCAATAGGTGGTATTCAACCAGGACCTCTTGGGAAGTCTTTTGGTGTTGACTCACTCATGGATTCAGGTTTTCCCCAGCGTTTTCTGTTTGTCTATCCCTACAAGGCAGATTTTATAAAAAGACATGACCGCAAACGGATGACACAAGAAATGCGTGAAAGTTGGGCAGGTATCATCGAGAAACTATTTGAAATGGAACCGTTGACCCTCCAATTGTCCCATGAAGCGGAACGGCTCTATGCAGACTATGCCGATGCCAATGACATTAAGGCTGATGTGGAAGAAGATGACTACATCGGTGGCATGCAGCAAAAAATGAACATTCATGTGTTGCGTTTGGCTATCATGTCCCATCTGCTATCAGACCACTGGAATGAACCTGTCATTTCAGGTAAGGGAATGCAATATGCCATTCGTGTTGCGGATTACTTTACCCAGATTCATATAGAACGTATCTATCCTTTGTTACGAGGCTCAACAGCCACACAACGTCCGATGACCAATGGTGACTTGCTACGTGCCGTCAATCGACAGTTCACAATCAAGTCACAGAACTCCCTTGCCGAAGCTCTCGGCGTTTCTCAGCAGTATATTAACAAAACGCTAAAAGAACAATGATGGTTGTAGTTGTAGATATAAGGAAACCGCTGTGTATAAAGGGCAAAAGCCTACAACAACCCTACAACCAAAAGCATTTGGTCCTGTTTATAATGCTTTATGCAGATGGTTGTACCCAAGTTGTAATGCGGATGCCTTATAGGACAAGGTTTTCGGCTCACTTACAACTACAACAACAAATTTAAAAATTGGAGTAATTATGAAAAGTCTATTTGATACTAAGATTAGCTATTATAGCAACGTAGAAGACAATGTCGGCACAGAAATATCCCTGCGCGACTTTCTCTTCTGCGACAAGTACAAGGAACAGATAGAGCACATCCGTTCCATTAAGGACGAAGACCTGCAAAAAAAACTGAAGAAGCAGTTGCCTCTGGCTACCATCTCAGGCACATTTGCTCCTACCCGTAAGGCAGATAACCTTGTGGCCCACTCGAACCTTCTTTGTATAGATATCGACAAGAAGGACAATATGGGTGTGACTTGGTTTGAGAATCTCAAACATGAGTGGCACAACATTCCCCAGATACTTTATGCTGCCCATAGTGTCCGTGGCGAAGGCTGGTTTGCCATCTTCCATATTGCTTATTCTGAAAAGCATCGTGCTCACTTTGAGGCTTTGCAGCGAGACTTTGCTAACAGCGGATTGGTTGTTGACAAGTCCTGCAAGGACGTGAGCCGGATGCGTACCATCTCCTACGACCCTGAGCCGTATGTCAATGAGGCTGCAACATTATATAATAAGGTATGGGTGGAGCCTAAACCGACAATTCACATCCCTTATAGCGGAGGTGACGATATAGCACAGGTCAAGAAGTGCTGCCGTATCATTGCTGACCGTGGCATCGATATCACGTCCACCTATGATGACTGGTTCCATGTAGGTGCAGCCTTGGCATCACTCGGTGAGCGTGGGCGTAAACTGTTCCATCTGGTCAGCTCGCAAAATGCGAAGTACAAAGCAGCTGAGACAGACAAGAAGTACGATAACTTCTTGCGTAATGTCAGTAGTATCAACATCGGTACATTCTTCCATATCTGTTCGCAGTATGGAATCAACTGGAAGGAGGACAGACTATGAAAGCGAAGATGACAAGTTTCGACAATGCGTTCTTCAAATTTCTCAGTTGTTTCATCTGGTTTGACCAAGACCGACTGGAAGCATTGATGAAGCGATACCCTATCGGTGCAACCGAGCAAGGTGAACCTATATTCTGGCACATCAACGCGGAGAATAAGATTACCAATGGTCATATCCTCACAATGGATAGCGAAACAAGCAAGGTCTATGATGATAGCTGGTACTATCAAGACGGGCGACCGACTTGCTTGTTTGGTGAGCATTTGCTTGGTACCTTACCCACCCAGACACTTGCATTGGTGACGGATGAAATGACAGCTACCATTATGAGTAGTTTCCCAACGCCATACGTTTGGCTTGCAACTGGAAAAGAGCAAGCGAATCCCTCCGATTTGCTTCCACTCATAGGAAAATCTGTGGTCGTATTTCCTGACAAAGGTGAGTACAGCAAATGGAAAGAAATACTGCAAGCAGTTCCCAATCTCCAGTTTCATATCTCAGATGTAATGGAGAAAGCACAAGGCGATTGCCACACCATTGCCCAGATAATTCTCAGTCAGCAACCCTTGCGACCGACCGAGGCAGAAGCTGCTCTGATGAGAATGGAGGAAGCCAATCCTAACGTTGCATTGCTCATCAAAGCACTCGACTTGGAGGTGGTGGGCTTTTCACCCATCAGCGATAATGTAAAGAATGGAATACCAAAAACGAAGCCTGCTTCGAAAGAGCCGAAAGAGGATGCTGTCATGCAATCAATTCTGTTGGCTCAGGAAGAACGATGGCACGGCAGGAACCCAGAATGCCACGAGTGCCACCTCTCACATGAGGGCGTCAACGGCACCTTTTGTGGCAAATTGCATCGATACGTGGAACATGGAAAAGGTGACTGCGGCATAGAAGCCAAGATTTCTCCTGCTCCTGAGTAATAGCTACGCCGAGAGGGATTACCGAATAATCCCATAACATAATATGGACTTTTAGATTCGCACGCTCCCTTAAAAAGTCCCATTATGCTCTCCGAGGGTTGAGCCGTACCTGCAAGCGGTGCCGACAGACCATACTAACACCAGTAGCCAAGTGGCATCTGTGAGGGAGTGACTCTCTCCCTCAACCCTCCACTCAGGTTCCACCCGAGACCCGATGAACATTTATACATTAACTTTATAACAATAGAATAATATGAGTAAATCTAGATACAACGTACCCCGTGCCGCCATCCATGTTGGCGCACCAGCCAAGTCCTTTTCTGCTGCGGAAGGCTACGAGCCTGAACGTCGCGGATGGGACGAAAAGACCTATCACCTGAAGAACCAGGACACAAACAACCATTACGATTTCTCACGCAAGCATCTCAATTTCGAGATTAACGGCAAAGGCGAGATCGTTCCACTTTGTTCACATCCCATGCCACTTCATGAACGCTTACAGAAGCGTCTTGATGAACTCGGTTTCAAACCCTACATGGACAAGAACAATCCTTTGATAATCTCTGACAACAGTCCAAATTGTACCGTCGGCATCATCGTCAGTGGCGACCATAATGTGCTGACCCGACTCGCCTTCGGTGACCAAGACGTGGACTTCACCCTGCAAAAGAGTAATGCCCATGTCGTACTGAAACAAGGTATCAAAGATTGGGCATTGGACACCTACCATTGGGCATGTGACCGTTGGGGAGCAGAGAATATCATCGGTTTTGATGTTCATCTTGACGAAACCACGCCGCATATCCAAATCCAGACTATCCCTGTGGCAAAGACAAAATCCAGAGGTAGGGCATCTGCTAAGTATATACATAAGGATGACAAGTCGAAGATACTCTCCCATAAGGAATGGAAGAAACTGCCAGAAGAAATCCGCTCGAACTTCGTAAGAACAGAAGTCGAACGGAGGGAAAAGGAATGTGTATCGTATGCCAGTGTATGGGGTGAGGACAAATATGCCGTAGGACGAACCTACTACCAGATGCATACGGACTACTACAATCAGGTCGGGCACAAGTACGGTCTGGAGCGTGGTGATGACATTGCCATGCTGCCAGGTGAGGAACAACGTGAACGTGTCCACAAGAGCAAGGCTGTTTTGGAAGCAGAACGTCAGGCAAAGGATGCCATTGTTAGGACCCAGATGGAAAATGAACATCTGGAAGGTCAGAAGGAGAAGATGGCAAGTGAGGTGCAGGACATGAGAAAGCAAAAGGAAAGTCTGGAAGGAGAGGTGGACAAGATGGAAGGTCAGATACGTAGTGCGGAGCAACAGAAGAAAAACCTCGAAGGCACTGTCTCAAAACTTGAAGAATATGCTGCGGCATTGGACATCAAGGAAGAAGAACTTATCGTACCAACCTTGAATACTAATCCTCTTGTAAAAAATGCTTGGGATGATATAAAAGAAGAACTGGCAAAGCCCATCCCTGCTTTCGGGCAGAAAGAATGGCGAAAGGAACGACGCAAAGCAATTAAAGGCATCCTTACAGAATTACAGACCGCACTCATAGAAGCCAAGGAAGCCCATAATAAGGATGTTCTGAAGTTGGGAAAGTCGCTCTTCAACAAAGCAATGAAGGAGGCAAGAACTATTATAGAACAGAACAAGCAACTGCAACAGGAGAATGCCCGATTGACCGAAGAAAACGATGGCCTCAAAAAACGGATAGCGTCAATAGATGAGAATGCCATTACTCGGCTTCGGGACAAGAAGGATGCAGAAATCAAGGAACTACAGGAGCGACTTGGCAAAGCCGAGTCTGAGGCTGTACGTTCAGGCAACAAGGCATATAGTGAGCATCAGCGAGCCGAAAACGCAGAGAGTAAGATTCAAGAAATGCTAGGCATCCCCGAAATCAAGGAAGTCTGGGAGACCATTCAACAGAATAAGGAAGCCTTCTTGAAGCAGATTGACAAATGGATTAAAGATGGCGTCGCAGCCATAAGGAATTATGCAGATGGCAAAGACAACGACTTCCGACCAGAAGCTGGCAACGCCGTTGCATGGGGCATCATTGCTGAAGCATTCAGGTATGGTCTTGACCCAACTGACGAGAATCAACGCAAGATGGCTGCCGCCTATCTGTTAGAAAGGGTATCGTGGACTGGAATCTCATCGGATTTCAAAATTAGTCTTACCGCTTCCCGTACCCAACAGCTCTGTGATGCGATGACGGTTTCCAAAGATTTAATGGCAAATATACTCCTTGCTGCTGGCGGCAGAGGCTGTATCAGTTCAGGTGGCGGAGGTTCTACAAGTGAGCTTACCAATTGGGACGGCACGAAGAAAAAGACAGGATGGGGTGTATAAACATATAAATCAAGGTATAAGGAAATTACACCATGAAAGTGATGATAGGATAGTCCATTTCATCACTTCCATGGTATTCTTTTTGCTATTAGTGCTCTGATATTGCGTTCTTGATTAAATCTTCACTTAATTGCAGATGTTTAGGAAGATGAGTGTTAAGCTCTAACATAGTGGTCGTAGAATCCTGCTTTTGATTAAGTGCTTTCTCTGCCATTTTAACAGCTTCATTACTTGTATGAGGAGCAATTTCTTTAAACAACCTGTTTTCCTCTTCTTCCAACAGGGATCTTCTCGCTTGTATTTCAGTTGCACTTAAATCACATGCCAGGATGTCTGTGAGCAACGATTCATAGCGATTCCTCATATGTCTTACTTTTGCAGCATAAGCTTTGTTGGCTTGTGATTTTGTAATAATCTCTCCATCAGGGAATCGCCATATCAAAAATGCACTAATGGCAGAAATTATAGCTGTGATAATACTAACGCATGTCTCTCCGCTCCATGAAAAGATTGTTCCCACTGCACCTGCTGATGTTACAGCACTTAATCCACATTTCCAGTTCTTGACAATATTGTTATCACGAACATTGATATCTCCCTCCTTTTCTTGAATCTTGTGAGTCCAAAGAATCTTGTCATATCTTCCTGCTATTTGAAGATAAAGTATTACTTGTGATTTTTTCATTTTACGATTTTTTACCATCCATGTTTTTCTGCGACCCATGGGGCTTTCCCATACTGGTAGAAGTAACTTACCCAATATAGATGAGTCTCTAAATGTTTCATAAAATCCTTGATGTTAAGACCTTTAAAATAGTAATATTTCATTTTATCCGGTCTTATTAAACATAGTGTGCCATCGTAGTTGACGTGAAGTTCTGACATCGGTTGATTGAGTGTCTTAGCCATCCGCTTGATTTTTCCAGCAGTTTCATAAACCGTAGGGAACGAGTTGCCATGGTTAAGGTGGATCAACACTTCATAGTCATCAGTTATTTCAGCTAACTCACGATATTTTGCATTGACCCAAAATTTTCCGACAATCATCCTGGCCGACGGTATATACGTCAATTCTGGATGACTTTTTGTCAACCAATTAAATTCACTGTCAGTTAATAACTCCATGGTCTGGGCGCCGTAGAAAATATAAGAACGTCTTGTTCTCTTTGCTCGTTCTCATTAGCTTTTGGGAACAAGTTACAATCAAAAACTTTCCTCCATTCCTCAGAAGCCTCAATATGTTTTCCTTCCTTTTCGTACTGAACAGCCCTGTTTGCACGCTTGATAGCTGTTTCAAAATGGCTATATTTGCTGTCATTGGAGGTCAGACGATTCTTTTTGTATATGAGAAAAGCCTGAACGATCTCGTCATACTTATTACTACCTTTACCATCAGGGTATGTATCATATAGGAAATCAATTACATCAGTAACGAGTTGATATGACTTGTATGTTAGAGACGATGTGTTGCGTACCCAATTTTTTATTATCTTAGTGAGTTCTCGTGTTAAACCATCAGTGTCTTCATTAGATTCGCAGAATGAATCTACTTGTTCACGAGGGTTGAAGTCTTCTTCCCATGAACCGCCATTCTCCGTGTTGGGAATCTTGAATGTGTCGTCGGCATTTTCAAAGGCTGGTAGGACTTCGACATTATGGTGTCCGTCGCTGAACTTGACTAAGACAACTTTACCCCATGCATGTATTTCCTCGGTCGTAGTATATTTTTCTTTGAGTGCCGTCCTCACTTCCTGAAGCAATCCAGAGGGATTGTCCTCAAATTTTTCATATGTGTCTTCATCAATTTTGAATAACACGTCAACGTCCGATCCATCGTCAATTGGTCGGATGTTTGTTCTTGTCTTGTAAGAGCCGAACAGAAACTGGTCATTGCTGTTTGAATCTCTATCATAAAAATGTTTTGCCAAACAATCAATTACACCTGTGTATTTTGTCTTGGCATCTTTTCTTTGAGCGTCAGTGAGGCTCAGGTGGCCGATAAACTCTGAAAACAAATTATCAATATTCTTCATAAAATCAAAAATTTATTAAAACTTTATGCAAAGATAATGCCAATCTATGCAGTCTTTCTGCATAGCTGACAAAAATTCATGAATAAAGGGCAAAATTATCATTTTACCCTTCATTTGCATTTTCTCCCAACCTCATATAGCACTCAAATGCTATCTTTTAGGTCGATTATCTGACAATATCGTCAAGAATACTTCGGCACATCGTTTGATGTCGTTGTATTCATCAAGACTCTTTCCAGCCAGTCCATCCTCACTCCAATCAACAAACGACTCACTATAAATACCCTTTATACTACGTTCAAGAGAATCTATGTTTAGGGGTACTTTGCAATTAGTGAGATTCATACCATCAACGATATGCTTGAAATATCTGTAGTCGCCATCAATAGTAAAACCTTCGTCAGCGGCAATACGGTAAACGGAAAGCCAATGACGTTGCTTACAGAAAGTCTTATCCGAAGCACGGTAGCCTCCGTGATTCATCATTTGGATGAGACTCTTACGGAGCACATCTATTCTTTGTTCCTCAGTCAGTTCATTAGCGGGAACAAAAGACTCTGCTGCCATGCCAAAAGATTCAACTGCTGAAAAATCATAATTCTTGGGTATTTTTTCTATTGTTTGCTCTTTTTCAAATTCTTCGAGTGCTCTCTGGTCATCAAGTTTTTGCTGATACTCAGACAAACCTAATAGCTTTTGGTTCTGCGGTGAAAGAGTACGGACTAAATCATGTTCTATAAGAACTTTTCTTAAGCCTTCGACCAGTTTTGGCAGATGAGAATTCTCTCTTACGTTTCCAAACAATTTTTCAACAGCTTTGTTTGTATCAATATCCATATTATATATTGGAGTCTTGCTACTAATCAAATCAAGTGGTGCTCCTGTAATTTTGGAAAGAGCTACAAGCTCTCTATCTGTATAAAATTCGCTTGGCCATTTACCACTTTTGGCTTCATTAGCCTCATTTGACAATAATGCTGCATTTTCTTTTGTCAGTGGCCAAAAGTACTTTGAAGGCATAATATGATCTATATGCCAACTTTTTCTATCGTTATAGTCAAGTATTTTACCTGTTTTGAAACATTTTCCATCAAACAATTCAAAAACCTCTTTCGGATTAGCTTTGTTATCTGTAGCAGACAGCAAGTCACCAATTCTTCGATTGATAGTACCTTCAAAAAGCTGTTCATGAGTACGTTCTTTGTTCAGATTTGCATTGATAGCTGCCTTGCAAGCCTTACACTCTGCTTGCCTGTTTAAAGGCTTCCATGCATTTGAGCCAGGCTTATCATTATGTTGGTCAAAACAAGTTACTGGCAAAAGCCTCCCACATTTTGAACAATGCTTCCAATATGAGAAAACATCTTTTGTCGCCATTCTGAAAAAAGCAGTCCAAAAACCTTGACAGTGAGGATCATCGCTTGAACGCCATTCCTCAGGAAAATTATCCATTGTATCTGGTATATCAGATAAAATGGAATGCTCATAACCACATTCAGGACACAGCCAAACGCAGTTTTCCATCGCTTCTTCTAACGTCGGCAATGACAGTCCTATGTTTGCTTTTACTGTTGCGCCACAATTGATACAAGGGAAGCAAACCCATGCTTCTTTGTGGTTTATGCCATCTTTGTTTGCAAATCCAGTTTTATTAACTGTTGATCTTCTTGCCATAATTATTCTATAACTAAATATTGATGTTCGGACACACTTCCAAGATCTACAATGCCAAATTTTTCACAAGCACTTACGTCCTCAGAATAGAGTTTTGCCTTTCTAAAATAACGAAGTGCCTTAGCTCGAAGAATCTCTCCCATATCGCACTTATCACTTTTGCCCAAATGCATAACAAAATAGCCACCAGTTTTTAATCGCTCTCTAGCATTCTCGAAAATGGAATCATAAACATCGAAGCTATCCTTTTGCTTTTCATCGACATACTTGTTAGGCTCTGTCTCGAATGTGTCTTCATTCCATCCGGTAAACCATAGTCTTATCCAGTTAGCCATGTAGAACTTTGTACTATCATAAAAAGGAGGTGAAGTAATAATTGCATCGAGTTCATTGATGCTATCATCCCATCTTTCAGTGGAATCCCCTAAGAATATATGCCCTTCTATGAATTTTTTTGGTAGCTTTACAATAAGTGATTTTTTCACTTTTTCAGTTACTTTTTCAATAAGACTTTTGTAAACAAAAGCTCCAGAAGGAGCATATGGAACAATGGGATGAGATTTCCTACTTAAAGCATAGGGTCTATTACCATGTAAAACATGCAATAAACTTGATATAACCAGAAACTCCTCAGCAGTCTGAGGTGGATTATTCAGAAAGAATTGTCTTGCGGATAAAATCTCGAAGAATGTGTTAGGCTCGTAATACTCCCCCAATGTTTTATTATAACCGAAACGGGAGTTATCATGAATGTACTCATTTGACAACTGATTTCCATGGATGAATTCTTCAAGATGCGCTATAACATTTGCACATGCATCTGACTTGCAAGCATGTACTTTTGCTGATGAAACGTAATATGCTAAAGGACTTATATCTATTCCAAAACTTTCTTTTCCATTCAAAGCTGCTTCAAAAGGTATTGTTCCGACTCCAGAAAAAGGATCTAGGACGCGTCCACCTTTTGGCACAAACGTTTGTACCATGAAATTAGCAATAGCAGGTTTCAACTTTCCTTGGTAGGAACACAAGGAATGATTTGGATTACCCCAATTCTTTTTTGAATAAGGCTCTTGGCGATAGGGTAGCTCCTGCATTACCTTTTTCCATTTTGAATCTCTATATTTAGACATCGTAGGTGTATTTTAATAGAACTTGCACAATAATTTCATTATTTCGAGAACGTCTCTCTCTTAGTACTATTCTTTTATCAAATCGATAGCCAATGCCTCCAAGTACTTCATTTAGGATTAAATCCGTTGGTATATGTACTCCACCGAATATAGAATCACCTAAGTCAATAAATAATTTTGCGTTGTTGTTTAAATGACGAGTTAGACCCATAAACAGTTCATGCATTTCTAAAAAATAGCATTTCGCCATTAGTGGAATTCTTCGGTCATACGCCGTTTCTTCAAGTCTTTGCAATGTCTTTTTGAGCAATGGACTATGCAAATCTATATCTAAATTGCTATACTCTTTTTTTACATCACAAATTGCACTAGTTAGTGCATCATCACGAAATTGTCTTAGACTATCTTTGCTACTAAGTTCCTTTAGAAACCAAAGTTCTAACTTTGTATTTCTAAAATAGTTCGTGCCATTCAGATATGGAGGCGAGGTAATCACAGCATCAATCCTATTAGAGACTTCACAGTCACCAATCATTTTAGCATTAGGGCATAGAAGCTGATGAACTCTATTCATCGTAATAGTAACATCATCAACATCTTCTGCAATTTGGATTAATTTATCTGGAAGTATTTCTTCAAGAGTTCTCATCTGAGTCAGTTTTTCTTTCTCAGTTTTGAATCTAACATCGCCCTGTTTCTTCAAGAATGAAACTGGTAAGAGGCAGGCAAAACAGGCAACTGTTACAAGATTAGCGACAACGACGTCATTTATAGACAATTCGTCTATAAAGGTTCTGAGCTTAAGAATTTTTGAGTATTGGTTAGCTGGGAAATAGATACTATTGCCAAATACGTTGTCGTATGCTGTATTAAGTTCTTCTGATTCATGACATTCATTAGATGAATCTAGAATGCTTGTGGCTAATTCACGTAGATGTGCAGCTTTTTGATGGCGCATTTCTGCATTCATGGTAAGAACGTCCATCTTACATTGGATCAGGAATCTGAGCAAAGGATTGACTTCTGAATATACAGTATTGATATTCATAGAATCTGAAGCAAATAATGTAGTTCCAGTACCTGCAAATGGTTCATAAATAAGAGCAGCACCGGGTACATTTTGCTTTATAATGGTAGTTACAAAGTCAGGGGAGTAGCCTTCTATGTAAGGATACCATCTTTGGAACGGTATATTTTTGCTGTTTACAAAAGTTACGTCGTTTGACTTGTATTCTTCTTTTTTCTTTGCCATGACAATACTATGATTGAAAGTCGTTAACGTATGAGTCACATAACAACGAAGCCACATTAGTATCAAGAGCAATCGCGATTTCTCTTAATTGCTCAAGGCTTGGCTGGATAGTGTTTGTACACCATTTTGATACAGTACTTTCATCCTTACCCAACTTAGAAGCAAGCCATCGATTGGTTTTTTTCTTCTCTACCAATATAACCTTTATGCGATTAATATCTTTGTTCATATTACTATATTTTGTGCAAAGATACACCTTTTATTATGAATAGCCAAAGAAAACTTGAAAAATCTGCAAAACATTTGGCATTAGAATCAATCTATTAAGGTAACTCTGGCTCCAGATGAGTGTCTTATATGATATTTTTTGTGTTTAGTCGACAGGGATGGCTCCACACTGCATACCTTAATTTTGTATCATGCTAGCAATTCCTGCTTAAATAATGCTTCTTGCTTTCGCTATCATCTTTGCGAAGAAATAAGGGTTATCAACAGAAGCAAAAGAAAAACACCCAACTTTACATTTTTGGGTGTAAAATTGGGTGTAAATCTCGTAAATCACTGATAATCAAGTGATATTGCGGAGAGAGAGGGATTCGAACCCCCGGTACCTCTCAGTACGTCGGTTTTCAAGACCGATGCAATCGACCACTCTGCCATCTCTCCAAAACTTCTTTCGAAGTGCATCAGTTGAGTGATTCCTGAATTGCGATGCAAAGGTAGTAACTTTTCGTGAAACTACCAAATTTTTTCTCGTTTTTTTAAGAAAAACTTTCGAAAAAAGCTTTTTTCTGCGTAAAAGTGCGAACTTTTTGCGTATAAGCGAAGAAATGCCTCATTGATTACTATAGATGTAATGAGGATTTGAGGTCGTCAGCATCGAAAGTGGTGAAGACATGACCGAAGAGACCGACTGATACGGTCTTTGGCTTGTCGTCAATATCAATTTTACCAACGCTGAATACGAAATAGTTGTCAACGGTCACAGCCGTTTCGAAAGCTGCTCCAAGTACTGTTGAGGTCAGCTTGGATGTGATTTTTGAAATGCTTTTTCCTAAATCCGAGTCGCCTAATCCCACTTTGTCCTTGATAGCTGAATCGATAGCGCCATTCATTTCTGCCGTGATAGCATCCTGATGTGCCTGCTTGTCAGGACAAGTGACGATTGCAACCAAAACGACTGCAACAATGATTACTAATGATAAAAACTTTTTCATACTTTTGATATTTTTAGGATTAACTATTTCTTATTATATGCTTTTGCCTGATGAGCCTTGCGAAAAACTTGTCATAAATGTTTTTTAGAACGCAAAGACGCGAAGGCGCAGAGTTTTTATTTTTAACCACAGATAGCACAGATTAAAGGGATGATCTCGCTTGCGCTCGTGATTAATATCCCGAAAATCCCGAATATCTGTGGTGTTTTTTCCCTGAACGCAGAGACGCGAAGGCGCAGAGTTTTTATTTTTTTACGAACACAGATAGCACAGATTAAAGGGATAATCTCGCTTACGCTCGTGATTGAAATCTCTACAATCCCGAATATCTGTGGTTGTTTTTTCCCTGAACGCAAAGACGCGAAGGCGCAGAGTTTTTATTTTTTTACGAACACAGATAGCACAGATTAAAGGGATGATCTCGCTTGCGCTCGTGATTAATATCCCGAAAATCCCGAATATCTGTGGTGTTTTTTCCCTGAACGCAGAGACGCGAAGGCGCAGAGTTTTTATTTTTTTACGAACACAGATAGCACAGATTAAAGGGATAATCTCGCTTACGCTCGTGATTGAAATCTCTACAATCCCGAATATCTGTGGTTGTTTTTTCCCTGAACGCAAAGACGCGAAGGCGCAGAGTTTTTATTTTTTTACGAACACAGATAGCACAGATTAAAGGGATGATCTCGCTTGCGCTCGTGATTAATATCCCGAAAATCCCGAATATCTGTGGTTGTTTTTTCAGAGCGCAGAGGTTGCGAGCACCGTAGGTGCGTCACCTAATAGGGTAGTACGTAAGTGCTACCTATGCTGATGTTTTTTAGTGAGCGCCGTAGGTGCGACACCTGTTATATATAATA
>Ga0326513_10002179_pt1 | contig 14558 bp, 30 predicted proteins | sample 2_2465_0518_D_FD_203654 | JGI IMG/M metagenome (GOLD analysis project Ga0326513, IMG submission 203654) | Bovine rumen microbial communities from UC Davis, California, United States - 2_2465_0518 | ecosystem: Host-associated > Mammals > Digestive system > Stomach > Rumen | place: USA...
TGCCTGAAAATCTGGGCGTAATTTTGACTTGATTTTTGAAATGGTGGTTGATGGCGTGTTTAGAATTGCACGCAGAGGGCTTTATTTTGCGTTCTGACGCATTTTTCGAGCCGAGATGATAGTTTATACTACTTTGAGCCTAAAATCGCATACAGAGCCATTTAGACTCCAATTAGAGCATCTACCTCTGTTTCAAAAGTCGCACTACTTCTTCAATAATTCCATTATTACCAAAAAACCACTCCGGGTAGGTGAAGAGTGGCTTTTTGGTAAATATAAGAACACAACGTCTTACCATGTTGTGAGTTTGGGAAACCAAGAGAGGTAGACCTAACAACTAAGGTGGCTGGTTTCGATTACAGCCTAGCACGCCGGCTGAGTATTGTCAGAATCGCAGTTTCGTGCTAACATCAAAGTAATTCGTATTAGTTCAGAAAACCTCGCATAGTCGAGGTTTTTCTATTCCAAACTCCAAGCAAGTAATTGGAGGTAAAAATGGCGAAAGAACTTGATCCAGACAATCCGCAAAAAGAGTACACCGGGGTCTGGATTCCAAAGGAGGTCATGGAGTGCGATGAGCTATCGGCCATAGATAAGCTAGTCTATGGCGAGGTGGCTTGCTTCGATGAATGCTATGCCAGCAACGAATGGCTTGCTAAGCGTATCGGTCGGAGTGTTACTACGGCTTCTAAATGCATATCAAGACTGATAGAACTTGGCTTTGTTGAACCTTGCGGATTCAATGGCAGATTCAGATTAGTCAGGGTTGTCAAAAAGCGCAAGCCTTGCAGAAAACTTAAAGGCAGCCTTGCAGAAAATGACAAGGCAGCCTTTAAGAAAACTGCAAACATAGATAAAAGTAAAGATAAAAGTATAGATATAGTAGAACATAAATGTTCTATGGAGGTTCAGCCTACCGAAGAGCCAGTAAGGTCGCAAAGGTCACTCGATATTGACCAAGCATTCACTATATGGGAAGAAGTGATGGGCTATCCATTAGCAGCTAATAAGACAGATAGAAACTACGTCAACATTCTGCTCAATAAGAAGGATATGGACTTGGAGAAGCTCCGCAACATGGTGCGCTTAGTGGCAGCATCGCAGGCGGATAGATACAAGCGCTTCTCAATCACCAACTACACCGACCTGTACTACAAGACCAATGATCTTATGGCCTGGGCGAGAGAGAAACAGGCTCAACAGCACACTAATTCAACTACTTTGGAGGTTTAACATGGATAACCAGCTAATTTTTCGAGATACCGAGATGATACCACCAGCCAATGAGCTGGTCGCTTATGAGGGTAAACAAATTACTCAACTTGGCAATCTGTATGTCGAGCAGGTAAGCGATACTCTGCACCGGGTTAAGAAGTTCACAATCAACTTCATCGGCGGAACTAGCCGAGAGGTAACGTTCCCGGAGTACGATGCCATCTCAAAGGCTATCACAAGCCCGAATGCCCCGAAATTTATCAAGTTTAAGAACGGAGACTTCATAGCGGTCAACCAGATTGTGAATATCAGCACCAAAGAGGTCATTGTGGACACCAGAAGGGAGGATATGTAGATGCGAGCCAAAGGTTACTACTACCAAGACAAAGGCCAAGCGTTTATTGTCGATCCACAAAAGGTCAAGGAGATAAACCACGCCATCATGCATGGCCTGCTGGTCGATACTGGCGGTCGAGTGCTATATCCGATTCTAGATGACCCTAGCGAGTTCCAGAAGAGGACAGGGAAGACCAAGACCGAAGCCTGGCTCATCAATCCCAATTCAAGCCCTACTCTGCGCTGGTATTGGCAGATTCAGGAGCATAAGAAAGGCCACACCGGCTGCAAACCGCTCGGAGATGGACTATGCGGCTTCAAGATGGTAAGATATGCGCAATGGGATGAAGCAAGCAATAAATGGGAGCTACTCCCCATGTTGAATCATGCGACTTCTGAACAGGAGAAGGTGCTAGATAGCAACTAAGGAGGTGGAAAGGAATGGCATGAGAACCGCCTATATCGAGGTTCTTAGAAACTTAACATTCGAGACAATCAAGTTGGAGACTCGCCTTAGTGATCGCCAAGTCGCTCTTCTGCGCTGGTCGCAAATCAAAGGCAACGTTATCAAGACAACTCGGCAGCGAGATTGTAAAGTAAGCAGGGAAGTCCTAGATGCCCTGGCGCTACTTCCCCGAAAGACATCAGGGTTGGACTATGTTTTTCTAAGGTGTAATTCCCTCTCTCATGAGGAGCTGACAAGGCTTGGGGAGATTGAAAACCGCCTAGAACAGCCCAAGCGGCGCTTCTTTATCTATAAGACGAAAGAAACGCATAAGCGTGTTGACAAAAGTGCAGTAGTTTGATACGATAATGGTATTGAAGGACATTTACAAGCAGAATACGAACCGCAGGAGGTAGCGGAAGCCGTATTGACAATCGACTTTTTCCTATATGAACAATGTCGCACAATGCATATCGTGTGTTGTCAAGTTTAAGACCAATGTCGCACAAGTAAGTCAAGTTTCGGAATCGCTATCTCAATCGGGGTAGCGATTTTTTTATCAATGGGGTTTGGAACTAATACGAAGGTGCAGACTCCATCAGTAAACGAATCGCATCGCCGCTCAGGTATTAAGGAGGGCGAGCCTATCGGGAACTGAGAAGCTAAAACTAATAACCACAAAGGAGGTAATTGTGGCAGGTAACAAACAAGGTGGCTTGAAGGCCGCCGCAACAAACAAAGAGCGCTATGGCGATGATTGGTACGCTCGCATCGGCAAGAAAGGTGGCAAGAACGGCCACACAGGCGGATTCGCAGCCAATCCGGCACTAGCGAAGATTGCCGGGGCAAAGGGCGGAAAGATTAGCCGCAGAGGCCCAGCAAACGCTACTCCGCATCTAGACGATGAGGAAGTCGAGACGTTGAAGTATGAAGAGCGTGTGCGCTTACAGCGTGAAATTGCAGAGCTAGAAGGAGAGGATTGGTAGATGACCAAGAAAGAAGAGAAAGAACTCGATAAAGCAATCAGCGCTGTCGAGCATGACGAAGAATACGAAAGTGCGGCGGAAGAACAACTCTTGTATATAACCGAAACCCTATGCAACATGGGAAGCAAAGAATATCGCAACTTCATTCGCTATATGCGCTGCGAACGCAAAGCGAGAAAGCATCTGGAAGGAGTGTCGCTAGATGTTGATTTATAAGACTACTTTTACAGACGAAGCATTGAAGCTCATTGAGCCAGGCAAGGCATATGATCGTGAAATGCTCGCAAGGGATGTCTCAGACGTACTCGCAAATCGTCTTTACGAAGAGCTTGGCGGCATCAAGGCGATGAGCCTCAAAGACGTGGATAATCTCAAAGCAGCATTCTTTACATCAGCCATGTCGCTCATTGATTGGACTCGCTGCAATCGCAAAGTCGAGCCGGAAGAATACGCAGACTATACATGGCGGCTATACGCCAGCAGGGAGGAGCTTCTATGAGTATGTTCAGGCAACTCAAAGCGGACGAGATTGAATGCCGAGTCTCACAGATTAGTGACAAGGGGCTATTCTTACTGCTTTACAAGGATGCTCGATGCGACATGAACATCCTCGATGAAACAGTTGGGGCGATGGATTGGAAGCGTGAACATACCAGAGACAATAAGAACTGCATTGTGAGTATCTGGGATAAGGACAAGAGCCAATGGGTCAGCAAAGAGGACACCGGCACAGAATCGAATACCGAGGCCGAGAAAGGCTTGGCAAGCGACTCATTCAAGCGAGCCTGTGTCAACTGGGGAATTGGCCGGGAACTCTACACCGCACCAAAGATATGGATTCCGGCGGAGAAGTGCAACCTGAAACCGGGGAAGAACGGCAAGCCAGCGTGCTACGACAAGTTCAGCGTGGCGAAACTGACATATAAGGCGAATGGCGATATAGAGAACTTAGCAATACAGAACGACACAAAGAAGATGCTGGCGTTCGTACACCAAGGAGGCAAGTGATGGAGCTAGACGATGACGATCTAACAATCGCCGCAGAGTGGCTCTATGGCGAGCCAACAGTAATCGAATAAACAAACCGTCTTCATGCGGTCAGACGTTAAAGAGCGAAGCAGCACATTTGTACAATTCGGAGCTAGGGCTAAAATGGTCGGATCGGGGTAAAACTTTTTTCATCGTATCAGAATCGTAAATCAACTTTCCGCACACTACATTACATTTGAATCCCAAATTCAAAAATGCTTGTTTCAATCAATGTCCAATAATATCTATCATGTTTCTTTTGGAATAGAAGCCCTAGCTTGGGAGCGGTAGCGGCCTTATTTCTACTTATGCAGAACATCCCACACCCTGCCGCTCCACCAAGTTCGTGAATGTTGAGAGTCATTCAAGAGCTAATAGTAAAGGAGGTAAATGCAAGAAGATGATTCTGGGGGAGTAGCTATCGTAGCGTTTATCATGGCGATAGTAACAATGGTCGCAATCTTCGCAATAGTGGAGTTACTGAATGGATGAGATTTGTGACGGCAAGCAAAAATTTCGGAGTGAATCAAGCGCAAAACGGAGAGCGCACTACTTAAAACTAACTGGCGATAGGCAAGACAGAGGGCAGCATCCCTACAAGTGCGAGATATGCGGATGCTGGCACTTAACATCATTGAGGTCTATCTGGGATAAGAGGAATGGGAAAGATTATAAGAAGAGATGAATCTGATGAGGCAAAGTTCTATCTCAGGTTCAAGGGTATTGAGCGGTACCATGAATACGACACCATAGCGGACTTTGTAAGGGATTGGCGAGATTATGACGAGTATGTCAAAGAGGAGATAACACCGCTCGAACAGACTAAGAGCGAGTCCAGGCGGCGCATCGACTTATTCTTACGAAGGACAAAGAAAATCCCAACAGACAAGAGTGGGTATAACAACTGGAAGCAAAGAGGAGATAGTGATGAATCTGAGTGAGATGCTAGACCAATGGCACAAGACCAAGAGCATAGCGATTGCGCATGATATATGCGAAGAGCTATGGAATGAGATGGAGGCTTATGACGAACCTTAATATGCTCAAACTGACCTACATTGGCACTATCTACTCGAAGAAGAACTCAAAACAGATTATCTCGGTGCATGGCAGGCCAATGATCGTGTCGAATAGCCGAGCCAAGAAGAATGAGCAGGATATGGCGGCCGGGTTCGCTTTACAGGTTATCAAGAAGAAGTGGAAGCCGGTCGGCAAGTATTCTGTAACTATGCACTTCTGGCGTGAAAGCAACGTCCGCAGAGACCTAGACAACCTAACAACCAGCGTACTTGATGCGCTGGTGCTTGCTAGGGCATTGGAGGATGACAACATTAACAACGTAAAAGAATTGCACATCTACGACATGGGAGTCGATAAGGATGCCCCAGGAGTAGTAGTGCACTTATTGGGCGATACCTACGAGGAGGAAGAATGAAAGTAAACTTAGATGACTACGCAGAGATATTGCTAACAACAGAATGCCCTTGTTGTGGGAAGAAACTGGGGATGAAGCTCTACCAGAAGATGCAGTCCGGCCAGACTCAAAGGTGCTATGGTCCTAACAATATCAAGTCAACCTTAATTGAGGAGGAAGAATGAGAGAACTAAAGTTTAGAGCATGGGATAAAATCGACGAAGAGTTTACTGAGAACATAGACTGCCTTTTAGATATGAGAGTTGCCGAAAGAGTTTTTGCCTTAGATGATGAAAATGGCGAACTCGTTGTCGAGCAATACACAGGTCTCAAAGATAAGAACGGCAAAGAGATATACGAGGGTGATATAGTCCGACGGAGCTTCAAAGTAGATAGAAATAGCGAGCTTACTTATACGACCGACGCTGTGAAATGGTATTCTTATGATGAAGAAGAATGGCCTTATTCAACAATAAGCGGCTTTACATTGCCAGAAAGCGAAGATGGATATGAGGTCATTGGCAATATTCACGAAAATCCAGAGCTGGTAAAAGGGGAAGAATGACTAGTATGCTAGACGAACTCGATGCCATGTCAGAAGAAAAACACATGGAAATATGCCACAAGGCAGACGAACCTCAAAGGATGAACCTCGGCGAGGAAGATAAGGCGGTGGCCGACAAAGCCGCCAAGCTAATCGCTAGGGATTATGGCGAAGTAATTAAGAAGCTGGAGAACGAATGAGCACGTTATACCGCATCCAAGTAAATTCGCAGTTTACCGACAAAAAAACTGGAGAGAGTGTCAGAGTAGGCTCGCTTTTTAAGACTACCGATTATGAGCGAGCGAAAAACATCATGCGCCGAGGACTTGGGAAGTTCGCCGGGGTTGAGCATCCAAAGCGCAAAGGCAACCGGATTCTTATCCACCAGAAGTTCTGCTTTAAGATTGGCGGCATCGAAACCGCCAATCTCGCTATTGCCGAAGCATTCAAGGATAGGAACATTGTTTTCGTTTTTGGCGATGCCGACTATGACCAGGCCATGAATCTCAGCCAATGCCATGATGTGATTATTGATGATGGCTACTCGACCTATGATTGCGATGTGGCCATTTTTACTAACTATGATTCAGCGCCGGCGATCATGAAGCGCATCAACGCTCGCAAGGTTTATCAGCAGATTCATGCCGATTTCGAGAACCTACGGAAGATACCAGTTTGGAGTAATTTTACATGGCATCCAGACCCGAAGATAGACAAGGTTTTAAGTGTGTCTGAGACCGCACAGAAAGGCCTACAAGCGGCGTTTCAGCAAGAGTCGATAGTTGTACCGAATATCTTGCCAAAACGCACCACAGAGCCGTTCAAGTTTGTGCTGATGAGCCGAGCGACACCAGAGAAAGGCATTGACGATGTAGTGAAGCTATTGAAGCGCATTGACGAAGCCAAGAAGGACTATGTGCTGTTTTTATGCTCGACCATTGACCAAGCTGGAGATAATGACCAGATATACCTGCGAGAGAATCCGAGAGTGCTGACAGTACAGCCAAGCCCATACGCAAAGGCATTGATTAGTAGTTGCGACATGGGCATTCAGCTCAGCAAGAACGAGAGCTATTGCTATTCGGTCAGGGAAATGCTGCAGGCTGGAGTACCTTGCCTTGTCAGCGATATACCAGAGCTGAGGAAGCTCATCAAAGATGGCCAGAATGGCTATATCTACCATGAGGGCATGGACATTGAAAAGCTATTCGATAGAACACTCAAGGCTCGGATGAAGGCCTATGACGAAAAGATAAGCCCATTGTGGGAGAAGGTTCTAGATGGAGAATTGTAGATTTACGATCATCATTCCGAATTACAACAATGCTGAATGGCTAGACCAGATGTTCAGTAGCATCTTTGTGCAAACCTATAAGAACTACGACATCGTCTTTATGGACGATTGCTCTACCGATAGAAGCGTGGAGATAGCCCAGAGTTGGCATGATAAGTTCTTTGACATGGACGAATGGAGCGGCGAGTTTAATGTATTGCTAAGTGCCAATGGGAAACGCTGGAACGGTGGTTCTCGCAACGCAGCAATGAGAGTGTACACGCCATGCATGGGGGATTACACCATCTTTATGGACAGTGATGATTGGTTCTCAAGCGGAGATTGCCTGGAAGAAATCGCAAAGGCACTTGAAGCTAGCAACTACCCAGACCTTCTCAGACTTAGCTACTACACTCTTATTGGCGACAACCTATCTCTATGCGACCTTAGCGACCAGCAGACCGTTGAGCGCATTGTAGCCGACCAGAATGTCGCTTGCTGGACTAAGTGTGTAAAGACCAAGAAATTAGTGCCATTCCCAGAGAACACTCTAATGGAAGATGTAGTCCAGCATATCAAGCAGATGGACAACGTAGAAACAGTGGCGAGTATCAACAAGGGAATCATTGTTTGGAATCGCAACAATAGAAATAGTTGTAGCCGAGACGAAACTTTGCAGAACGGCAAGTGGAAGTCGAGCCTATACCGCTACTACGCAGACTTGCTTGATTTAGAGGTAAAGAACCCGGCCTGCCAAGCAGAACTAGAGCGTAGGCGAGCGGTGGCGCTCGATAATATCAAGAATGATCGCTTCGTGCAATAAATCTGACATTCCGCACTAAGCATGATATGAGGGAGTTATGAAGACAATCACGCTCACATTCACTAAGAACATACAAGGAAGCGAGCTTGACCCTTTTGGCAATCCTATCGAGACCAAGCAAGCCATATCGGTCGAAGGTTGCCTCATAGCTCCAATTACTGAGCCATCCAGCCACCGAGAAGAACAGGCGATAGAGCAAGGCAAAATCCAAGTCCGCATCCATTTACCAAAGACATTTACCGGCGATGTATCAGATTCAGATGTGGAGTGGGATGGCAAGACATTCCATCTCGACTCCGATTCGGTCGCATTTATGAACGAAAATTGCCCGACCAAGTGGAATCGCTACTTCCGGGCGGAGGCTATTTATGAGTAGAAAAGAGAACCTAGAAGCAGTAGTAATCAGCTGGCTGCGAGACTTAGTGCCAGGCTATCCGGCATCATCCGACACGCCAAAAACCTTGCCAGAGCGCTTTATCCTAGTGGAGCGCACCGGCGGTGCAAGAGAAGCTATGCTCGGCGATAATGCCGAGATTCTTATTGAGGTTTACGACAAAAGCTCTCGCTATGATTGCTCTGAGATTGCAAACTTCATTGGCGATCATATCTACGACTTATGCATCGAAAATGAGAACGTAACTCATGCATCGGTCAACTCAATCATCAGCCTGGATGATACGCAAAAGCAATATCATCGCTACCAAGTCTATTGCGACATATTCCATAGCAGAGTTGGCCTAGACTCGACCCCACCAGAGCCAACACCAACTCCAAGCGCATAGGGGGCTTACAAGCGGAATCAGGGGCTTGCAGAGGCATATCTGACAAGCCCTTTTTGCTGTGCTATTTATGAGGCAACAGTAATAACGCAACTGGGAGAAATAGCGGATATGACCCAATACTACAAAAAGAACGAAGAAGGCGAGTTTGTAGAAGCTGACTTGTCACAAGAGGACATCAACCAAGCTGTCAAAGAGCGAGTTGATAGAGTCAATCGAAAGTACAGCGACTATGAGGACTTGAAGAAACAGAATGAGGAATACTCAGCGAAACAGACCGAGTTCGAGAACAAGATAAACGAGCTTCTGACAGATAAAGCTAATCTGGAAGATGACTTGAAGGCTTCAAAGCTAGAAGTCGAAAAAGTTCGCATCATCAACGAGTTCCATATCGGAGATGACCTTGCCGAGTTCGTGACAGGCGAAAATGTTGAGGAGATGAGGGGGCGAGCTGAAAAGCTGGCTCACAGTACAGCTCCGAAGACAGCCGAAGTTAGCAAAATCGAAAAGCCTGAGCCAAAGAAGTCTGACATGGCCAAGCTTGCCGATAGCCTATTCGGGTCAAAACAATCAACCAATTAACTCAAAGGAATAACTCAAAATGGCAAATCCACTTTTGACTTCTGCTCTTGACCTTGCGAACCACACCGCATCTGGTGTATGGCAGAAGAACATCAAGTCTGGTATCATCGGCAGCCTCACGCCTGATGCGCCAGAAATCATGGTCGGTTCTACTGACTTCTTCACGTTTACTGGCACTCCAAAAGCTGAATTAGTTGGCGAAGGTGCTAACAAGTCCAGCATGGACGGCACGCCAGCAAAGAAAACGAGCAAGACTTACAAAGTCCAGCTTACCTATCGCTTCAGCGATGAGGTTCGCTATGCGGACGAAGAGTATCGCCTCCGCCTGATGGAAGCCCTCGCTGGCCGCATCGCAACTGGCGTATCTCGTGCAATCGACTTGGTCGCTATTCATGGTGTAAACCCATCGACTGGCGAAGTTGCTGCTTCTGTTGCTGATTACATCACGAAGAGCGGCAATGGCCACGTCATCAACTCGACCAGCGCAACCCCAGAGGTTGACCTTGATGCTGCTGCTGCGGCTCTACAAGGCTCTGGCTATGCTGCAACTGGTATCGCTCTTGACCCTGTTTATGCAGGTGTCTTGGCTCGCACCAAGAAGAGCAACGGCGATCGTGTATTCCCAGAACTCGGTCTCGGTTTCAATGTTGACCGCATCGCCGGCATCAGCGCCGCTGTCTCGAACACCGTTTCTGGTACTGCGGAAGGTGTCGCAAACAATACTGGCGTTGGCGGCATCATGGCTGACTGGAATGCTATCAAATGGGGTATCGCTCGCAACGTTCCTCTCCATCTCATCGAATACGGTGATCCAGATGGTGCCGGTGACTTGCAGCGCACCAACGAGATTGCGATTCGTGCCGAGGTTGTATTCGGCTTTGCGATTCTCGATGACAAAGCGTTCTCGATTATCAAACAAGCTCAGGTTTCTGCCTAATAGCTTAAACAGAGAGCCACTCCATTCGGGGTGGCTTTTTGTATCTGACTAGAAGTGCCGGGTGTGATATTTAGAGGGTAATATGGCTACTGAAACTCAACGAAGCTACATCAAAGACTTATCCGTACAAAAACTCAAAGAGTTCAAGGAGTTCAAAGAGATGCTCTATGCTAATGGCATTGTCGAGAGAGATGCCAAAACTGTTGGAGAAGCTGATAGCATTGATGCCATTCTCGATGCAACTACCGACCTACAAGCCAGCAAGATGATTGAGGCACTTCTGGCGAAGAAAGAGCCAATTCGCTCAAAAACCTACTCGCAAACTCGCTCGCTCAAAACGATTGAAGGCCTGGACAAGATAAAAGAGAAAATAAGGAGTTGGAACTTCAATGAACTACGATAGCTTGACTTACACAATTCTTGACGATTTCAAGGCAGAAATTGACCTTATCAATAATCCAGAAATAGACCCGGAAACTCGCCGCTATAACCTAGAAATTATGCTTAGGGAGGTCGGGGAGCAAGTCTATGACGTAATCTACGCCATGAACGCTTGGGATATGGAAATTGATTATACTAACGGGAAAACCATCAATGATGCTTATTATGGACTTGCGAAGAATATCTCAGATTCTATCTCTACCGGAGGCAAGGCTACTATTAACGCTCAGATGGAGGAATGGTTAAGCAACCAAGTGTTGAAAGCCCAATATGATGCATTCTGGAACGCCAAAGAGTTCAACAAGTTCCCGACCGTAGAGCGTATTGCCGCTCCGAAATGTTGCACATGGTGCAAGGAAGTAGCTGGAGTCCATGTCAACCCGGAAGGAGAAGTATTCAGACGGCATGACAACTGTCGTTGCGAAATAAGAACATCTGGATGGAAATCTAAGAACGGAAAAGTCTTTGGAGAATGGGATGGAACGTATAACAAGAACGGGACTAAGCACTATACGAAGACATGGGAATATCAAGGTTAGAAAGGAGTAAGACATGGCCAAGAAACAGACCAAATCAAAGAAGAACGTATCAACTACCGCCTCGAAGCCGAAAGAGGCCTTACAAGCGGAATCAAGCGTGTTAGAGGGCAATCCTGATGCAGAGGTTGTCGAAGTCGAGAAGAAAGAGCTTGTGAAGGTCCGCGCTATTATTCCGTTCTATGACCTAGAGGCGAATATGAGCCGGGGTGCTGGAGCCGAATGGGAAGTCAGCGAAGATCGCGCGGAGCTGCTCAAGAAGCTCGGTATCGCAATAGTGTTATAATCAAATCAAAAGAAAGCTACGATACAGCTCGGTCAAGTCTGGTAATAAGGGAAACAATAAAATGCCAGACGAAGAACTTATCGCAGAGATTAACAGCCTAGCAGACAAGCTGCTAATCAAGCTCCAAACTCTTGCATGGCCAGCAGGAGAGAAGTATTGCTACTTCAACGCTAATCAGAGTGTAGTGGACTTGGGCATCTCAATGCCAAAGAATTTTAGAGGCCTCCGACCAGGTGTAGGTTGGGCATCCAGAGCGGTCAACACACTTTCAGACCGCATCAACTTTGATGGTTTCGCTAATGACTCAGTAGGTATCAATGACCTGCTCGACAGCATTGGCGCTTTTTCGGTATTCGGCAAAGCCAAGTCAGATGCGCTCATCGCTGGCTGCTCATTCATCGCCGTACTGCCAACCGTAACGCAGCCAACCAACGAATCTCCGGCTAAGACTACTATCAAACTACTGCCGTTCACAGCTACCGAAGCGACCGGCAATATCGACCAGCGCACAGGATTGCTAGACAGCGGCCTTGCGGTGCTTAGGTGGTATCAATATGATGAAACTAACGCCAACGCTCGGGGGTGGAGCAAGGTCGGCCTAATACCAGCAGATTATGCGCTGTTTACTAAGGACTTCACAGCCTACTTCATCAACCAACAGCTCGCATGGATAACCGAAAACAAAACCAAGCGACCGCTACTCCATGTCATCACGCATCGTCAATCAGCAGACCGGCCATTCGGCAAGTCTCGCATCAGCAACACCGCTCGCCGCATCATTGATGAAGTTGGGCGCTTGAAAGTGCGCTACGAGATCGCCGCAGAGTTCTACTCAACTCCACAGCGTTATGTCAATGGCCTTGCGGACGGCTCGATAGATGGAGCTAAATTCGAGGCAGCACTCGGCAAGATATGGACTATCACGAAGGACGAGGACGGCGAGAAGCCAGAGATTGGCCAGCTCGCACAGATGAGCATCAACCAATTCAGCGACCAGAAGAAAGACCTCGCAAGAGACTTCTGCGCAGAGACCGCTCTCACGCTCCGCAACCTCGGCTATGAGACCGCCAACCCAACTAGCGCCGAGAGCCTATCGGCCATGAGCGATGACCTGTTACTAGAAGCCCAAGCCTGCCAGACAGAGTTCGGTAGGGAGTTCCGAGAGATTGCCATATCGGCACAGATGGCGCTTGAGGGAATTGAAACTGTACCATCTAGCCTCAGAGACATCGAAGCCGCCTGGAAGCCTGTATTCCAACTCGACATCGGCTCGGCTGGTGATGCCGCTTATAAGCTCATCCAGGCTATGCCAGAGCTTGCTGGCACTACCACGCTATACCGAATGCTTGGCATGAACATCCGAGAGGCTGAAGAACTCGCTCGCAAAGCTAACGGCGCAAGGCCGAACAACTTCATGCTCGCAGGAGACCAAAGATGACCGAATCTGTACTAATCGCACTTATATCGGCAGGGTTCCCGACTATTGCCACTACAATTACGGCATTGCTTCAACGCAGGTCATCTGAAAAGCATGCCGCTAAGCAGTCTATTATGCAGATGATTCTAGAAGACCATGTCGCTGTATCAGAAGGGCATTTGCCAACCAACTATCAGAATATACTGCATGAGTATGACATCTACCACAAGAATGGCGGCAATTCGTACGTTACCGAGAAAGTGGAGAATTACAAGACCTGGTTCGTAAAAGTTCAAGGAGGAAAAAAATAATGGCGACTACATCCTATGCAACGGTGGCGGATTTATCGGTCTATTGGAGGCCTATCGCAGAATCCGAGACAGCAAGAGCCAATGATATGCTCTCGCTCGCAAGTTCAAGACTCCGCCTATACGCAGACAACTCAGGCATTGACCTCGATGCCAAAGCGGCCGCAGATGAGGACTATGCGAATGCACTCAAATGGGTAGTCATGGAGGCTACCAAGCGAGCCTTATCTACTCCAATCGACACTCCGCCTGTTGATAGCTACTCGCAAGCAGCTGGGCCATATAGCGAGAACTACAAGTTCACTAATCCATCGGGAGACTTATGGTTCAAGAAAGCGGAGCTGAAAACCCTCGGAATCTCTGGCGTTCAGAGGGCTACATCAATAAGTCCAGTTACAAGAAAGGATATTTATGGCGAATAAAGTATTCAACATGGCTGGTGGCCTACATTCAGCCGCCGCATACGCAGCCTTTGAAGATGCGCTCTATGGCACTTGTGTCGCTGGCGATGCTAGCTTCCAAGTCAGCGCTGGAACTGGAATGAACGTCACGATCGCACAGGGCAACGGTCTTATCTCGACCGGCACAGGCTTCGCTCGCAGAATCGCAGCAGATGCCCCAAATACAGTAGCGGTTTCAGCGGCTTCTACCGCCAACCCTCGCATTGATGCCATTGTGGCCTACATCGACAACAGTGTCACTCCGACCACTTCGGTAGTGGACAACACCAACGGTGTACTCAAATTCAAGGCGGTCACAGGAAGCCCAGCTGCGACCCCATCCAACCCATCTGATGCGGCTATTCAATCATCAGTAGGCGCTGGCAACCCATACATGGTCTTGGCCTATGTGACTGTACCAAAGAACGCAACCGCTATCTCTACTGGCACATTCACAGATGCTCGCAAGATTGCCGGTTGGGTACGCTTGCAACTCTCCACTACTGATATTGGAGAGGGCGCTCCGCTTCCAGAAGGTACGCTTTACGGTGTCTATGAGGAGAGCTAATTATGGCAAGCTCAGGATGGCAGAACGAACAGGCATGGTTCACATATAGCTCCAATGTCTATCTTATCGGCAACATTCGCATCGACTCGATTGAGCATAATGGCACTAATCTTCGCATCAGAGGCGCAATAGCGGCCGGTGCAAGGGGCAGCAACAATTACTACTTCCGCTACAATGACTACACTTCATATGCACAGCC